>LGVD01003551.1_pt7 | contig 12572 bp, 12 predicted proteins | sample 469861 | NCBI WGS metagenome assembly LGVD01 (sample SAMN03857201, study PRJNA290197) | marine sediment metagenome | biome: ocean floor; feature: cold seep; material: sediment; isolation source: sample #3730, Push core (PC) 16 from cruise R/V Atlantis leg AT-15-68, Alvin... ... | reverse complement strand
CCGCGCGAACTCGGTCTTTCCGACGGCGTAGCCGATCTCAGAATAGCGGTATCAGATTGCGCCATGAAAGGATTCTTCAAGGGAAATCGCACGTATATAGAGCACAAAATCACAATAGATACACGTACCCCGTCTGTCGAAGTCCTCACCAATTCACACAATGTGGCCCAGGGCGGAGCCTGTGTCGTGATTTACCGGGTCTCAGAGCAGGCTGAATCAGGAGTATGGGTCGGAGACCGTTTCTTTCCAGGGTATCCGGGTTATTTCAGCGACCCGGATATCTGCATGGCCTTTTTTGCCTTCCCTTACAACAGCGGGGAAAACACGGATATCTTCCTGACGGCTGTGGATTCAGCCAAAAACGAGACCAAGGCCGGTTTCCCTTGCTACATCGGCAAAAGGAAATTCAAAAACGATAAAATACGCCTGTCTGACAATTTTCTCAGGTCGAAGATGCCGGAATTTGAGACATACGGGATTGGGGAACACGCCTCGCTGAAAGAAAAATTCCTGTATGTAAACCGGACTATACGCCAGAAAAATAATGATACGATAATCAATGCATGCAAAGACTCAACACCGGAGATACTGTGGAACGGACGTTTTCTCCGGCTCCCTGGTTCTGCGGAAAGAGCTGCTTTTGCTGACCACAGGACATACATGTACAAGGATAAGGCCATTGACGAGCAAACACACCTTGGAATAGATCTGGCTTCAACAGCGCATTCTCCGGTGGCGGCTTCAAATAGCGGAAAGGTGGTATTTTCCGATAATGTCGGGATCTACGGCAAAACCGTGATAATCGATCACGGTTTTGGTCTTTTTTCCGTCTATGCCCATCTCAGCCGTTTGATTGTCACAGCGGGACAGGAGGCCGAGAAAGGAGAAATCATCGGCTACACCGGCGCAACAGGCATGGCCGGGGGTGATCATCTGCATCTTGGAATGTTGATCCACAACACGTTTGTAAATCCCCTGGAATGGTGGGATACAACGTGGATAAAGCACAATATTACTGATAAGATCGAGGCGATAAAAACAACTTCTCAGAAACCCGAGGCAACTGAAAGCTAACCGCACAGATCGCTATTTTTCCAAGATTCGCGTTAGGGTTCGCCTAAAAATAAATTTACATTTTCAGGTGTTGAGGCGCCCGCATGGCAAGGCGCGAGAAGGGCGAATAGCAGGGCCTATTTAACCGACGAGCAACGCAGCCATGCGGGATGGATCGACGCATGAAAATGGGAAGTTATTTTTGGGCGAGCCCTTAAGGATTGACACGAGATGAAAAAACACGAAGTAGAAAAAACATACGACGAGATAAACAGGAAGATCAGGGAAGGCCGGGCTGTCGTGGTCACGGCGGATGAGATCATCAGCAAAGTCAGAGAAAAGGGCGCTGTGGCAGCGGCAAGAGAGGTGGACGTGGTCACCACGGGGACCTTTTCACCAATGTGCTCTTCCGGAGTCCTGATCAACTTCGGCCATTCAGTCCCCGGTATCAAGGCATCCAGGGTCTGGTTCAATAATGTCTCCGCCTATGCGGGACTGGCGGCAGTCGACTGCTACCTCGGAGCAACCGAACCCAGGGAAGACGACCCGCTTAACAAGGTCTATCCCGGAGAATTCAAGTATGGCGGCGGACACGTCATAAACGATCTGGTCGCGGGAAAAAAGGTTCGGATGCGAGTGGAAGCATACGGCACCGCCTGTTATCCGAATCGGGGCTTTGAAAAAAAAGTAACATTGGAAGATCTTCCACAGGCAACGCTGTGCAATCCCCGCAATGCCTACCAGAACTATAATTGCGCCGTGAATCTTTCAAAGAAAACGATCTATACTTACATGGGAGCATTACGTCCGTGCGCCGGCAATGCGAACTATGCCACAGCCGGACAGCTCAATCCTCTAATAAACGATCCATACTACATGACTATAGGCCTCGGGACCAGGATCTTTCTTGGAGGCGGCACAGGATTCGTCACCTGGCCCGGCACACAACACAACCCCGACGTGAAGCGAACACAAGGAGGGGTTCCCCTTGGCCCCGCAGGGACTCTGTGGGTCATGGGAGACCTGAAGGAGATGAAGCCGGAATGGCTGGTAGGAGTCAGCCTGCAGGGATACGGATGTTCGCTTGCTGTGGGACTGGGTATCCCCATTCCCATCTTGAATGAGGATATTGTCAGATATACGGCTGTATCGGACGAAGATATCCTGGTCAATATAGTTGATTACGGCCTTGATGTTCCAAACGGCATTTCAAGAAGCCATGGCACGGTAAGTTATGCCGAGCTTAAAAGCGGAACGATTCGAATTGATGATAAGGATATCCCGACGGTACCGATGTCGAGTCATATCAAGGCGCGCGAGATAGCAGAGACATTAAAGGACTGGATACTCAAGGGCAAATTCACCCTTACAGAACCGCAGCAGCCGCTTCCCGGTGCGTTAGGGGTCGGGGGTCGGGGGTCGGGGAGCAGGGATTGATGAACGGCTACGGCAATTCCTGTTTGTCTGCCAAACTGAACAGATTGAGACACATATTGGAAGACATGGGATCTGTACTGGTCGCATTTTCCGGAGGCGCAGACAGCTCTTTTCTCGCCAAGATCGCATTTGACTCCCTTGGGGATCAATCAATGGCTGTGATCGCAGCAGGATGCATTTTTTCAAACCAGGAAACAAAAAAAGCAGGAGGTGTGGCAGAGGAAATAGGAATACGACACAAGACATTCCTCTTTGATATACTAAAGGACACTTTTTTTTGCGCCAATCCTTTGGACCGGTGTTATTACTGCAAGAAATCATTGTATACAAACCTGTTGCGGATGGCGTCTGACCAAGGATTTTTGTGTGTGGCGGATGGAACACACGCCGGAGACAAGATAGAGGGGCGCTCCGGATACCGCGCTCTGCGGGAACTCGGCATATCCGCTCCTCTCAAAGAGGCGAACCTGACAAAACAAGAGATAAGGAAACTCAGCAGGAGATTGAATCTTTCAACCTGGGACAAGGCCTCTGATGCCTGCCTCGCTACGCGGATTCCCTGTGGAACCTCCATAGACGCCGGACGACTGGCACGTATAGAAGATTGTGAGGAACTGATCAAAAAAAGAGGCGTCACGCGTTTGCGCGTACGGGACTATTTTCCGGAAGCAAGAATCGAACTCGATCCGGAGGAATTCAGGCTCCTTCTTTCTCCTGATATCAGAGAGGATGCGATAAGGGCGCTGCAATCAGTGGGTTTTGAAACAATAACGCTTGACCTTGAGGGGTACAAGAGCAAAGAAAACGGATATTATGAAAAAAGAGACATTGATTAAAACCGGAAATTCATCTGCGGTAAAACCGGAGTCCTCGCAAAGGCTTGTTGCCAAGATCAGAGAATATGGCGAAGCGATTCTCATTGCGCTTGTTCTCGCACTCTTCATACGGACCTTTGTTGTTCAGGCATTCAAAATCCCGTCCGGTTCCATGGAGGCGACTCTTCAGATCGGAGACCATATACTTGTCAACAAGTTTATCTACGGGGTCAAGATTCCGTTCACACATAAGACCATAGTTCCCGGCAAAGAGCCGAGGCGGGGAGATATCATTGTGTTTGAGTTTCCGAAAGACCCGAAAAAGGATTTCATTAAACGGGTCATCGGGGAACCGGGAGACGTGATTGAAATCCGGAACAAGAAGATATTGATCAACAACAAACCGATCGAGGAGAACTACGGATTCTATTTAGACCCATCGGTCTTCCCTGAATCTGTCCGTCCAAGGGACAATTTCGGCCCGTTTACAGTGCCTCCTCAAAACTACTTCGTAATGGGGGACAATCGGGATCACAGTTTCGACAGCCGCTTCTGGGGAACCGTTGATTTTTCCAGCGTAAAGGGAAAGGCCTTTATCATCTACTGGTCCTGGGACAAGGAGAATTTCGGCGTGCGTTGGAAAAGGATCGGTCGAGTTATTGACTAATGAGCCGATCCATTCCCTGCTATAGACCTTCAGATAATTAATTGCACAAGACCAGAAAGAAAAATCCGAGTAAGGCGTACACAGGGTACGTTGTCGAGGATTTTGACCGATAATGCCGTGCAATTATTTAGGTGAAAGTCTATACCATAACTTTTGACAGAGAGGCTCTCCGGAACACATTGTATGAAATCTGCGAAAAAAGATCTCCTCGGTATTGAGGAACTGTCAACAGATGAAATAGGATTTATACTTGATACAGCGGATTCCATGAAGGAGATATCGCTTCGCGATATCAAGAAGGTTCCCACGCTTCGCGGCAAGACCGTTGTTCATTTCTTTCACGAACCGAGCACCCGTACAAAGACATCCTTTGAGATAGCTGCAAAAAGGCTGAGCGCCGACGCTGTCAGTATTTCGGCATCAACAAGCAGCATAGTCAAGGGAGAAACCCTGATAGACACCGCAAGAAATTTGGAAGCAATGAATCCTGACGTTGTCGTCATACGACACCAGGCCTCCGGCTCCGCACAGATGATCGCAAACAGAATTCGCGCTTCTGTGATCAACGCAGGAGACGGTATGCACGCCCACCCGACTCAGGCACTTCTTGACATGATGACCGTAAGAGAAAAAAAGAAGACGCTTTCAGGGCTGAAGATTGTAATTGCAGGCGATATAGCTCACAGTCGAGTGGCGCGTTCCAATATTATCGGATTTACCAGGATGGGTTCGGATGTGGTTGTTGCCGGGCCCCCGACCATGATTCCCATGGATATCGAATCCGTCGGAGCTACGGTGACCTATTCTATTGAGGATGCCGCCAGGAAGGCCGACGTCATCATGATACTTCGCATTCAAAAGGAACGGATGGACGACTTCCTTTTTCCAAGCAACCGTGAGTATGCAAGTTTTTTCGGATTGACACACAAAGCAGTATCAAAGGCAAGGAAGAACGTCGTGATCATGCACCCGGGTCCCATCAACCGGGGAGTCGAAATCCCTCCTGAAATCGCGGACGGATCGAGGTCTGTAATCCTGGATCAGGTGGAAAACGGCGTGGCCGTGAGAATGGCCGTGCTTTATCTGCTGATAGGAGGATCACGTCATGCGTCTGATAATTAGAGGCGGCCGGGTCATCGATCCCGCAAGCAACACCGATGCAATAAAAAATGTTGTCATAGAAAACGGCAGGATAGTCAGACTCCAATCAGGGGCTGAAACCCGGAATCCCGACTCTGAGATAATAGATGCTTCGGGCATGTGGGTAGTTCCCGGGCTTATCGACATGCACACGCACCTGCGCGAGCCGGGACATGAATACAAAGAGACAATAGCGACGGGGTGTGCGGCTGCGGCTGCCGGTGGGTTTACGAGCATCTGCTGCATGCCGAACACCACGCCCGTAAATGACAACCAGTCTGTTACAGACTATATCCTGAAAAAGGCGAGAGAGGCATCGCATGCCCGTGTATATCCTGTAGGCGCTATCAGCAAGGGTCTGCAAGGGAAATCTCTGGCCGAGTTCGGCGAATTGAAAGAAGCCGGAGTAGTCGCGGTCTCTGATGACGGAAACCCGGTAATGAACAGTCAATTGATGCGAAGGGCCCTGGAATATACCAGGGCCTTCGATCTTTTCGTAATATCCCACTGTGAGGATCTCGATCTTGCAGGCAGCGGGGTAATGAACGAGGGAACTGTTGCGACCCGCCTCGGTCTGAGAGGAATCCCCAATGCCGTTGAATCCGTCATGGTGTCGAGGGACCTCATGCTGGCGGAACTGACGGGCGCGAAATTGCACATTGCCCATGTCAGCGCCGCAGATTCCGTTCGATGCATACGAGATGCAAAAAAGAGAGGTGTTCTCGTCACTGCGGAAACCGCCCCACACTATTTTTCCTTAACGGAAGCCGCTCTCCTTGATTACAACACAAATGCCAAAATGAACCCTCCGCTTCGCACGAAAAAGGANNGATCATGCGCCTCACAGCATTCTTGAAAAGGATATTGAATTCGATGCCGCAGCAAACGGTATTATCGGCATGGAGACATCGCTTCCCCTTTCCCTCAAACTTGTCAGAAACGGAATCCTTGACCCCATGACCCTGATTGCAAAAATGTCAACAAACCCGGCCCGTATCATAGGTCTGCCGGCCGGTCAGTTGAAACCGGGGGCATCTGCCGACGTGACCGTCATAGACCCCGAAGTATCCTTTACCGTAGATGCGAACTCCTTTAAGTCCAAGGCCCGCAACTGCCCGTTCGACGGATGGAATTTGCAGGGAAAGGCAGCGCTGACAATAGTGGAAGGCAGAATCATTCACCGCTCTCCTCCTTTCGATCTCGGGTGAACAAAAGACATAGACATCGGGTGTAAGGATTCGCGCCTTTTCTCCAAAGCCAAATACGCACAAAACGGATATATGGGTTTTCTGATTAGGAATTCACAAGGGAACGGGTCGGATTTTTCTCTCTGGCCTTGTGCAATTAATTATCTGAAAGTCTATAGTTGCGGAAGTTATTTCGTCCCCGTTCCAAAGGTAGACTCAAATGCAAAACGCACATATCCTTGTCGTAGACGACGACACATCCGTACTCGAATTTCTCAACTCAATGCTTGCCAGGGAAGGATATTCTGTTTCCTGTGCGGACAACGGCAGCAAGGCCGTTGAAATGTTGAAAAAAAGAGGATATGAACTTCTGCTCTGCGATATCCGTATGGGAAAGGTCTCGGGCCTGGACGTCCTGAAAAAGGCAAAACAACTCCATCCGGACATTGTTCCGATAATGATATCGGCCTTTGCCACAACTGAAACGGCTGTCGAGGCCGTACGGCTCGGCGCATACGACTACATTCCAAAGCCCTTCAAGATCAAGGAACTTATCCATACCATTCGTCGGGCGCTGGCAGGAAAGACCTCTCTTGAGGAAAAAGAGGCCCTCAAGAGAGAGCTGGGGCAGACTGTTCATTTTGGCGATATTGTCGGCAACAGCCCCCAAATGATGAAGATCTATATCCTGATACGACAGGTGGCCGACACAAAAACCAACATCCTGATTACCGGCGAAAGCGGCACAGGCAAAGAACTGATAGCGCAAGCAATTCACAAAAACAGCGATCGCAGGAACCGGCCGTTTATGGCCATCAATTGCGGGGGAATATCCGAGACCCTGATGGAAAGTGAACTCTGCGGCCATACAAAAGGGGCGTTCACCGGCGCCATTGATAACAAGAAAGGCTTGCTTGAGATAGCAGATGGAGGTACGGTCTTTTTGGACGAAATAGGCGAGATTTCGCCTAGCATACAGGTAAAACTCTTGCGTTTGGTGCAGGACAAGGTCTTCAAACTGATCGGAGGCACCGAAGATATCAAGGTCAATATACGTATTATCTCGGCCACAAACAAGAACCTCGAAGAAGAGGTAATCGAGAAACGGTTTAGAGAAGACCTTTATTACAGGCTCAATGTCATACAGATCAACGTCCCGCCTCTGCGTGAACGTCCCGAAGACCTTTCTCCGCTTGCGCATCATTTCCTTGAAAAGTACTCAAGACAGATGAACAAGGAGATCAACAAGCTTTCTTCCTATGCCCTTGACATGCTCAGCCGCTATGATTTCCCGGGAAATATCCGTGAGCTTGAAAACATGATCGAAAGGAGTGTCGCGCTTTCTGCAACAAACATCATTCTGCCGGAAAGCATAACCCTGTCGGCATTCAAGTCCGGCGCCGGCGTAAAAAAACCGTGTTGTCATATTGATATTCCTTTGTCCGGTTTCAACCTCGAGGAAAGACTGAATGATATGGAAAGAGGCTACATTAGAAAAGCGCTGGAGATAACCAACGGCCAGAAAAAAAGGGCCACTGAACTCCTTGGAATCAACCTGCGTTCCTTCCGGTATCGGCTCCAGAAACTGAAAATGGAGTCATAAGAAAATTTTCAACCTGTGCTGTTAACCATTGACACAAAAAAAGGCACCCCTTTTTTCGAAGAGATGCCTTTTCGATTCCGCTGATTCAGATCGGACAGATACGCGTCAAATCCGAACGAATAACCGGACCATCTGCTTTTCGCAAGTCCAAGATCTAGAGTCTTTCGACGTTCTTTGCGACCGGCCCCCGGTCGCTTTCTTCCACATCAAAGCTTACCCTCTCGCCTTCAGCGAGGGTCTTGAACCCTGACATGTTGATCGAAGAGTGGTGAACAAATATGTCCCCCCCTTCCTCGCGTTCAATAAAGCCAAACCCCTTTTTGTCACTAAACCATTTTACAGTTCCTTCTGCCAAAGCGTTGACCTCCTTTCAAAAACTCCCATACTAGNNNNAAACCCGGCGATAACACCTGTCCCTATATCCTATATAATACTATAGCAGGGCTTTGTCAAACGTCAAGAAAAAATTGAGCAGGGCGTCAGTTCGCCCTTCGCCTCATAAACGTCGGCACCTCAAGGTCGTTTTTATCTATTATAAGCCCGGCCGGGACCCTGTAATCTGATTCGGTATTATCGCCAACCGCTTTCTTGTATCTGATAAAAGTCGGTTCATCGTAGTTAACCGCACGCTCAACGTCTTGAGGCGTGACCGGTCTGAGTCTGCCCCTTAGTTTTGATTCACGCTTTTCCTCGATACCGGTCGCGATAACCGTGACCCTCAGCTCGTCTCCAATGCTGTCGTCCAAAACGGTTCCCCATATAATTTCCGCATCCTCTCCGGCTTCCTTGTAGATGCGGTCGGAGGCCTCGGTCATTTCCACCATGGTCAGGTCGCTTCCGCAGGTAATATTCATCAGCATTCCCCGTGCGCCCCCTATGGATACGTTTTCCAGAAGTGGGTGCAATATGGCTTTTTCCGCTGCTTCTACAGCACGGTTTTCGCCACTTGCTATCCCGGTTCCCATCAGGGCCATCCCTGCCCTGGACATTATCGTCCTTACATCCGCAAAATCCAGATTGACGAGTCCGGGCTTCATTATCAGGTCTGTTATCCCTTTCACCGAATGGAGAAGCACCTCGTCGGCCTTTTTGAACATCTCCACCATCGTGGCATTCTTTGATGCAAGCCCTAACAGTCTGTCGTTTGGAATAACGATGAGGGTGTCCACCACTTCGCTCAGACGTTCGATCCCTTCTGTTGCCTGGCGTAACCGTTTTTTGCCTTCAAATTCAAAGGGCTTGCTTACAACAGCAACCGTGAGTGCGCCAAGTTCCTTGGATATCTCAGCGACTACCGGGGCACCTCCCGTACCGGTTCCTCCTCCGAGTCCCGCAGTAATAAAGACCATGTGACTGTCTTCCAGCACGGAGCGGATTTCCTCGGAATTCTCCTTTGCAGCTTCACATCCCACCTCCGGATTGGCCCCGGCCCCCAGGCCCTGAGTCAGACGTTCTCCCAACTGGATTTTTGTGGGCGCCTTGGAGATATCGAGTGACTGGGCGTCCGTGTTGGCGGAAATAAATTTCACGCCCTGCAATTTTCCAAGTATCATGTTGTTGACAGCGTTTCCCCCGGCGCCTCCGATACCGATTACCTTGATTTTCGCCGATCTTTCACTATCCACTAAGTTAAATCTCATTTTTCTTCCTCCCGACTTTGATTCTAAGAAGTTGTCACAAGACCCGTAATATGTTTTTCGGGCATCGGGTTTGTCCCTGCCCGGTTTTAAAAAGATGAACATCTTTTACTAATTCTTCTTTTCTCATTCAATGTTCATAGATAAGTATCATATAATGTCGCTAAACCATTTCTTCATCGTGCTCATGACCTTTTGAAAAATATTTTTGTCCCTGATCCTGAACTTGTGTTTTGACCTGTGGCGGCGTCCATAGAGAACCAGACCGACTGCGGTTGCGTACATCGGGTTATTGACTACGTCCGACAGTCCGCTGACACCCTGCGGGACGCCGAGCCTTATCGGAAGATTGAAGACCGATTCAGCGGCATCAATCGCCCCGTCAAGGAGGGTTGAGCCTCCTGTAATGACAATACCGGCTGTGATACGGTTCTCCATTCTTGCCTCGTATATCTCCTGATACACAAGCGAATATATCTCTTCGACCCTTGGCTGGAGCATCTCGCATATAATCTTCCGGGGAAAACTGCGCGGTTTTTTGCCTCCCACACTCGGGATTTCCAATGTTTCATTTGCGGCAATCGACTTGAGGTCGCATGTGCCGTATTTCTTCTTTATCTTCTCCGCCTCTGAGATCGGGGTTCGCAGACCGATTGCGAGATCGTTGGTCAGGTTATTCCCTCCCAATGCAAGAACCGATGTGTGTCTGATGTTTCGTCCGGAGAATATCGCAAGATCGGTTGTTCCCCCTCCACAATCTATGAGGGCGACTCCGAGTTCCCTTTCTTCGGGAGTCAAAACAGCCTCACTCGATGCCAAAGACTGCAGCACAACATCTTCCACGTCAAGACCGCTGAGGTTGCAGCATTTAATGATGTTGTGGGCCGAGGCGACCGCGGCCGTCACAATATGAACCTTTGCCTCCAGACGCACTCCCTCCATGCCAAGTGGATTGGTAATCCCCTCCTCGTCATCTACGCAGTAAGACTGCGGGAGACAATGAATCACCTCTCGGTCCATTGGTATCGCCACTGCACGGGCGGCTTCTATGACACGCGCTATGTCATTCTCGGTGACTTCATTCCCCTTGACTCCTATTATTCCATGGCTGTTAAACCCCTTTATGTGCCCCCCGGCAATTCCTGTATGGACAGATCGTATCTCACAGCCGGCCATCAGTTCGGCTTCCTCAATCGCCTTTTTTATGGAATCCACGGTTGATTCAATGTTTACCACCACGCCCTTGCGAAGACCTATGGATGGATGTGAACCAATCCCCACGATGTCAATAGCGCTTCCCGTTATTTCACCTACAACAGCGCATATTTTAGTCGTACCTACGTCAAGTCCGATAATCAGTTCTTCATGCTCAGGCACTTTCTGCTACACCTCCTTTGAATCAAGAGCACGCTGTTTTACGACCACGCGTCGCGTGTCTTTTAAATCAACCGATTTTACGTGCAACATGCCCTGTTGAGACTCTATGTAAGGCATCATCTCCCTGAGCCGGTTAAATTTTTCCGGATAATTTTCAAACCCGAGCTTGATCGCTGTGTCACTGTCAAACGCATAAATCGTGAGCCCAATCTCCTTGTCCAGATGGATGGCACTGATTGAACCGAATGGCAGGATACTTCCCTCCGCCCTCGCCAGTCTGGTCACTGCAAGAACCGTCTCAAGGAAAGGCAAGGCGTTCCCGCCATCAACTTCAAGATCGGACATTCTAAGGCCCGTGACTACAGGCACGCGGATTTCTTCTCCATGGTCCACCTTTTTGAAAATCCTGCCCGTATCGTCTATCAGGAGTCTCCTCCCGCAATCGACAATCGCCACAGGTGTATATTCCAAAACCTTGACGTGCAGCGTGCTCGGAATCTCTCTGCGTATGTCCGCGGACTTTATCCATGGATGCCCGGTCAGGCGACGCTGCAAGGCCTTGATATTGACGGATAATATGTTTGTTTTTTGATCGAGTTCAGCCCATTCCCGCACCTCCGAAGGAGAAATCCTGCGGCAGCCCTCTATAAGAACGGTCCGGATTTCAAAACATGCGGATTGAGTGAGCAGGTCGTGGCAAAATATCATTACGGAACTCAGGATTGCTACGGACCCGAGNNACTCTTTTTGTAGACGTTTCTACGCGCGTTTTTCTTCGCCAACGATCATCACCTCCGGTTCCAAAAGCATCTTTGAGTTCTCAAAAACAGACTTCCGGATCATCGATACCAATTTCAGCACGTCCGAGGCGGTTGCCTTCCCTCTATTGATAATGAAATTTGCGTGTTTTTCTGAAACCTCCGCATCATTTACCCTGCGCCCCTTTAACCCGGCGGCTTCAATCAGTTCTCCGGCTGAAGGACCATCCGCAGGATTCCTGAAAAACGACCCCGCGCTCGCAAATGAAAGCGGCTGTGTTGCCTTGCGTCTTGCGAACACGGATGCCGCCGCCTTTTGAATGACATCACGGCCTGCCAAACCGAATCTCAGATATGCCTTTGTAACAACAGACCCCGCATCGATCGCGAGTTTCCTGTAAGAAAATTTCAGTCTATCGGGTCTCATATCTGCAATACCGCCTGCGGAAGAAAGGACCGTAATGGTCTCAACAAGATCAGCCATGCACCCTGTTTTGGTCCCTGCGTTCATTCGAACAGCCCCCCCTACCGTGCCCGGGATACCAGCGGCGAAACTCAACCCGGAAAGATCGTGATCAACCGAAAAGGCAAGCAGCCTGGAAAGCAGGACACCGGCCTCCGCCATGATCAGTAACGTATCGCTGTTTCTTTCGGCGACCCGGATGGTGTTAAAACCCTTTGCCAGGTTTATCACCAACCCGCGAATTCCGCCGTCCCTGACAAGGAGGTTGCTGCCTGACCCGATCACCATCCGGCGGATTCCCTTTTTCNNCCTCCGCAGGTCCCCCGCAGCGAAATGTTGTATGACGGGCCATTGGCTCATCAAAAAACACGCGATCCCCGTAATGTTCTGTCAGGATCAGGCGATCCGGTTCCGAAATCATCTCAAACTGCCTGA
>LGVD01031103.1_pt1 | contig 12633 bp, 9 predicted proteins | sample 469861 | NCBI WGS metagenome assembly LGVD01 (sample SAMN03857201, study PRJNA290197) | marine sediment metagenome | biome: ocean floor; feature: cold seep; material: sediment; isolation source: sample #3730, Push core (PC) 16 from cruise R/V Atlantis leg AT-15-68, Alvin... ... | reverse complement strand
CACATGAATGGGTTTGTATTCATACCAATAAGGTCATCGCCTACATCGCCTTTTCCAATGCCTATAATGGCAACGGCGTTTGCGGGTTGCACCTGGCGCCCATGGCCGTGACACCCGAATTTCAAAAGCAGGGGGTGGGCTCGGAACTGCTCAGATATGCCTTAAGACAGGAACCGATCAAAAGCCATCCCCTGTTTGTCTTAGGCGAACCCGGCTATTATAAAAAGTTTGGCTTTGAACCCTGCAGTTTGCCCATTTGCCCTTTTGATAAAAACAATTCACATTTCCTAAGCATTCGAAATAATACCACCGCCCACTTCATTGTCGGCTATGAACCTGAGTTTAAAACTGCTGCCAAACCGCCCAGACCCCAAGGTAAGAAGCACCGTTGAGTCAGCCCCCAAATGGTCTAAATTTATATGGCACTTGAAACCTTCCACCCGACCCGGATGATCGCAATTGGTGATATTCATGGTCAGCTCGACATGCTCAACCGTTTGCTGAACGTTGTGGCGCCTCAAATCGACGACCAGTTCGTGTTTCTGGGAGATTATATTGATCGCGGAAAGAACAGTCGCGGTGTTATTGAGCGATTGATCCAGTTCAGAAACGACTTTCCGAAGACGATTTTTCTGCGCGGAAACCATGAGCAATTGTTGCTTGACGCTTTGGTTGAAGTCTCCGTAATGGTCGCCCCGCGATTGCGAGACCTGTCTGCAAAATTCAGCGAATGTACCGTCGAGTCCGATGTTGAAATATTCCTGAGCAACGGCGGCAACTCTACACTTCGTAGCTACAGAGTAAGAGATATGGCAGACATACCATCTGATCACATCGAATTCCTTGAATCGACCCGACTGTGGTGGAGATATGAAAACTTTCTGTTTGTGCATGCCGGCATCACACCAGAGATCCCCATGGAGATGCAAGATCCCTATATTCTTCTTTGGGAGCGTCTTTCCCCTCCTGGTAAAGATGGTGAAATTCATGTTGTGGGCCATCATCCTACCGCAGCTGGTGAGCCATATTTTGAGCCTGGCCGCTATCGCCTCGATACCGGGGCCGTGTATGGTCGAACCCTGACTGCATGTGATGTGTTCAGTAAGGAAATTTGGCAGGTGAGATGATTTATTATGATTTCCGGAGGATTGAATCCCACGGTCAAAAGGGCTGCTTTTGAGGGTAGAAATATGGATCCTGGTACCCGGAACATCATAAAACCAAAAAGAGGCCACGCTGAAAAGCGTAGCCTCTTGATTTTTCCGGTGCCCAGAGACAGAATCNNTGCCGACACGAGGATTTTAAGTTGCAGGAAGATGGCGTCATTGCTTTAGGTTTGTCGCGTTGCCAAGGCAAGTACCGGAGCTGCTGCGCACCGTTCAGTAGTGACCATCTGTTTCTGTCATCTCTACCCCCTCTGGATAGAGTTGTGGAAAATAGTATCCAGCGACTTTGGTTGGGAATGCCAGGCGAACAGGAGCTCTTTCTGAATCCGAAGTCAGGAGTTTCTTTTCAAGTAACCCTTTGAGAGTGCGACGTGCAGTTCGGTCGGGTTTGCCGGTAATGCGCGCAACTTCACCTCTTGGAACCTCACCACGAAGAAAAGCTTCTCGGAGTAAATAATTTGCTTCCAGCGGTAATTGACCAAAACTTACCTGACGTCCGACATAGCCTTCTAATCGACGCAGAATCCCGTCCAGCTCCAGGCGTTCTGACATGAAAGAAATTTGATCTAGTGCCGTCTTTAGAAAGAATGTGCAGAAATCGAGTAGGCCTTTGTTGGACAGGTTCCCTCTTCCATCCAAGTCACCATGTCGGCGTTCGTCGGCACCAGCCAGGGCTCCCATATAATCATTTCGGTTTCGTGCAAGTCCTCTCGAAACAGTCCACAATCCATGTCCGTCTATACGTGCCTTGACTAGATAGGCATGGGTAAAGAGGCGTGTCACTCTGCCATTGCCATCCAGAAAAGGGTGAATCCAAGCGAGGCGATGATGTGCTGCTGCCGCTGCAATTACCTTTCGTATCTCTCCCCGGGTGGTGTTTCCGTAGCATTTCTTGAAGCGCTGCAAAAATAAAACAAGGGCTCCTGAGGCAGGGGGAAGATGGCGACCAACTTCGACTTCGTCCTCGCGCAATTTTCCTGGAGTCACCGTTTTGATGTCTCCATCCGGGGTTCTGATCTCCCTGAATTCACGGGGGAGTCGATCGTAAAATTCTTGGTGAATCCAGCAGAGAAAGGTTCGGGAGCAGATACTCTCGTCCGGTTTCTCAACGAGCTTTTGTTCGATTAGCCGCTGAACGTCTATGTGAGCAACACTCTCCATTTGTAGAGCGCGCTTTGCGGGTTCCTGTGAATAGTCGCTGGCCATGGCACGTTCTATGTCCGCGGGGTGGGTATTGTGTCCTTCAATCAGGTTGGAGTAGTAGCTGTTCATCGTGCGTATCAGCTCTACAACCCCCTTGCGGGTTAGCGGGTGCAGTTTTTCCCCAAGTGCTGCTGACTGGCGTACAACCTCAACCGCAAGATCATTCAGCTCTTCACTTTTGGCTGTGGGAAACATTGGTTCCATCTGTTGGATTTTGTTGTAGAGAACATCTGGGGGCACAATGAGTTCCTTTCTTTTGCTGTTATCAATGCTGACGGAGCATAGCATGCGGAAAAGAATTTGGCCACTACAAATTTAGTTAATTGGGAGTTGGTTGGGGGACTAGATAGGGAGGTAACTAATTAAGGTAGTAAGGGAATGCTTGTGGTGTCTAGCCAGGTTGACGGGCTGGAGAAGCTAACTAGTGATGCTTATTTGGCCACTAAACTGACCCCTAATTTATAGAGAGGTAACCCCATTCGATAGGTCGTTAGCGAAATAAAGTTACACTGGAGGTTACATGCAAGAAAAAAGGAGTTACGGCAAAAGCCGTAACTCCTTGATTTTACTGGTGCCCAGAGACAGAATCGAACTGCCGACACGAGGATTTTCAGTCCTCTGCTCTACCGACTGAGCTATCTGGGCGAATCGGAAGCTCAGTTTATAGCGAATGGGATGGGGGAGTGTCAAGAAAAATATAGTGATTGCGGGTGGTAATTTTTCTCTTGTGTTTTTTGCTCTGCTTTGTGTACTCTGCTCGCTCAGAGGAGATTTGAAGATGACTTTTTATGCGTCCTTTTATAGCTTTTTCTTTTGGTTTTTCGGCTTTGTCAAGCCGTTTGCCGCGGGAAAAGGTCTGTAAAGGGTAGACAACTTCAGATCGTACAAACCATGGCAGAACGGCAACAGGGTTCTTCCATGGTTTTTCTTTTTGTTGCATCTGAAATTGAAGGCCGCCGGGAGAATCGGGCGGCCTTTTGTCTTTTCAGCCCAAGTGGCAATAAAAGGAGAAAGTCATGATCATTGTTATGCAAAAAGGGGCCTCGCAGGAGGCGCTGGCAGAGGTGGAAAAGAAGATCGTCGAACTCGGTTATCAGCCGCACGTAATCCACGGTGAAACCCGCAACGTGGTCGGCGCGGTTGGCGATGAGCGGGGGAAGGAAAAACTGCAGGCTCTGGAATCTCTGCCGGGTGTCGAGCGGGTGGTGCCGATCCTTAAGCCGTACAAGCTGGCCAGCCGCGAAGTGCAGCCGCAACCGAGTGAGATTGAGATCGCACCCGGCCTGGCCATCGGTGGCAAAGAGTTCATCGTGGTCGCCGGTCCCTGCGCGGTTGAGAGCCGGGAGCAGATCTGCGAGACTGCCGTTGCGGTGAAAAAATCGGGAGCCCGTTTGCTCAGGGGCGGGGCTTATAAGCCGCGCACCAGTCCTTATTCTTTTCAGGGGATGGAAGAGGATGGTCTGAAGTTGTTGGCCGAAGCGCGGGAATTGACCGGGCTGCCGATTGTCACCGAAGTCGTCAATCCGCGGGATGTCGAACTGGTGGCCAAGTATGCCGATATCATGCAGGTCGGAGCGCGGAACACGCAGAATTTTGCCCTGTTGAAGATGCTCGGACAGCTTGACAAGCCGATCCTGCTTAAACGGGGGATGGCGGTGACCATCCAGGAGTTTTTGATGAGTGCCGAGTATATCCTCTCCGAAGGGAACCGTAAGGTGATTCTCTGTGAACGGGGTATCCGCACTTTTGAGACTGCCACCCGGAACACGCTGGATATCTCTGCCGTCCCGGTGTTGAAGCAACACACCCACCTGCCGGTGATGATCGATCCCTCTCATGCCACTGGACACGCACACCTGGTAGCGCCGATGTGTTATGCTGCGGCCGCCGCCGGGGCGGACGGCTTGCTGGTTGAGGTTCATCCTTGTCCGGAAAAAGCCACCAGTGATGGGCCACAGTCGTTACGTCCGGCAGAGTTTCAGGAAATGATGGATAAATTGCGTGCGTTCGCTCAGGTTGCCGGTCGCGAGATGGCTGGCTGACCACGGCAAAAAAACGAGGAGTTCTATGTATTTTGTGCCTTTGTCGCAGCTGGAAAGTGTTGAGCTGGTGATCCATAGTCTCAGGGCTGCAGCCGGTGAAGCGGATTGCACCATGTGTCCAGCTTACAAGGTGTGTATGAAACAGTGTCTGACCATTGCCAATACGGTTGGACAGATGCTGGAGGACGGAACCCTGCCGCAAATTGGTGGGGATCCGCCGCCTTCTCCAGCGAAGGTTGACATGTCGGAAGAAGATCCCGATCCGCCCTCCACCGGCGGCTCGGGTGGTAAAGGGCGTTTGCAGGTCGTGAAATAGGCTGAGGAAATCAGGCCCCTGGTTTGATGCATGGAGGACAAATGATGTCGAACAAGGTTTATAATTTTGGCGCCGGACCGGCGATGTTGCCGGAACCGGTGATGCAGAAAATACAGCAGGAGTGGCTTGATTACCGGGGGATGGGTGTTTCGCTGATCGAGATCAGTCACCGGGCCAAGGAGTTTGTCGCCATTCTGGATGAGGCGCAGGCGCTGTTTCGTGAACTGAGTGGGGTGCCGGAGAATTACCGTATTCTCTTTGCCCACGGTGGCGCGCGGATGCAGTTTTCTGCGTTGCCGCTGAATCTGGCCGGCCGTAAGCCGAGCCGGAAATGTCTTTACTTTGAAACCGGCAACTTTGCCAAACTGGCTGCCAAAGATGCTAGCGCCTTCTGCAACGTCGAGATTGTCGCCAGCAGTGCCGACACCGATTACGATCGAATCCCGGACTATGACCCGGCGGTGCTTGCCGAGGACGCCTCNNGAGACCGGTGAGGTGCCGTTGATCGCTGATATGACTTCGGAAATTCTCTCGCGACAGATCGATTATACAAAGTTCGGCGTCATTTATGCCGGGATGCAGAAGAACCTCGGCCCGTCTGGAATGGCGATGGTGGTCATCCGCGAGGATCTGCTCGGGTTTGCCGGTGAACAGACCCCGTTGCTGCTGAACTATACTCAGGCCGCTGCGGATAACTCACTGACCAATACCACCAATACCTTCGCCATCTATGTCACCAAGCTGGTTCTTGAATGGCTCAAGGGAGAAGGGGGGGTGGTTGCCCTGGAAAAGCGGAACGAGGAAAAGGCTGCCTGCCTTTACCGCGTGATTGATGCGTCCGCTTTTTACCGCGGAGTTGCTCAGCCTGCGCACCGCTCCATCATGAATGTCAGTTTCAAGTTAGCCAGTGAGGAGTTGGCAGAAAAGTTTCTGCAGGAAGCGGGTGCTGCCGGATTCTACGCTCTCAAAGGGCACAGAAATGTTGGTGGAATCAGAGCGTCAATCTATAATCCGATGCCGTTGGCCGGAGTGGAAGCGCTGGCTGATTTTATGCGCGAATTTGAAAAACGCAACGGCTGAGACTGTTAATCTGCCGCGCGCAAAACAAAGGTCGGACGCATTGCTTCCGGCCTTTTTACTTGGATATGAGGGAGATGATGACGATAACGAAACCAGATCTTTCCGGCGAGGTTGACTGGGAACCGTTTGATGCGCCCGCACTGGTCGGCAGTTCCTTGCGATTTGTGTCCGGCGATCCGGAGGGAGAACGATTTCGCACCTGTTACTTTCGCAAAGCTGATCAAGCGTTGGTGGCGCGGATCTGGTTCGGGCCGGAAACCGAAGGGCCGCCGGGGCATGCTCACGGTGGCAGTATGGCGGCTGTGCTGGACGAGGTTCTTGGACTCGCTGCCTGGGCGGCCGGGCATGCCATCGTGGTCGGCAACCTGAATGTCAGCTTTCGCAGCCTGCTGCCGTTGCAGCAAGTGGTGCAGGTCGATAGCGAAATTATTTCCGTTGTGGGTCGCAAGGTCTTGGTGCGTGGAAAGATCTGGGACGGACAGGATAAAGTTTACGCTGAGGCGGAGTGTCTCTGTATTGAAATTCAAGCGGTTTAAACTGGAATGGTCGGGTGAAATTTTAGTGTAAATAAAATCGACAGTGGCCTTGTGCCCTGCGTTCAAAGGCTTTTTAATGACGATTATGCTTATCCCTCCGATAAATTTTCCGGGCTTGTTTTTCTAATAAACGAATAGCAATATGCTGAAAGTTATGGACTGATTTTTTCGTATGTATCTACTTGGAATGTCAGGTTTCTTCATGTTTGATTGACGGCAATATTTTGGGCACACCCTTTGCTTTTACTTCCATACAGACCTATTTATGGAGGAAAAAATCGATGAAACAGATGCTTCGCTTGTTTATAGCCCTTTTGATGTGTACCTGCCTGAGTGCTCCTGTTTTGGCTTTGGAACTGGGGAGTGATATTACGATCTATGATAAAAATTCCACTGCTGAGACCGGGTGGTATTCTGCTCAGGAAGACGATGAAGTTGAGCCGGGAATGGCCGCCTCCCAGGCATGGGATCTCGAAGGATTTTTTCTTGGACAAAATTCCCTGAGCATGGTCGGGGGATTTAATTTCACGGCCGGAGTCACCGGTTACGAAAAATACTCGTCAGGGGACATTTTTATTTCCACCGGGACTCCTGAGTTCGGCGTCTCTGTTCTGAGTGGTGTGCAAAACAATATCTCTGTAGAAAACAGGTATGGGTACGATTATGTATTGGACCTTAATTTTTCAGATGATAGCTATACAGTTTACGAAATTGACGAGAATACACGTGTATTGACGGCATATTATCTACAGAATGAGGGCTCCAGTCCTTGGCAATATGTCAGTGGTGGTCAGGATACCGGCATTGAAGGTCAATTTTTATTTCACTCCAACCTGACTGACACAGGATTTCTGGGCACATCCCACTACGCCCTGACCGGTTTTGACCTGTCCTTCCTTGGTCATGATACTGAGTTTTACGCTCATTTCACCATGGGCTGCGGTAACGACAATCTGATGGGACAAGGCACGGTTGTTCCCGAACCCTCCACGTTTCTTCTGCTCGCTGCCGGTGGTGGTTTGCTCTGGTTGGCCCGGCGTAAGACAGCACCTGAAAACTGATCAACAGTCGTAACTGTAAGATAACAATTGACAAAGGCCGCTACCAATTGTGGAGCGGCCTTTGTTCGTTGCGGTACGATAAAGCTTTCCTCAGCTGCAGGGCAGCTCAAAGTGAATGCTGGTTCCCTTTCCCGGTTCGCTGTCGACCCAAATCTTGCCATCGTGGGCATCAATAATGCTTTTAACAATGGTCAGGCCCAATCCGGTTCCTCCGACCGCTGTGTCGGACTGGTTACAGCGGTAGAATTTTTCAAAAATCAGTGGAACCTGTTCTTCGGTCAGACCGATGCCGTTATCGCTGATGACCACCCGATAGCCATGTGTCACCGGCTTGCCGCTGATAATAATTTCACCTCCGGACGGTGAGTATTTAACGGCGTTACTGCAGAGGTTCTCCATCACCTGCCAAATTTTTTCCTTATCGACATTCAGGATCGTTGTCGGTGAATCGATGGTGATCAGGAATGGATGATCCGCGGAAAAATGGCGGAAATGGTGAATCGGTTCTTCGAACAGCTCTTCTGCCGAACAGTCGTTTTTGTGCAGTTCTAAGGGTTTGCCCGATTCAATCCGACTGATGTTCAGTAGTTCTCCGACCAGCCTGGCGAGGAATTCGGACTTTTCATTGATGATGGTCAGAAATTCGCGCTGTTCTTCCGGGCTGAATTGCTGATTTTTCAGCAGCAGTTCGGAGTACCCCATAACGGCTGTTAACGGGGTCGTCAATTCATGAACAGCCGTGCTGATAAATTCGTTTTTGATACGTTCCACCTCACGCTCGCCGGTGATGTCGCGAAGCAGGAAAATCATTCCTGCCGGCTGCCCAGATTTGTCGGTGATGATCGAAGTTCGTGCCTGTAAAAAGATTGGTTTTTGCGCATTATGGGTCAATTGAGAGACTTCGATCTGTAAATCGGAAACCTGATGATGCACGGCATCGACCATCTGCCTGAGAAGAGCAGGATCACGAATAATTGTTTTGAGCGGTTGCCCGAGCGATTTTTCAGCATCGCACTGAAACAACTGTGCGGCACTGGGATTGATCAGTTCGAGGGTCCCTTCGAGATCGGTGACGATGAGTCCGTCAACAACCGATGTGACGACATCGGCCAGTTGTTTGCGGAGCTGTTGCATTTGTTCAAGAGAGAGCCGGAGTTGTTCGGTGCGCTCTTGGACCCGTTCTTCAAGTTCATTATGGATTTTATTCAGTGCGCTTTCGACGGTTTTTCTTTCTTCGATTTCATTTTCCAGCAGAACATTGGACCCTTGAACTTTGACCATTTCGGCAATCAATTTTTGCTCTGTCGCCCGCAATTCTTCCTGGGTGTTTTTAAGGATGGCTGAGGTGAACGAGAAAAAAATCCCGCCGGTCAACAAGCTTAGCAAGGTCAAGGCAATGACGGTGGTGCGGTAGTCGGAGCGTTTTTCCGTGACATCGCTCAGAATGAGAAATTCACCGATCTTTTTGCCGGAGGCATCGAGGAGCGGTTGGATGAGTCCCTGATACTCCTTCTCGGCAAAGTTAATCTCGAAGCTTTGTCGCGGATCTGCCGGTTTGGAGTTGATGGCTTTGATCAGTTCAGGCAGCATCGTCGGAATCGAAGTCTGGGCAATGACGCGATCTTCCAGGTCGTCCCAGCCGGTTGAGGTTTTTTTTATAATTCTTGGACCGGTTTCCCACTCTGCCCGATTGAGATATTTCTTGTCGATGATCAGAGCCAGTTCTGTATTGCCCTGCGGGAAAAAACTCTTCAGCACGGGTGCGACTTCTTCGCCCAGCTCCAGGTAGCCGAGAAGCCTGTTGTCCTTTCTCCATGGGATGACGGCCCGTAGCGTCAAGGTTCCCAGTGCATCAAGTTCAATGCCCTGGACAAATGTTCCGCTTTGCGAGGCCTGTTGGAGGGTGTAGCGGTCTACCTGGTCACCATGCTTGGGTGGGTTATGGAGACGCAGAAAAACGGTCTTGTCCGGATTGTGAAAATAGTAGTGTGAAATGCCCATTTGCCGGAACAGATCGTTGAAAGTCGGCTCCGCTGCAGCCAGCAGTTGGGCACGATCCTGTTGCAGCATCAATCGTTGCAGTTCGGCAGATTGCGCCAATTGTTGCAACTGAACATGTAAAATCTGTGCCCGTTGCTTGAGTAAATTGTGAAAGCTTGTGTTAACCGCACGGCTGTCGAGCACGAGGTTGCGGGCGATATCGCGCTCCAGGTACCAGGAGGTCGTGGCAATATAAAAGCTGAGAAAAATCAGCAGCCCGATGCTTATCGGCAAGAGGATTTTAAGACGCAATTTCTGTCTGGCGGGTCGTGCCGGTCGGGCATCAGACATAAAAGTTGTCTTCCCTGTTCGCTGGTGAAATTGAAATGCTGACAGAACGTTTGTTACATGCAGACCCGCAGAATTTGCTCAAGGTCGGTATGCCCGGCCAAGACTTTGCGGATGCCGTCCATCAGCAGTGTTTTCATACCATCGTTTATGGCCAGATCACGTAAGTCTTCGAACATAACTTTTTCTTTTATGGCCCGACGAATCGCATCAGATGCCGAGAGCAGTTCATGGATGGCGATTCTCCCCCGATATCCGGTTTGATTGCAATTTTCACAGCCTTTGGCGCGGTAGAGGGTCAAGTCGCCCGGTTTTTGCGGCAGCCCGTGCTGTTGGTAATAATCCTCGCCATAGTGATGGCGTAATTGTGCCAAATCTTCTTCGGTCGGCTGGTAGGCTTCGCGACACTGGTTGCAGAGGCGGCGAGCCAGCCTTTGCGCCAGGACGCCGAGTAAGGCATTCGCAAAAGTATAGGGGTCCATACCCATTTCAATCAAACGGACCACGGTTTCCGCCGCGCTGTTGGTGTGTAGCGTGCTGAAAACCAGATGGCCGGTCAGTGAGGCTTCAATGGCAATTTTTGCGGTTTCCGGATCGCGCATTTCACCGATCATGATAACGTCAGGATCGGCGCGCAAGAATGAGCGTAGCGCCTGGTCAAAGGTAAAACCGATCTTCGGGTTCACCTGGACTTGCCTTAAGCCCGGCTGGGTGATCTCGATAGGGTCTTCCGCGGTCCAGATTTTTCGATCCGGAGTATTGATCATGCCGAGTGCCGAATGCAGGGTGGTGGTTTTACCGGAACCGGTCGGGCCGACACAAAGAATGATCCCATAAGGCTTTTCCAGCATCTGGGAAAAATGTTTGAGGTTGTCCTCGCTAAAAGACATTTCGCTGGTTTTTAACGGTTGTGAGGAGGAGAGGATGCGTAAAACGGCATCCTCCTGCCCGCCGGCTGTCGGTGTGGTTTCGACCCGGAATTCTATTTTTCGGCGATCGGAGCGCATGACGATTTTACCGCTTTGCGGTTTGCGTCGCTCGGCAATGTCGAGCTTGGCGATAATCTTGATCCGTGAAATCATCGCCCGTTTGTGGGTGCTGGCGATCTGGTGAGCAATGGTGCAGATGCCGTCAACCCGGTAACGAATCTGTAAAGGCTGGTTGCCCAGCCCCGGTTCAAAATGGATATCTGAGGCACCTCTGCGGAAGCCGTCGAGCAGAATACGATTGACCAGGGTGATGATTTGGGAGTCGGTTTCGCTGACCGTTGAATCGACTGAGTCATCGAGCTCTTCTTCAACATCAATCTGTTCGTTGGAAAGTTCGCCGATCAGGTCGGTGATATTTTCTTCGTCAGCTGCGCTTCCGTCATAATAGGTTTCAATGGCCTCACGGATTTCGCTCGCCGGTGCGGCCACAAAATCGATAATCAAATTGGTAAAGAAGCGCAGGTTATCGCCGATTGTCGGATCGGTCGGGTCAGAGGTGGCGACGGTCAGGTGCCGGTTTTCCAGGCTGAGAGGTAACACCTTTAATTGCTGGACCATGTTCTCGGTCAGAGCCCCCAAGGCTTCCGGTGACGGGGTAACGCTGTTGAGATCAACGATCGGCATGCGGAATTTCGCCGACAGGGCGATCAGCAGTTGCTCTTCGGTGATCAGGCCTTTCTCGATCAACAGTTCGCCGACCCGTTTCTTTTTTCCGACAGACTGGGTTTGCAAAGCAGCCTCAACCTCTTCACGGCTGATCAGACCCGCCTGGATGAGCAGATCACCAATGCGAACTTTGTTGTCGGTGGCGCTTGTATCGGCCTGCTCAGTCAGTGCGACGATCTTCTCCTGGGAAAGGTCGGTTTTTTCCGTGAGAATTTCACCCACCTTTTTCGAGCGCAGTTTTTCCTGTTCATCCAGAACCTCGTAGATGACATTTTCCTCAAGCCAGCCGTGTTCTTCCAGAATATCGCTCAAAGGACGTTCTTCGCAGCGTTGGCGGATGCCGGTAAAAGTAAAGAAGACATTACGATAGGAGGCATTTGGATCGATGGGAAAAGCGTAAAAGCCACTTTTGTAGTTCTGACCGGGGGGAACTCTTAAATCGAAGCTGTCGCCGGTTGTGGTTTCAATATGCTCGACAAGTTCGCCTTCCTTGATCGGTAATTGCCAACCGCTCTTGTCGACCACCATAACGTAGCAGAGTTCGTCCAGGGGAATTTGGATCTCTTCCTGACAGCGGTCGAGCTCGACCTGTAGTTGTTTGTCACGGGGATGAAAAGGGCGCAGAAGATTGACGCGTTCTTCACGGCCGGTCAGAAATTTAATGATCAACGGGTGTTTCATTGTTCCCCCACAACAGTGTTATGGCAAGGCCGTTTGCAAAAATCATAACAGTTTTTTTCCGATGACCGCGGCCGATATTTATCAGGCCATCCAAAAGCATTTACAGTGTACCCAGAGATGTTTGTTTTTGCAGTAAAAAAGCCATCGGTAAGCAGTATGCTGCCGATGGCTTGAAGTTGTGGGAAGCTTTTCGGGTCAGGAGAAGGGGAGAGGTGCCTCGGTGAACGCCTGGATAAAGCGTTCCAGTTTGCTTTTTTGCTCTGCTTTAAGTTCTTTGAATGTGATGCCGGCACGCCGCACCGGAACCAGATTGTCCTGCAAGCGAAAGTCGGAAACTGCTTGCACCGGGAGAGCGTCAACGATCAGCTCATGGTTATTATAAAGACTGATTTTTTTAATCTCTGAGCGTTTTAACTTTTGACCGAGATAGCGGAAGGCGAGGCCTCCTTCACTGATATCCATGATGTGATAGGGGAGCGCTTCCGGTCCTTGATCGACAAGAACCAGTGCTCTGGGCCCTGCTTTGAAGCGCTGGTGGGCTCTGGGGGGTTGGTATTTGAGCCGA
>LGVD01025029.1_pt1 | contig 12683 bp, 26 predicted proteins | sample 469861 | NCBI WGS metagenome assembly LGVD01 (sample SAMN03857201, study PRJNA290197) | marine sediment metagenome | biome: ocean floor; feature: cold seep; material: sediment; isolation source: sample #3730, Push core (PC) 16 from cruise R/V Atlantis leg AT-15-68, Alvin... ... | reverse complement strand
AATCTTATCCTGGTCAGCAGCGCTAAGTGAGCGCATCTTATCGTAATAAATACCCTTGCTTGATACTGGCTTAGGGTCTCTCAAACCGTCTACAGTGAAAGAGGATGCACGCTTTGTACTGTCACCGTCTAACCTGTATCGCTCATCAACATCATAGCTTAGGGCGCTTCTGCAATTTCTATGACGCGGTGGAGACCATGCCGAAAACTTGGGATTACTTGCTTTCATTGTGGTCTGGTCTGCGCTACGGCAGGTTTGCGAGGTCTGAGAATCCAACACAGCGATGAATACATAACCCTTAACCAGCTTTGAATTAGCCTCGCCAAATTGAACGCGAGTAACGTTAGCTGTGTGATTTGTTAGCGTTGCGCTGAGCGAGTTAGCACTTCTGCGCGACCTATCCAATACGCTCTTGGACGCCTTACGCCCTGTGTAATGTATTTGTGTATAAAGCGCGTCAGCTACTTCTTTACCGTTCACCGCACCTTGCATAGACGCTAGGGTCGCTGAATTAATCTCGCTTACATATGAAGACTTGAAGGCATCTTGCGAGCCTCGGTAAGTAGTCCACGATTTATCACCTTGCTGAATAGGCGTACCGATTACGGCAGTAGTAACGTCCGACTTTTTAGGCTCGTTAATATCAACATCAGAAATTATAGCGGTATCTAGCGCCATCACTCCAGTCGTGACTTCTTCAGCGCTAACCAATTTCATTTGAGTATCGAGATACTTGTTATATTCTTTGTATTCGAGGTTAGTTAAAACACCTATATCTTTAAGTATTTTATCCTGGCGCTTCTTCGTGATGGATTTATCTTCATACGGTTTGAGAATATCAAATATACCTGATTCGATTCTCTTAGCGTATGGCACAAAGTCAGCGCCTAATTGCTTAGCTACTCGCTGAAGGTCTGCTGTTTGTTGTGCTGCTATTGTTGTTAGGACTTCAGTTGTCATTAGCTATCGCCCTGATTAGCCAGTTGCTCTCTCAGCGCATCAACTTCAGCTTGGAGTGCTGCTTCTTTCTCGCTGATACCTGTTAGCGATTCACTATCTTTCATTAACTCATCGGCTATCTGCTCATTATCAAGCTTGGTTAAGCCTGCTTGCCTTGCTGAGTCGTTAAGCGTGGCTTGAGGCAACACGCCACCTTGAACCAATGCTAGATGAACATTGAGCAGTTCAGGCGTCATGTCATCAGTAATAAACTTAGAGTTAACTTTGTAAGTGTCACCGACAGGCGCCCCCGCAAACATAGCTAAATACTCCATTTGCTGCTCTAATCCGCTTGAGGTGTTGTGAGATATCCGCCCTAGTGTTGACAGAGATGAACCCGTTTCTATTTTCTTTTGGCCTAAAGTCATCGCTGAGCCGTTGGGTTGAACGACTTGAGCGCCAGCCTGAATCATTCTGTCCTGGTCTCGCAGCATTTCAGCAGGGATGGCTCCAGTAGCTTCAAGTTGCAATAACTCAACTTTATCACCGGCCTTAAACATGTTCTTACCCTTAGCGCCAGTATCTAAGCCTGTAGGGTTTAACGCGTCGAATTCGTGACCTTCCATACCAGTAAACACGTTTGTCTGACCTTGCCCGTGATAGTAAAGGTTGTCCCTGTTGTCGCAGTCAAGCGAGAAGTGTCCTAGGTTGATATGCGCCAAGTCGAACATAGGAGGCTTTGAGTAAGCCGGGGTGTTAGCATCTGAGCCATAGAATACAAAAGGTATTTCCTGCAATACCTTACCGCTAGCTCTAGGTGTTGACTCCTCTATCAGCTCGTCGTTTTCATTGTATAAACGGTTAACATAAACGCCATTAATCAACATTAGCCGACGAAGGTAGTTCACGCACTTATAGCTGTAGTCGTCATCGCCACACTTGATCGTGGTAGGCTCTTCCAGTCTGATATCAACATCAGTTCCACCTATAGAGATAACGCGTTTAATGTTTTTAGCCTCGTAACAAATAACCTTTGGCCGATACTCAGGCATTTCTTGTTCTGCGGCAGTTAGCTCTCTGTCGGTTGACTTCATATCAGATAACCCGCCAAACCTGCCATTAAGTATCAACTGGTAAGTGATGGTCTTCTCTAGTTCTTCGATGGACTGTCCGCTGCCGGTAATATCTTCAGAGATGATTTGCATCTTAGGTGAAAAGCTAGCTTCGGCCTTGTAGTTGTGGATCATGCCGTGGAAGCTTTCAACAGTCTTGCCTACAGCGTTAAAGAATCGACCTCGTGACCAATACTCATCACGCCTAGCTTTATTTGCTAGGTTTTTGTTGTAAGTGTAGTTAGCTGCTCTTAGCTGCCCGTCTTCGTCTAGATGGCTGTAGTTCATCATAGGGCAATCAGGATAAACTGCTGACGGCCTATCGCTTACTAATTTAATAACCTGCTTAGCGCCTTGGTTACACGCGTCTATTTCTTCCCACATCTGCAAGTGAGTAGGGTATTCACAATCTACTTCGCGTAATCCTGTTTCTTTTGACATTATCTTAACCCTTTTGAATTTTGTTCATTGTAACACCAATTAGTACCCGAGATTAAGGCGCGCTGTTTGATGCTTAACTAAATGAGGGCATGCACCCATAACAAAGCTATCAGCTAAATCGTGCGAACGGTCTTCCAGTCGCTTCTTAACGTCTTTCTTTGACTCAACCATATCAAGCCCACGTTTTGAATAATCAGACCTTGGAGCGCTTAATTCGCCCTTAAGCTCCTCTAGGCTTTTAATGCTTGAGCTTATACTAATCAGCTCATCAGGTTTGTACTGCATGCCCTTTGTCACTGCGTTGAATGTGTTTCTCATTCTGTCTGCAACATCTCGCCACGCTTGAGCCTTTAGGTTTTCAAACTTCATCTTATTGGTAATCTTTGGTGCGTACTCTCTGCTAGGATTAAAAGGATTTTCACCGGCGTTAAATTTAGAATAATTTTTCTTACCTGCATTCTTAAGAATAGATCCAACTCCAGCGCCAACACCTATCGAGTCATAAGACAGTAAACCGCCTTCCTCAACATAACTGTAAGCCCTAAGCGATGATTGAGTGAGCTCGTCTTCTCCAGCCTTCCAAGAGTCGAGCTCTTCAGCTATAGCACCGTTAAACCTAGTGATACAATTTCTATCTGCGCCACTGTCTGCAACATCATAACCCACGCAGCACTTACCACTCATATCGATATCAAGCTTTGAGTGAGCGTCTACGCACGCGTTGATCCATGACCTTTTAATGATTGACTGGTCATCGTCTGAGTAAGGGATCCCCAAGTAAACATGTTCGGCCAACTCTCTATCTTCTTCGAACTCATCCGCTATGTCATTCAGTGCAGACTGTGTAAGGAACTCATTTTCATCATAGTTAATCTGCCTAACTAGCGCGCCCTTTGGTGGCTTCTCTACGAGTCGCTGCCATGAGTAATCAGATACCAACTGCCCGTTTAGTGTAAACCACATTTCAGCGCCTTCGTTACGCATGATTGTAGGCCTAATAGTGGTGAACATCTTCTTAGTTAGGTTCTGGCTTTCTTCATTCCACCATACTGTTGCACCCTCGAATGATTTAATCTCTTCGATGTTTCGCGCTATACCGTAAAACTTGAAAGCGGATCCATTGCTAACATGCTCGATAGAGTTAGCCGTTATCTTGAAGTTGTTGCGCAATCCAAAGTAACTAATCTTATCCACCAGCAAAGTATAAACGGAATCTTCTATTTTGTTTTGGTACATCCGAGTGCAAAGAAATACCTCTTTGTGGTGATTAGCCCTAGCTATTGCCATGCCTGCCGCGTCATGTGATTTAGATGAGGCTCGCCCACCGTGAAGAGTGCGCATTGTTACCGGTGTTCCATCTGGTAATGTGCGAGTCATCCAGAAGCTTTTTAACTTTGGGTTTAGTGAAGGGCTACGAGTAGAAGTCGTCAAGCGTATTCCTTACGGTAACATCTACTTTAACGCTTGCATCGTGCTTATCAAGCCCGACCAGCTTAGCTTTATTCATAGTTGCAGACACTGCTGATGAGGTTTGGGGAGTTTCAGCCTTTAAAGCGATACCTCTAGCCTCATCCAGCTCCTTAAGAAGGCTCTCAATCGTTACGCCATGAGACTTTAAGGCTAATTCTTGCAGCTCACTAAACCTACCTAAAATCTCATCCTGCTTGCTTAACTCTGAAGCTCTGTTATTTACAGTTGCATCCTTCCACTTTGAGGCCGTCGGGTGTGACTTTCGATAAGCTTCCGACTTGTTATTAGTCTCATGCCATACTTGGCAAAACTTCTCATGTTTAGCGTTCTTGAGGGATGCCATATCAATCACCAACTGGAAGCGCTAGCAACTCAGCAACCATCTCTTTCGGTAGCTCATCTGCGTACTTCTCTAAAATAGACATTAGACCGTTAACATATGGTAGGTCAGTGATTTGCATTTTAACTACTAGATTGCCGTCACTATCAGGCTTTCTGATTTGCTTCATTGTTATCTCCCCGAGATTATAGCGCCCTGCGCGATAGGTAATTATAACATTAATCGGGTAGATATAAAAAACCCTCAGTCAAGAGGGTTTGTCGCTGCCGACCTTTAAAACCTCAATTAGCACAAAGAAAACGAAAATAAAGTTGAGTTGAAACGTTAATATCGGGTTATCTGAATTCCAGTAGTTAGGGTGCTTAAACACATGATTAAAAAACCTAACCCTTCTTGCCTTTCTTCTCCTTCTTGCTGCATTTGATGGATTTCTATCTATCCGCCCTTTACCCATCACTTCACCTCAACACATTTAAAATCAAACTTACGCCAACTATTGGCCAATTCACCCTTAACCTCTTCCGCCGCCTTTTCACATTCAACCTTTGAGCTAAACCCCTCGATTGATACCATTCCGCCACCAGAGCTTATACCTAATGCAATTATTAATACCCAATTCATTTTTACTTATCCTTTTTGGTTGCTGCCAACGCCTCTCTTGCTGCGTACACGTGCTTTGGTGTCGTCATTTCATACAGGTCAGCCAAAGCCTCACGCAATAATTCATTATCCGCTTGCAGCTTTGCTATTAGCTCTTGGCTGCTGTCGTAAGAGTTGATTGCAGTAACGACCGAATCAATACAAATATCATCAGGAAGTTGAAACATAAAATCGCCAACACTATCGTAAGCTAGCGTTTCCCATTCATCACAACAATCTCGCGACGCCTTGGTGGTAATTGGCAGGCTAAAACACTCACTCATCTTTACATCACTCATATCTATTCCTTAATTTTATTTAGTTACTGATCAATACGTTAAACCACACAGGTATATCAAGTTACGATGTCAACCACCTGCTGGAATAGATCATTTGTACAATCGTGATCTCTAAATGACCAACCTTCCTTTTCTCCAAAATATGATTGAAATAGATCAAAGTCTTCACTGCTTATCTCGTGATTTTCGCATATATAATCCTTGTCGTATCCCTCTGACTCAGCAAGGTATATGTGATCTTTTTCTTCTGCATTCTGATATGACCCGTAGCTCATTGCTCCCTGTATACCTCTCNNGATCCATATTTTGAAGTAACCTTCCCTTCTTTAAGGTAAAACACTGTTACATCATAAGATGCGTAATCACCAGTGTAAGTATATAAGTCAACGTGCACCTTATCGTCTACCTGTAATAGCTTGAAAGTTTCCACGCAGCCTTCAGTAAGCCTGTCAAATATATACTTATCGTGCTTAGCTTTTAGCTGGTATTCGTTCATGCTCATTATGCTTATCTCCTTAAACGAAAAAACCCAATAACTTATGTTATCAGGCTTTAGTGTTTTTACTGCTCCGACCAGTGAGCTATTTAAAAGGGTTTGAATAGAATACCGCGGCCAGACCAAGAATGATTGCCACTACTATCGATGGGATTATTTTATTTCTGTATTCTGCCCAAGGTTTTTGAGCGGCGATGAATAGGTCAGTGTCTCTTTGATTGGTTGCTATTTTATCTACTCGGTTAGATAGCGTGTTGAACTTTTCAGATAGGTGTTTGTCGGTCTCTTCCTTCCTGGCTATTTGCTCGGCTACCTTACCAAGATTATCAGCAACCCTATCAAGCGAGGATGATGTTTTTTCAACATTGGCGTTAACAGTATCAATCTTATCATCTAGCGTGTTTATGCGCTGGACAAGAACCCTTATATCGCTTTCCTGCGCTCCGCCGTGCTTAATACTATTCATCTTCAAGTCTATTGGTTATTTTATCTCTTATCATTGTAGCGCGTTTAGCGTCAACAAGGCAAAGATAGGCCAACATTGCGGATAGCGCGAAGTAGAGGTAGACAATAATCTCGAACACTAACGACAACCTTTCGCCAGTCAATAACTGAATTGATAATAACCAGATGGCAGAGTGTAACAAGTAGTTCATAATTGTCGTACAAGAAACTCTCAACGAAGACAATTCCGATTTCATCCCTGTACGCCTTATAAACTATTAATTCGAATGCAGCCATTATAAAGCAAGCTAGCATTACTTTGTAGGTAGAAAAGTATCTTATTACCGTAAAGTATATGAAAGAGTAGATTAAAAATACCGCTGATGGCTCGTACTCTAGAGTTGCGCGATATAGAGGTGATAAGCTAAACGCTTGTGAAACGATACTCGCTAGAGTGCAAACGTATAAGTCTTTAGCTTTGCATATAAAAATAGCGACCAGGTAGATCGCTATTAAAAACATATCCAGATGCAACCCTCTTAACTGATCATTGCATAGCTGGAGTATATCGATCATTACTTGGGATCTTTCTTGTCAGGCTTTACTCCGCCGCCACGTGTTTCAGCGATAGGCTCATCCTGCTTTACTGGTTTCTTATCTGTCATATACTACTCCTAATAATGAATTGAGGTTCCAACTATTACGCCAGTTGGAGCGAGATTTACCACCTCCTAGTACCGTTGTAACTTAGTCTATTTTAACACACCTTCACTAACGTTAACCACCTTGCAAACATTTCTACCTTGATAATCTACATAATCACAGTTAAGCGACTTGAGTGGTGGCTCTGTAACCTTTGGTGGATGATACTCTACTAGGTAAGCTAGCGATATAAACCCAGCAGCTACAATTGATACTGTAACTATGTTTTCATGCCTCATTAATGCGCTTCTCCGCGATGTCAAAGTAACCTTGATCCAACTCTATACCAATAAAGTTACGATTGAGGTTTTTAGCTGCTACTCCAGTTGAGCCGCTACCCATGAACGGGTCAAATACCGTTTGGCATTCTGTAGTGTGGTTGAATATAAACTTTTCCATTAACTCTATTGGCTTACATGTTGGGTGTCCGAACTCTGCCTTATCTTTCTTGTTTACCTTGCTGGTGTAAACCATGCTTTTACTTTTGTAGTTTCCGAGTATCTTTGATTTGTTGCCTTTGATGTAAATCCAGTATTCAACATCATTTAAATACTTGCAGTTGCATAGTGGCGCAGGGTTTGTTTTGTTCCACACACCAATCCCGTATTGAAGTTTATTGTCTTCAGCCCATGAAATATATTCAATTACCTGCTTTGTTGAGCACGTAAATACACCGCAAAACTTTTGTTTTTTATCAAATAAAGACAGGCAAGTATTGAGAAACATCGATGTATCAATGCCATCTATCATCCCATCAGCTTTGACTTCCTGCATAAACTTTCGGCCACCTTTACCCATCATTCCGCCACCTTTACTTTTTGATAATTCATAAGGGGGATCTGTCAAAATCATATCAACACTACCGCTTTCTATTTCTTTAATGCGCTCAAGGCAATCGCCTTTCATCAACTTAATCACAATCAAACCCTCTTTGTTATTTATCTATTCAGTTAATTTAAAATATAGTATCAACAAGACCTGTGTCATAGTGGCCTAACCGATCCGTGAGACTCATCATAATAACAAACCCTCTCAAATACCCACCTAGCAAGCTTTGCGCTATTGATATCTTTATATTTACCAATGTAGATTTCTTTCCCGTTCATATTTATGACAGCTCTCCACCCCCCTCTATGTAGGTGCACGCCAGACGCTCCGCTTTTGTTGTTCTTATTTAGCCTCTGGTTTCTAGAGTTTTGAATACTTGTTACGCTTCTAAGGTTTGAAAATGAGTTATCAGTACCATCGCCATTTATGTGGTCTATTTGATTTGCTGGGTAATCACCAGTTACGTATAGCCACGCCATTCTGTGTGCTTTTTGACACGTGTTGTTTATATACAAATTAACGTATGACTTCCCGTCTGCGTTGGTGTATTTGGAGCCGCAATCAGCACCAGTCAGGATTCTAGTGAACACACCAGATTCCTTAGAGTAGGTAAATGTATTAAGTAAATCTTCTTGTGTAATCATTTGAATCCTTCCGAGGTATCTTGAATTAGATAGCCATATCTCTATGGCTTGGAAGGTTCTACGCGTTTGTGATGCGTCTTAACACAGCTCAATTATACCGCTCTACAACTTACAAAACAACTACCGAAACTAATCAGAAAATTGCGCGTACAAATACTGGTCAAAAGCGCTTTTCTTTTCTTGGTTTGTCATTAGCGACACGCAAAACTCGCTAAATTTCTTTACCTCTGATTTAGTGTAAGCTTTGACTATATCAACCCTTTCCTCCTCGCTCACCCCCAACAAGTGCCCGCGCATCCCGTCAGCCTCGATTGATTCACAAACCATGCGCATAAGGCTGTTAATGTCAGCCTCGGTTACACCCATCACCTCAGCTAGCTTTACAGCGCCCATTAAGCCTCCAGTACTGAAAGTAGGTTTTTAACGTCTTTAGATTGCTTGGCGATATCCTTAAGCGCTTTAGCTGGAGAGCTGTTAACCTGAACGAACATAGTACCAGCCATTTCAAACATCATCGTAGTAGTTCCTCTAGCGTTAGTCGTCATGATGTAGTGAGTGCCGTCTAGTATTTCTGTGTTATAAGCGAATGTAGTCATTTTGGTTTAGTCCGTTTCGTTTCGATAACTTAATATAACCCATAAACCCTATTTAACTGCTCCGACCAGTTACTTTATTTTTCCCAAAAAAAAGCCCACGTGAGCTGCGGGCGAAGAGTGATTGCGTGGTTAGTTTATAGCGTGTTGGTTACTAACTCAAATTTATAATTGTTTTATTCGCAGATTCAGCATCAAAGCAAGCAGCCTCTTCCGCTGTCTCTGTATCAATCTCTCTGGCTATTTCATCATAATACAAGTCAAGGATATGGCCAGCTATAGCGCAGTCCTTACACCACCCATTAAGCTTGCTGTAAAAGTAATAACCAGTCCCGTCTACCTTTAAATGAGTTGGCATCCACTCGGAGCCGTTCCATTGTTTGACATGAGTCGCGCCAGCTGGAATATTCATCAGAAACTCTCCGCGCACGTAATCAAAACGCAAACCATAAACAGGCATACAACCTGGAGCTTATTCTTAATTGATTGACTCATTACCATTTCTCCTTGAGTAACTTCTCACGCTTAATATCATCTGCAACACTATCAAGCTGAATTGATTTAATGAAACTCTCCAACCGCTCAATACGCCGATTAGCGCTGAACAAATCCTTCTTAATCTGCTTAGATATATCCGTCATAAAAACCCCAATTAACTAAACTGCATGTATTGTTGCACAGTTTAGCTAATTGACTGCTCCGACCAGTTATCGTTTAACCCTGATGGTTACAGATTCAGATAGCACACCAGCTATAAAAAACACCATTGGCGCTGCATATGTGCCTGCTCCTGATAATTTAAATATAACGAAAGACAAAGTAAAAACACTCGCAGAAAATACCACGCTAAGAAAAAATTCAAGCCAACTACTATCCCTCTCATAGCTTGCTTTAATTAGCTTACTCATAATCTCATCCTATAGCCGCATATAGCGGCTTTGTTAGTAGTTAATAGTAATGTGGGTTAGTTTATTGTTTGCCAGCGCTTTAACGATTGCTATCGCTTGCTCATTTGTCACACCAAGTGATTCAAGATCATTAACTGACACTTGATTAACAGCTCGGCGATGCTCAACATCTCTTACTCTTAAGTTCTCAAGTCTTTCTGATTCTTCCTTTGCTGATTTGTCTATGCTTGCTTGGTAGTCAGCTTGCTCCTGCTGCTCTCGGATTAGTTCCTGTCGAGCATTCTCAGCGATACGCTCAACCTCTGCGGCCTTCTCTGCTGCGCGCTTATCTTTCTCGCTATCCCACTGTAAATCCATTAGCAATGCTAGCTCGTGATCTAACTCTAGCTGCTCAGCATCTGCAATCGCTTGCTTTCTGGCATTCTCTGCATCAAGTACCTTTTTGCGCTCTAGCTTGTATTCATCTATCAGTAACGAATACGGCTCATTGGCTTTCTCTAGGCGCTCACGAATAGATTTAGCTGCTGACTCGACTAATTGCTTGTAGGCTTTAGATTTATCGATTCTAGCGCGGTCTAGAGCCTTTAGCATATCGGTTATCTTTGATGCTTGAGCCTTTACATACTTGCGGCCTTCAGCTTCATTCATGTCAACGTAAAGACCGGTATACTTTTCAGCATCAGCCTCAAGTGAAAGCAAAACGTCTTCTGTTGTTATATCTTGGAATATCTCAATATTACTCATCTCTATCTCCTTTAAGTTGCCGCTACCAATTAGTAGCGGCTAAAATTATCTAAAATGGCAAGTTATCATCCCAGCCATCTTCAGAACCTGGCACTTGCTGCTGCATAGGTTGTGGTGCTGATCGCTGCTGCGGTGCTGGACTTTGCGGTGCTGGTCGCTGCGGTACTGCTTGTTGAGGCTGTTCATTCCAAAATACTTTACAGTTACCCAAGATCGCCCCTTTAACTTGCTGCTGCTTTTCTGCCTTGGTTACGTCTTGCGTAATCATTCCAGAGTTGCCGTATTGGTCAAGCTGATCAACATCGATGAACACTGTAGCATCCAGGTAAGTGCCCTTTGCCCCTTGAAATAAACGAGCCTTATCAATCTTGGTTACGTCAATTTTTAAACTTACGCCTATCTTAGCCATGCTATTACCCCTTTGCCCATTCTGTTACTTGATTAGCTACCGCAGTGTGATCGGTTAGCTCGTTTAATGATTTCACTTTGTATGATTCGCAAACCTGCTGAGAAGTAAACCCGCACTTTTCAATGTGAGCCTGCAACTTAGCAACATCCGCATTACTTCTTTTTGGCGCTGGACTCGCTGCATTACCATCATCATCTTCAGATGGAATACCAGCAACAGCTTGCAACCCGTAGCGCCTACAATATGTAATAGCAGAACCAGCGCCTTGAGCGTCTTGCTTTGTTAACTGAACAGTAAACTTATTACTCATCCACTCACCTGAGGAGTGCATTAATATCGTTTCCACCCCTACCCGCCCATTATCCTCAATAGGAAACTGAACATAACTAAGCCCGTGGTCAGCAAATGGCTGCTTAATAGCCTTGATCACTTCTGGCAATGCGCTGTAGTTAGATTTAAAAAATGGATTGCTTGATGACTTTGCAGCTCCTCCCATTTCGTTTTGCGCCTTACATAAAGCCTTGGCTAACTCGACTATCGATTCAGACTTATTCATTTATATTTCCTCTCGCTATAACAATCAGACCTTCCACCATTACACCAGTTTTTTATAGTGCTGTGAGAAACGCCAATTGCTGAAGCGGCATCCCTCATTGACTCGTACCTTACACCGCCAACATACCAGTACTTTGAATCCCATCTATTCCTTGTATTTATTACAGAAAGAACCCATCTGCAGTTACCCTTTGAGTACCCAGAATTATTATCAATCCTGTCAATTTGGTGATTGCCTGAAGGTCTTTTACCCATGTCATAAATAAATATTTCAACATCACGCCATTTAGGATCTACAGAAATACCCCTGCCACCATATCTGTGGTAAAACTTATGATTAACATTTTCGCACCTGTCAATCATTGAGTACCAAGCGTGATACTCAGGAGTCAAGCTAAGCTTGTGGGTGCCCTTTAGGCATCCGCAAGACAAGACCCTTTTGTTAACCAAATTTGTAGATATTACAGATTTAACCTCTCCACACTCACACCTTACATTCCAAGCAACCTTGCCGCCCATGTTTTCAGACTTGGATATTACAGTAAGCCTTCCGTAAACATCCCCAGTCAAATCTTTAGTATTCTTGTGCATAATTACCACCAGTAAAAAGTTTGTATGCACATATTGGCATACATTCAATTCGAATGGAAACTTTATTTAAAGAAAGGGTTGTTAGCACCCTTGTGCGCCCCACCCATTTCACCTTGAGCCAGCGACATAGCCTTAGCTAGCTCAACTATCGTGTCTGACTTGTTCATGCTAACCCCCACTCCTTAAGGAATTTAATTTCTAACTCTTCAGGTGTTAACCCTTCACGCTCTGCACACTCTTTAAGGTAAGCGTGTTCGTTAGTAACTCTAACCATGGCGTGATGAGATAAATCATTAAAAGATATACCAAGCTCAGCCGCAGCTTTATCACCTTTCTTAGATAGACTACGCTGCATTAGCAGAGCCTTTGGCTTTCTTGTCTCTTTCATTTAATTGCGCTCCTGTATTGACGTTGGATATAATTATATATATAGTTATAGGCATCAGTCAACACATAACGGAAAATAAATTATGAGTGATTTAGCAGAAACATTTAGATTAATGAAAGAGCATACAAAGCAGAAAAAGCT
>LGVD01000031.1_pt2 | contig 12785 bp, 32 predicted proteins | sample 469861 | NCBI WGS metagenome assembly LGVD01 (sample SAMN03857201, study PRJNA290197) | marine sediment metagenome | biome: ocean floor; feature: cold seep; material: sediment; isolation source: sample #3730, Push core (PC) 16 from cruise R/V Atlantis leg AT-15-68, Alvin... ... | reverse complement strand
TTAATTATCGAGAAAAAAACAATCGGAACTAAAATGTCTAAAGATTTGGATATATCTAAAACAGTTCATTTGTTTGGAGATCTTGATAATACGCAAAAAGATATACTCGTTGATCAAGGATTTACACATTTCAAAAATGGTCCAAAACTGGGACCGGGCAGCGGAGATTATTATATCAAAAACGAAACTAAAAATGAAAGTGATAAACATTTTGTACTTTCATATCTACTTTCAGAGTATGCAGTAAGTCTCGGATTAACGGCAGAGATTAGTTCACATGGCGACTTATGCGACGTTGAATTGAAGGATGCCTCCACAAATATTTTAGGAATAGAGGTTGAATTGGGGACGAATAACGCAGAAACACTCACAGACAAAACAAAAAGACTAAACGAAGCCTATATGAATTATAATTGTGAAGGCAAGCGGTGTTCGTGGGTCTATGCATGTCCGGCAAAACTTACAAGGAAGTACCAAGACTATAATATAGACTCATTTTCGTTCGGTGAAATCAAATACAGGATCGATAAATTCAACGAACTAAATATATAATACGTTTAAAATATCCACATTTAGCTTATCCGTCCTAAATCCGCCCTTTAAAATATAAATGGGTGGATATTTTCTTTTTTAAAAACGCTGTTTTTCTGGGTTTACAGAGAAATATTTATTTTTCATTGCTGATATTGTTTTGCGGGTATATTCATATCCACTCTTATCGATTCCCAATCAAAAAACTGTATAATATCCAAACAAAACAAAAAATGATCAAAAAAACATTGGATTTATGTGATGATAGCATGTTCCTGTTTACGCTCCGCGTTGGTTATATAGCCGACAGACCTGCCAACCAGTCGTCTACCAGGACGTTCCTTGTAGATGGTGACATTGTCACATTCACCGGGACAAATGGTGTGACTACCTTAGGACATGTCCAGAACGGAGCTATTTTAATTGAAGGTACAAAATTCACCAAAACCGAATGAATAAATAAAATTTACTGTGTGTGCTCAATTTTGTCACATACAGCCCATTTACTAGGTTAAATTTTTGAATGAATAGTAAACATCGTCTTTTTTACCAGATTTTATACATTCGTCCTTTTTATGTCTATGCGATCTCCAATATACAAAAACACAAAAGTCAAAACCAAATAACACAATATTACATTATATGGATTAACTGGAATGATATTATATGTGCCCGATAGGTTTGAGCACATTCCCATTATTCCACCCATGGTCAGAGCTGTTAACCAGCCATTGATTAACCAGTATCCACCACGTTTTGATAAAACGTATGCAGCAAGCAGCAGCATGATAACCAGTATCAACTTAACTGTGACGAAACAGGTTATACCATATGTTTCATACAGATAGCTGAATAAGTTGTTGAATTCTGCACCGTGGCCTTTGGTGGTCATCAATAATACTGCTGTCAGTGCATCGCCTATGCCAAAGGTTATGAAAGCAAGAAAAAAAAGGAGGTGTTGAAGGTTCATTCTTTTTCAATCCACCCTTTACCACTGCATGCTGGACATACCAAAATCTTTGTTTTCATCCGGTCTAAATGTTCTTTGATGATTGCATCCATCTTTGCCTCCAATTCGTAATAGTTGGCTGCGTGTATATCAGGGACCTTTCCACCATAATTATATTTTTTCTTTGAAATGCTTATGACTCTCTTTTTTTCTTCAATCAGTGGGTCTTCTGCATATGGCACATTAGCCTCCACAACGAAATGGAAATCATAATCAGAGGTTATCTTACAATGACTTGGTATGTTTTGTTTAACTGATGTTATGATATATTCATATGCATCATCGCCTTTGATGTAGCATGGCATGGTGTGATGTATTATCATGTGCGTATCTATATATCTTGGAAACTTTACATAATACTGGTATTTTGTCTTAAGCAACGGTTCACAGTTCGAATCTATTACATCAATTGTCAAGTCAACTATTACCCATTGGTTGGGCTCTTTTTTATATACTGATTCGTACAATCCTATGATTTCGCTATTCTTGCAAGTATCATTGCAACATTTAAAATCATCTTTTGTCATGAATTGTGGTGTTTTGTCGGTAGGTGTGAATCCGTCTTTTAATTTATATTTTATCAGAACTTCCCGACCAGTAACATAATACTCCGCCATCGTTGGTACTGATTCAAACACCCGCCAATCTTCGTGGAATGTCTCCTTTTCTATTGCATCAAACCGTAGTTTATATTGGCAAAGTCTTCTACAATTTTCTATTTCTTTTACATATACTGTGTCGTTTTTCATTATTGCTACTAAATCTAACTTTAATCTACCATTCTTCATTTACTTCACCCGTTACTTTTCGTATTGAATATAATGTATTTCCTTTTTTGATCAGTTCCCGCGCTTCTTCCACGTCGGGATGATTATCAGGTCTTCTATAATGTACAATTCCATCACATAGTATTTCAATCATTTTCGCTCACCATAAGTTTTCTAATTTGCTCAATTCCTTTGTTTTTTCATATCCTTCATTTATCCTTTGCCTTATCCGTTCCGTGTCTTCTGGGTAGCTTAATCCCAACACATCTAATCCTATAGGACATAACCTAGTGCCGTGGAACGTGTGGTTTATACATTCGTGTGGTCTTCGTTCATACTCACCACACAATATAAAACTGCCTTCTTGTATAATATTGGGGCACGGATTTGCAATAGAGGACATTCTTTTACAGCAATCGCCACAGTATAGACAATACATTTTATTTTTCCACCTCGTGCCTGTTTCCCTGAAACAATTTGAATCCATAAGTTGCTATAACCCATATTAGCAGAAAACAAACATTCAGTACTATTACCCACAAAAATGATTTAGATGCCATAAACACTGCCAAGCTTGCCCCGATTATATAAAAGCTTAGCAAGACTGTTATTTTATTCATTGTTATCATTATTCAACTCCTCCATCATATCGTGGATTGAAAACATATTGCAATACAAAGAATAAACGATATGATTACTATTATTTGAACCCACGTTCTTATTTCTTCTTGATTTTCAAATCCAAGCCGATCCCATTTATTATTTACCCATGTTTCTGTTTTGGTATTTCCAAATAGTAGTATTACCACGGAAACCACCAAAAACACATTTGTTATGCACATGGCTAATAAAGTATAAGTTTGAAACCTGTTATACTCAGCATAAGCATAATCAATATACACAAACAACAATGTTATCATTGTTATTATGATAGTTGATGCGAGCATTGATTTTTTACTCATCATTTTTCCTTCCTTTATATTTTGCTATATCATATTCATTGAATATCTTTTCCATGAACTTCTCAGACAATTTACCATCTACTACATATTTTTTATCTTCTTCTTTGGTAAATGCAACCCTGAAATGTCTGCCGGTTATGTCATTTGTAATCTTTATCACCGAATGAACATCTATTAACATTTTCAATCTCTCCTTATTTCTTCTATATAAAACTCGAATTTTCCGTTTACTGTGCTCGTTATTATAATTATCGTGTGCCCGAAAAGATTTATTAACATTACTTATCACCCAATTTGCGGCCTAAACCAAAACCACAACATAAAACTGCTATGTAAAATGCAATTTGTACAATCCAAGATGTTTCAAATTCAACATATGTAATGTTTGCAATTACATAACACAATACCGCAATCGTGCATGCTAAAAACAGTAGAAGTATTGTAAGTATTTTATTGTCTTCTTTCATCTTTTTTTTGTCTCCTTTAGTTTACTATTACGAATAACAACGATATAATCATAAAGGTTATGATTAATATTGATAAAACACCATTTACAAATCTAATATTTTGTTGTGTTTCAAAACTCATTCGGTCCCATTTTCCATTTATCAAAATTCCTATTTCTGTAGTTGTTTTGAATTTGTTATAATCAACCAGTGTTGATAAAAGTATCAATGTCATTAATATATCTAATATACAATGAATCGGTTTTTCGTGTGTATAATCAACATATGAAAATATCAGCAACACTGTTATAACCGATACGCTCAAAATATTTATTGTTATTTTTTTTAAGTTCATCTTTTTTCACCATACGATATTATCATATACTACTCCAAAAAACAACACGTATATTAAACCACAAATGACAATTGATACTGTATATCTCCATTTCTTACTTGTTTTCACCAATGCACCGTCGTGCGGTTCTGCTACTAAATATCTAAATAATCCAAGATTTAGCCAGGATATACATAAAAACATGGACACCATGAAGCCCGCTTGAATTAAATTCATTTCCATTTATATTCACTCCTTGTAATATGCTTCCATTGCAACTCTTAAAGCGTATGATCTGCTTTTTAGTATTCCCTCTTTATCGTGAAGTTCTCCCTGGAGCCTAATGATTAGGGACTTGGTGGATGGATCAACATCACTGAACGTCATTAATACTGATTTCATCATTGCCCTCCCTTTTCTTTTCTCTGTACACTTTCATTATGATTTTCAGTGCTTTTGCATATGTCCGAACGTTTTCTTCATCACACACCATGGCGATGTCAGCTTTGACGGCCGGATCTATTTCTTTTACTATCATGTTTGTCATTGTTATACCTCATAGATTGAATATTGTTGAAATGTTGATCCACGCAACCACGCCTACTATAAAAGACACGAGCGCACACACCAAATACGGTTCTATTGTTTTTTTATCGCATTTGATATTGAGAATGATATAACCACACCCCACAGATACCAACAAAATGGATATTATATCTATCCGAACAAGGAACCAAAAATCACTTGTCATCAGTAGTCACCTTTTTTTCATAGTATTCATACATTATATGATCAAGTGCTTCAGCCAATGTTTTAAACCCTTCCTCTTTTGCTACATGATACACAAGGCCTCTCGTGAAAGGGTCTATGTTTTCAATTATCAGGTTTGTCATTTCATATTTCCTCATTAACTTCAAATGTATCATCACATTCTTGAATCTGAAAATACAATCCTTCCTCGATAGGAGTTAATTTTTTAAATGGTCTTTCTGTTCTTATGCACTTCTTTAAGTGCTCTTTTATCCATTCGTCCATGCCTTTTCACTCCGTCCATTATAATATTTTATAGACTGCCACGATTGTGTCATGATCTGATTTTGTCCAGTCATACGCCTTGATTTTCTTCAGTCTAAGACGGTCACGAAACTCCTTTTCAAGTTCTGGTGTCAGCTCGGTTATATATTCAAAATCGTATGGATCAAGCCGGTGCCTCCCGTCTATGAACTGCCCGCTGTTGTTTTTCAAAACAATTCGCCCGGTTGGTGTTATTCGTTCGATTGTTCTTGTGCCATTTACTGTGCCATGTGTATAATACACTTTATCGCCCGGTTTGAGCGATTTTAACCATTCTTCATTTGATGTCATTATGATCTCACTTCCCACCATTTGCCGTCTTTAATCACATTGATTGTTGCGATTGGTTGTGAATAGTTGGGTCCGGGTGTGTGTTCAAAATGTATTTTGGTTATTTTACCTTTCCAGTACCCGACATCATATTTCATTACGTTTACCGTGTCGCCTATTTCAATTGTTCTGTTTTTAATTTCATAAGGGCATCCTTTGCAGGAATTGCCTTCCCATATTACTTTTCCATCTAAAATACATTTGCTGTCTCTTTGGTATGTCTGTATACACCAATAATGTTTTAATTGGATCAATTCTTCTTTTGATAGTTCTTCTATTTCCATTGTCATATTTTTTACTCTCCGCCAAAAGATATTATTTCATGATCCACACACAACTTATAATTCGTAGAAGCCGTTAATAAAAAGCCGCATCGGATCATTTCGGCTTTCAAATCGTCATCTGGTCCATTGTTTTGTATCACATTACTCAGATTCGTAACACATTGATATATAGTATCTTCCATGATTTTACGTTCGCTGCTTGTCATAATTTTTTACTCTCCTTCATTTTAAATTTTTATGTGTTCCCTGCCTATTTTATTAACTTGAATTTGCCTTAACTTTCGTGCTTTTGCCATGTTGTGTTTGGTTGTTTTTTTGAAGATATCCCGGCACACTAAACATAGATAGTGGTGGGGCGAGTTTTCGATATTGTGCCCGCACCATTGGCATTTTGTTATACCTCTCGACTTTTTGAAATTGATGATGTTTTTNNTTTGTTTTAGTAAGAGTCATATCCGCCACCGATTTCAAACCTTTAATTCCAGTATTTTTTGTTCTGCAAGTTGCAACGTTTTGTATACTTCTTCCAATGTTTTGAACTCATCACTTGCTGGGGTTGATTTTATCAATAATGCATATGCAGCATTATCAATTTGTTGCATTGCTTTTCCGGTGTACACAAGCGCATCGTTTAGTTTTTCTGTTTTGTCAGTCATTTTATTTTTTCTCTCCATTTGTATTTTGTGACTATACTATACAAGGTGACTATACTATATATAGTTACCTATTTGATGTTCAAAACATGAAATATATCATCAAAAACATCACAGATTTGAGCACATAAAACAACACAAAAACACTTTTATAAAACAAGCGTGATAAATAAACGTGTCTATTAATAGTAACCGAAACCAAAAATCTGATTTGCTATGGTTTTGTTAACTCGCTCATCCTACATACTATAGGAATATGACATTTCCCACAGACACCTCTATACGTTGGGGGGTGTGTTATACCTCTATTCGTATAGCAAGGTCGCTTGCTTGCGGTTTTACTGCTATCGATTTTTATTAAAAAAAAGTGCGTTTTTGGTCTGGGTAACCAGAAACTACAAAAATATTGATTTATATTTTAATAAGTAGATATATTAATATTACTGCTGATTGTCTTCACCACATTGATTGTCTGCATCGTTCAACCATTCTAAAACAGTCATGTCTTCTGGAAGGTCTAACATATCATAGAAATGTGACATGGTAGTTATAAAATGTGTTTTTCCATAAAACATAAACGTGGTTGACATTAACATATTCATAAGCAAGGATTCAATATACCATTTATAATACATTTTACTTTCGGATGTTCCATTGTCTACGAGGGTCTGCATCCTTGGTAATATTATACCCATCACAACAGCAACGTCTTTAAATAACCTGTCTTGTTCTTTTTTGGCATACATGTTGTTGTCTGTGTCGGTGTATGTTTTGTCTGTAAGTATACATATCCGATCTTTTACGTTTTTGCTTCTATCCGCTTTAAGTATTATGTCTTTCATTTTCCTGTTCATCTATATCTCTCCTATTCATTATACTTTAACTTTGTCAACGAGTAAATATTATCTATTACCCACTAAAAAATTGGCACCGCATGAACTCCAGGGGTTCCCATGTTTTTTATCCACTGCTGGAATGTATGCTGGACATTCCTTAATACAACACCCATTTCTCATCGGGCAGAATATTGTATTATCCCCACTAAATTCTAATCGATCTATACGTTCAGTCATATTTTTTATTCTCCTTTCATATTTTATTTTTTTTCTCATTAATATACATTATCGATCACGGTTTCAAATACACTCATTATATACTTGATATCACTACATCTCCCACCAGTACAAAACATATGAGCATTATTAGAGCCGCGATGATCCTATTTCCTTGATCATATTCCACCATTCCGGGATCCGGTGTTAATAAGTGTATAATTTCCGGTATAATTTCTTTTATCATCTATTTTCACTCCTCATTAGCGTACATTCTCGATTACAGTTTCAAGTACATCCATTGTATATTCAATATACATTATCTTAGCTTCCATTCATTTTAGAATAAATCCATACACTCCCAATGATAAAAAGTACTGTTAGGACCACTAGCATAATAGCAAGTCTTAAATTTTGCTGTCTATCAAATTCCAGTTCGTCCCACTTATCTTTAATCCACAATTTTATATTCATATGCATTTCTCTCCGTTTGTATTATGTGACTATATTATACAAGGTGACTATGTTATATATAGTTACCCGTCTGATATTTCAATCAAAATAAAATGATAAATTGTTTGTGAAAAATGTTAAAAAAAAGAAAAGTACGGGAAATCCGTACTAAATAGTTTCGTTGATTTTGTCCTTAAATTCTATTGGTACTGTTTCAAATACAATCGGTTCGACGGTTCCACGGACCTCATAAGAACCGTATGCGTCTGTTCTGAATGTTATTTCCATCACGGTGTATTCGGTATCGACGAATACATTGTAGTCGTATGGTGCAACCGATGCTTCTTTGCTGTTGATCTTATTCACATACTCAGGAGTATTAACCGGGTAGGTTTCACCATACGTATTAGTATACATGATTCCGCCGTACACAAATTCACAATCGTCTGGTAGTGGAATTGGTCTTGGTAATGGTATCCCGTTCTCACTCATGGGCTGGATTGAAGGCTCGGAATCATAGAAATCATTTATAGATCCAGCGCATGGGCCCTTAAAATCTAATCCTTCTTTGCATTCGATCTCATAATTGACTGTTCCGAACACATATTCATTCTGTCCGGTGTTTTCGTGGGAGAATGTCAAAACTACGGTATCCCCACCGATCACATTATCAAGTATAATGCTCTCGGAAAAGTTAATCCCATCATTTGATACCAGTGTTTCTACGTCGCAGTTATGCGGCTTTTCAATTTCCATTGATGCTGTTGCTGTATTGTTTCTATACTCTGTATATACGGCACCNNTTGTTTTCAAAATTTATTCACTTCCACTTGATATGTTTATTCCAAATCACTTATAATTATCATATTGTTATTTGTTGAAATGTTGCAAATCAACTTTTTTAATATTCTTGTAGTTGAATATACACACATTCATCATTGTCATCAACTATATATAATTCATCGTCGTCGTGTTTTCCAACCCAGCAAGTTATTAAATTTAACAGTTCTTCTTTTGTTATATTACTCATTTAAATCATGTTCCTTACATTCAGCATACCAATCATCGTATAACTTCTTACATTTTGCATCCAAATCTTTGATAGCCGGTCGGTATTTTTCGCCGATTGTCCAGCAGCCAATACACCATACCTCTCTATAATCATCAAATGTGCTTTTTTCAGTTCCTATGCATTTTTCGCATAGGTCTTTCCTGCATATTTGACATCGGGCAGCAGAACACACCAGACCCATTGTTATTTCAACGCCACACACATCACAAAACTTATGATTTTCTGTGAATTCTCTTGATATTTTGACTTCTTTAAACATTTTATTCATCTTCCGCAATTACTAATATCTACCAATTTGGTAGTTTTTGGTAGAAAATTGGTAGGCAGGTTATCTGCCTCTATTATCATCCATCGCTTTCAAATCAGCTATTTGTATTTGTTGTCGATTATAATTTTTCCATTCGTGGACCCAATTTATCTTATTTGTCCAAAAGGAGGGTATTACTTCATAAAACCATGTAAACCAGCCGCCGCATTCAGTGCATTGTTCACGGCCATCATTTATAGATTCGTCTTCTAAATAATATCCGTCGTCTTGATATACAAAACCACAATGTGGACACGTAGGATGGAATGTATCGTCTGTATCGATTTCTTCTTTGGTCATATCAATCCCACATATTTATAATATGTACACTTTTCAAAACATTTTGGATATCCCCCATGTCGTTTCATAAATGTACAATATCTTTTATGTTTACATTCTGCAATATTCTCTCCTCGTTCATCTGATTCACTCATAATAATTCACGCCTTGTGGTCTGTATCATCAGTTTCACCTAATAGAAATTCATACATTTCTATCAATTTCAAACAGTCTGATGTTGGATAAACACCGCTTGTCATTTTCCCTTCCAATTCAAAAGCCTCTGTTTTCCCAATCATTATTTTATCGGTCAACAGACAGCCGTATTTTTTATCATCTTTGACTCGATTATACATTTTGATTGTGTCGTACAGCAACGTGTGCCAAAACCAGTATTCAGCGTGCCCCGTTTCAAGATACTCTTTCAAATATTGTAGTGTTCTGGTTTCGCCTTGGTATTCTATTTCATTTTCGGTCATACACATTCCCGCTTTTGTAATAAAAATAGTAGACAGACATCCTGCCTACAGAAGCTCACCCGACATTGTCCTATTTGAAACATATGGCTTGACCGCTTCAAACAATGCCTTTGTTTTTATACAGTCGTCCTTATTGTATTCTAGGATTGTATTTATTATTGAATCGTCGCCGGTTTCTTTCCATTTAGCAAACATCGACGGAACTTTCTTACCATCTATACCAAAACCTTCTATTCCAAGCAAATGAAGACATGAATCTTTGAGGCCGTAGTGTGGCTTTACTTTCTGTTCAACGTGTTCTATCAAATATTCGTTTGCTTCTTCTTCTGTGATCAGTTCGTTTATGATAGAAATATGATCATCCTTGTTTTTTCCAGGTTTGCTGCCAAAATAGACGATCATCTTTTTGAGTTCATCAACATTGAGATCTTTCACGACTTTATAATCAAGAAAATCAAGTGTGAAATTGTTTAAGATTATAGGAAACANNTATGGAAAATCAAATCCTTTTTTATAGTTGGTTCCACCGTTGAATGTTATAACAGTGGTAGTATGTTTATTCATTTTTTCAAAGTAAGAGCACAATTCCATCAATATGTCTTTTTCTGTGATTGTACGGGTTTGTATGATGCCGTATTTCTCTGTTGACCATGACACAATTTCAGATGTACGCGGATACAAATCAGTTGTTTCGATGTCAAAAGCGATATTAATAGGTTCGCTTGGGTCTGGTTCACTCATCTCTGATCTCCCCGTCTCTTAATGATTGTTCAGAAAATGTTATTATAGCAGGACTTAAACGTATAATAGCATCTGACATTAGCATTCCTTTATGTATAGTAAACTGTACAATTTTATCCATTTGTGTGACGTTGTATACATTACTATATTCAATGACATCTTCTGTAAGATAATTATATACTTTTAAAATATTATATTCAATTCTCATCTTTTATCTCACCGTCCTCTATAAAGATCCCGGTTCCGCTTGGTTCATCGGCCACAATCTCAATCCATACCTGGTAACCATGACTTGAACAAAACTCTTTAACGAATTCCATTGATTTTTTATCAAGATTATTCCCATGATGTAACAGCATGATCTTTATGCCGTGCTCTGTTTTGTGGTGTGTTCCTACTGCAATACTCAGACAAACCCTCAGCCGTTCTGCTGTTGAACAATCCATAAGTGGCTTTCTTTCAAAGGTTAGGCCGGAATCATCAAACGAAATACCTTCTACTGGCATGTTGGCATTCTTGATTACATACTCTTTTGTTGCTTCTATTTCATCAAGATCATTAGTCAATGAATCCGAATGTGCTTTTTGTGTCTTATATTCGGATTCAAGTTTTGCTTTTTCTTGCATGTACCTAACTTGCTTATTCATTTCCTCGATGTTTCCTATTCGATCTTGAATACCTGCCGTGTCTGGATCAACGTAATCATTCATTTTTATTAATAATTCATCGTCCATTCGTATAATCTGGTTGATTTCATTATTTAGACGTTCAATTTCATGCTTTTTTGATTCGATGGATTCATGATTTAATTTACGAGTTCCAGTATCAATTCGATGTTGTTCTTCCGTGGCGAGTGCACGGGTTAGTTGTATTGACAATTCAGATAATGATTCTTCTTCATTTGGTACGTCTGGATAGTCGAATTTGTATGATTTGATTTTGACTTTGGTATCGTTGACAAGCCGATTTATGCCGGTTCTTTCAGTGTATGCCTTTTTCTTTTGTGCTTCTAAATCATCAAAATCCTCGTCGGTTTCAATCAAAGACAAAAGTACTTTGATTTGTTCTTTTGGTGGCAGATCCATGAACCGTGTTGGGTCATATGGAAGTGGACCGATTAACTCTTCAAGCATCTTGACTGGGCTTGGATATACCGCGCCGTCTTTGCTCAATACCTGTAGTCGGCTTTTGCCTGATTTTTTCCAAGTTTTTGTTAGTATCATCCTGGTTAATTCAGCCGTAACAGTAGCTTCATCTTCGCCGTTTCTGATGGGGTTTACTGTTGTTTTTGAGTCTGTCCTGCTGCCCGTGAGCATGGCCAAGGCTCTCATAGTTGATGTCTTGCCGGATGCGTTTGCTCCTTCGATCTTATTGATATCTGGTTGTGGAACAAAAGTTAATCTTTTGATCCCCATGAAATTTTTAATAATTAGTTTTTTTACTATTTGATCTCCCATTTTAATTGTCCTCCTCATGTGGTTGTGCTTTTTCAAGCAGGGGTTTTATATCTTCTACTTTATCGGCATCATCGTCATAATATTCCAATAACACATCCACGATATCAAGGATTTTATGATAATCGTCTTTGTCCATGATTACTTTCCCATTGCTCATTCTATTGCCTCCACATCTCCTAAATCTTTCATTTCTATTTGTTCATACCCGCCGCTATTTATTCCAGCATACGCTTTCCTGTGACATTGTGATGTTGGGACTTTGGCTATCATTGTCGCCGGCTTAGTTGCCCATATTTTATTGGGTTTTCCTTCCTTATTCATCTGTATATATTCTTCAAGTGTTACCTTTGATACGAAAGGATATGTTATGCCTTCTCGGTAGACTTTGCACCACCCACCAAGCAGATCTTCTTCTTTTAGCAAAAATGAGCCTTCACGCTCCTCAACAGTACCGTCTTCCTTTCTCACAATTATACCGGCTTCATAACCGTCATAGTCTGGCTGTTCCTGTGCTCGTTTGATGTTGCCGTCGACGCCTATTACATGGGTAGCCTT
>LGVD01035318.1_pt1 | contig 12858 bp, 16 predicted proteins | sample 469861 | NCBI WGS metagenome assembly LGVD01 (sample SAMN03857201, study PRJNA290197) | marine sediment metagenome | biome: ocean floor; feature: cold seep; material: sediment; isolation source: sample #3730, Push core (PC) 16 from cruise R/V Atlantis leg AT-15-68, Alvin... ... | reverse complement strand
ATGCAAATACTTTTGTTCCTTTAGACTTCTCTGTACCTACACTTGCATACCACTCAGCTCCTTTGTTTATAATTACTGGAATATTTGCAAAAGTCTCAACGTTGTTTACATTTGTTGGCTTATCGAAATATCCTTGTTGTGCAGGGAATGGTGGCTTAAGAACAGGCTCTCCTCTAAGTCCTTCCATAGAGTGAATAAGTGCAGTTTCCTCACCACAAACAAATGCTCCAGCTCCGTATTTAAGACTGATATTAAAATTAAATCCTGAACCTAAAATATCGTCTCCAATCAAACCAGTTTCTTCTGCTTGCTTAATTGCTATTTTTAATCTATCAATAGCTAGTGGATACTCGGCACGTATATAAATCAAACCTTCATCTGCTCCAACTGCCTTACCACAAATTGCCATTGCTTCAAGTACAGAGTGTGGATCACCTTCTAAAATTGATCTATCCATAAATGCTCCTGGGTCACCCTCATCGGCATTACAAACAACATATTTCTTATCGCTTACAGAATCTTTTGTAAGACTCCATTTCAGTCCGGTTGGGAAACCACCACCTCCACGACCTCGCATTCCAGAATCTTTTACAATCTGAATAACTTCATCAGCACTAAGTTCGAAAAGTACTTTACCTAACGCTTCGTAACCTTTACGAGCTATGTATTCTCCTATATTCTCTGGGTCGATGAATCCACAGTTTCTCAAAGCAATACGAATTTGCTTTTTATAGAATCCCATAGATTTTGATTCATCAATAACTTCTTCAGTATTTGGATCGGTATATAAACGTCTTTCAACTTTTCTACCTTTTAGTACGTGTTCATTAATTATATCTTTTGCATCCTTTGGCCCTACTTGAGTATAAAAAGTATTATCAGGAAGCATCTTTACAATAGGTCCTTTTTCGCAGAAACCAAAACATCCGGTNNTCCACTCTCTACAACTTTTACGTTTTCGTCGAGTGCACAATTTCTTAATTCCTCCTTAAGTTTATCGGCAAGCGCCTTACTTTCCGAAGCTCTACAACCTGTTCCCCCACAGGTTAATATATGTTGATTGATTTTAGTCATATCATTAATTAATTGGGTTAAAAGGTAACGAGGTGAAAAGGTGATGAGCATCTACATCTGATTACTCTTTTAACCTTATAACCATTTAACCTCATAACCTGATTATTTATATTGTTTGATAGCTTTTTGGAACAACTCCGTCAACTAATTCACCTTTTTTGATAAAAGTTTCTATTATCTCATCGGCTTTTGATAAATCTACTTTACCAAATACAACTGATTCTTTACCAGGTAATGTAATCATCACTAAAGGCTCAGCATATTTATAGCCCATATCTCCTGTTTGGGTTACAACTGCTTTAATATTTCTTTTAGGAAGTACTTCTGCAAAAAAGTTGAAAATTTCTCTGGCTCCAGCAGCGATACCACTTGTAGCCATTCCTATTTTTACTTGTACAATTGCTTCAGGACTTTCTGCATTCTCTCGTAATTCAATCGATGATTGCAGTTTTTCACGCAATTTCCTTAAATCGCTTAATGATTTAATCTTAGACATCAACTCAGACTTTAATTGTTAACTAATAAGTGCAAAGAAACAATCAATATACAACNNATCCATGACATTAGTAATTCCTATAAGTGATAAATGTTACTTTAATTTTGGTGTTATGTCATTTTTGTTACTCAGTAACTTTCATAACATTGCTTTGATATACTTGATAATCAATATGACACCAGAAAAATTAATAGATATTATTAGCGGGAATTTATTATATACTGCTGATGATAGTTCTTTAAACCTAGATACAGTAATAGCTTCAGACTTAATGAGCGATGTTTTAACTCTAGAAAATGAGCCAGATATTCTTGTTACAGGCTTAGCAAATACTCAATGTATAAGAACCGCAGAAATGGCAGATATTCCATTTGTGATAATTGCCAAAGGAAAAAAGGTATCCCAAGAAATAATTGATTTGGCACGTGAAGGAGATATTTATCTTATTTCTACTCACTTATCAATTTATAAATGTTGTGGACTTTTATATATCCACGGAATTAAAGATACTTTTTAGATATGAGTGGAATAACGANNATATAAAATAGAAGGTGGCGATTTTGCGAATGCAGGTAAAGCATCAAGCGAAATAAAAAGAACACTGAAACAACTAAATATTGCACAAAAAACTATAAAAAGAATTGTTGTTTCCCTTTACGAAGCAGAAGTGAATATTGTTGCACACGCACATAAAGGAAGTATTGATGTAGAAATAAATTCTCAAGATATATTGATTATTTTGAAAGATGAAGGGCCTGGAATTGAAAACATTGAACAAGCAATGGAAGTAGGATATTCAACAGCTTCACCATCGGTAGTAAGCATGGGGTTTGGTGCAGGTATGGGGCTTCCAAATATGAAAAAAAACTCTGATTATTTAAATGTAGAATCAGAAGTTGGGATAGGTACAACAATTACAATAAAAGTGGCTTTAACTGGGAGCTAATTGCTATATGTAAATTTAAAAACTAAACATAAACCCTCAACAATTAAACAACATTACTAAACAATGAAAGAAGATTTTCTATNNACGCGATTCACATCAACACTGATAAATGTATTGGATGCTCACATTGTATAAAAGTTTGTCCTACTGAAGCTTTGCATATTTGGGATGGACATTCTAATCTTGATCCAGAACGATGTATTGATTGCGATGAGTGTTATAGAGTTTGTCCTGTTGGAGCTATTCAGGTAGAAGATGATGGCTTATCACAAATAGAAAATTTTACTACAAAAGTTGCTTTAATCCCTTCAGTGTTTATGGGGCAATTTCCAACTCATATTAAAGCTAGAGAAGTTTTTCAAGCAATTCAAGAACTTGGTTTTACATATGTATATGAAGTAGAAGAAGGTTCTCAACTTGTAGAAGAGCTAATTATTGAAAAAATAGAAAGTAATTGTAAGAAACCTATTATTTCATCATTCTGTCCTGCAGTACTTAGGCTAATTCAAGTTAATTTCCCTCAATTTACTGACAATATAATCAACCTTAAAACACCTGTTGATATAACAGCAACTTCGATAAAAAAACAATTAAAACACAAAGAAAATGTAGGCGTATTTTATTTCACTCCTTGTTCTGCTAAAATAACATCTCTTAAAGCACCTATAGGAGAAAGCGAATCAGTTTTGGATGGTGTAATTAATATGGATAGTGTATTCAATAAAATACAATCAATATTAAATCAAAGACATATCGCAAGCAAAAGAGATAAGAAAGAAATTTCTAATAATGCTATAGTTCCTGATCATATTCTATGGAGCTTAACTGGTGGTGAAATAAAAAATCTTCCAGGTACTTGTCTATCAATTGACGGTATAAAAAATATTATCTCTTTTTTAGATAGGATAGAAACTCAAGGATGTAATCAAATTGATTTTCTGGAGATGAAAAGTTGTGATCAAGGCTGTGCGGGTGGTATTCTAACACCTCAAAACAGGTTTCTTACTGCGCAAAGATTAAGAAATAGATCAAAATATTATTCTGATTTTTATAATGAAAATCCAGACTTAAAAACTATTAACCATACAAAAGGTATCACTTTTGATGAAGTAAAAACGAACAACATAGAGCCAAGGTCAATAATAAAATATGATACTAATCCATTGAAAGCTCTAGCGAAGATGGAGAAAACTCAGGAAATAGCAAAGATACTACCCAGCTTNNTGTAAATCGTTAACAAGAAATATTATTGAAGATAATGCTAGCTTAGAATACTGTTTTATTATACAGAGAAAACTTGAAGAGAAAGGTGTTTATACATCTGAAGAAAGTAAAGAAATACTTGAACAAATTTGGGGCGAAGAAAAATTTAAAAACGACATATAACTATGATAGTTAATGATATTGTAAAAAAATTAGGACTAAAAGTATTTAATAAAAATGCTGATTTATCTCTTGAAGTAAAGGGAGGTTTTGTAGGTGATTTACTAAGTCACGTAATGGGCAATAGCGAAGATGGTGAAGTATGGTTAACAGTACAAACTCATAAAAATGTACTGGCCATAGCATTATTAAACGATTTAAGCGCAATTGTATTAATTGACAATCAACAACCAGATCCAAAAATGTTAGAAGCCGCTGAAGAAGAAGAGATACCTGTTTTAGGTAGTGATAAAAGTGCATTCGAACTTGGAGGAAAACTTTTTGAGTTATTAGAAATTGGTTATTAGACTAGAAGTGTTTATCGCTTCGCTGTTTATGGAAGCTATGCTTCCTGGTAGAAATGCTTCGCATTGTCTATTTAAAAACTAAACGGTAGGTGCAACGCCCCACAATCGTGCCAATGGCACATAAACAGCGAAGAGATAAACAAACAGCTCAACAACTAAACGACTAAACAATGATTTATAAAGCCGATTTACACATACATACAGTTTTATCGCCATGTGGCGATTTAGATATGAGTCCCTCTATGATTATTGATCAAGCAATAATTAAAGAGCTTGATATTATTGGTATAAGCGATCATAATAGTACTAAAAATGCTGTTGTTTGTAAAGAAATTGGAGAACTTAACAATATTTTTGTAATGATGGGTACTGAGGTTACATCANNNNGAATTTCAAAAATATTTAGAAACACATATTAATAAGAAAAAGAATAATCCAAAATTTTTCGGGAACCAGTTTGTTGTTGATGAGAGAGAGAATATTTTGGATGAAGAGGAACTACTGCTAATACAGTCTATAAATCAAACTATATACCAAATTAGTGATAAGGTAAAATCTTTAAATGGAATATTTATTCCCGCACATGTTGATGCCCATAGAAATAGTATAGGATCTCAATTAGGTTTTATTCCAGATGATTTAAATTTTGATGCTCTGGAAATTGTAAATAAAAAACACATTAAAGAACATTCTGAAAAATATAAAATCAAAAAAAATACATTCATNNCTATTTAAATGATATAGGTAAGCGATATACTGAGCTAGAACTTGATGAATTAAATTTTGAAAGTATAAAAAAGGTTATGAATAAGTGATGTAGTAATAAGCATCAAATAAACAGTTAAACAATTTTCATGAAAGAACTATCACTCCACATCCTTGATATTGCAATGAACTCTGTAAGAGCTGATGCTAGTATTCTTGGTATTGAGATACATGAGAATACTGATGGTGACTATCTTTCTATAAAAATTACAGATAATGGCTTTGGGATGGATGATGAAATGGTAAAGAGTGTCTTAGATCCTTTTACTACTACACGTACAACTCGTAAAGTTGGCTTAGGAATACCTCTTTTCAAAGCTAATGCCGAAAATTGTAATGGAAACTTCTCTTTAAGTTCAAAGTTAAATATCGGCACAAAACTAATTGCCAATTTTCAATTGTCAAATATTGACAGACCTATACTGGGAAATATATCATCCGTAATCTCAATGCTGTTCTGCTCTCATCCTGATATTCAAATATCTTTTACTTATAAAAAAGACAAAAAAAAATACAGTTTAAGTTCTGAAGAAGTAAAACAAGAATTACAAGGTGTCTCTATTCAGGATTTAGAAATAATGAAATTGGTAGAGGAAATTATACAATCCGAACTAGACATCATTAGTATAACCGATTAGATTATAAATTTGGTTACCCTAATTTGTGTGGGAATATTTATCCATATTTAAATAATTATAGTCAAGAACGGTTAAGAGGTTATGAGGTTTATTTGGTATAAGTGCAGCTTTGGATATATCATCAAAAAAAAGCCTCCAATGAGGCTTTTCTTGTGTTTTAAGATTCAAGTTTAAGAACCTTCACTACCTGTGATTAGTGAGCCACGATTCTAAATCTTTCCATACAACATAACTTGCATCACGTGCCATCCAAATATCTGCATGTCCATAATCTTGAATAATATGATTTGTAACATCAGTACTTGCTGTTAAGCTAGCTGTATAATCATTATGTAAACCTCCATTTGCTCCTATATAATAAATTGGAACAGTAATTTCTCCAATATAATCATCATAACTAACTCCTTCTGATGGGCAATGAATGGATTCCATATCAATAAATATTTGTGTAGGCATACGGTAGGCAAGATTTACGCATAATCTGAAAAACCTTACTGGTTCAGTTTTAGTAAATTGTCCATTTTCTCCTGCAAAAAAGCCTTGTGTCCCTACATATTCTAAGAACTGACTATTTGTAAGGTCAGGGTGAACATCATGTCCATCTGGTTTATCTAAAGCCAATTCTCCCCACAAATAAAAGTTGTCTATCCAAGGATTATAATAAAGGCCATCGCTTAAATAGTCTTTGAATTTTTGAACATCATTACACTCTTCTTCTGCTTTCTTAAAGGAATAATCAACTGGAATAATTCCTTTTACATTTTTAAACCATTTTGGCATCTGTGTTTCCCTATTAGTTGTACCATAAGCAATACCTACACCATAACTAAAACCTAACAGATTCATCTTACTAAATCCTTGAGCTGTAACACCACGCACTATCCTTGCAATAGACATTGCTACAATTGTATGATCGATATCTTTTTCCATATTCCAATCATTCAAAAATGAATAATCAGAAATTCCTTCATGAGAAACTCTAGTCCACCCCATATCTATTCCCCATACATCTATATCTTTAGAAGCTAAATAATATGGTGCAGAAGTATTAGAATTAATTATATGGGCACCTGCAGTTAGAAAAATATCATCAAAGTCTTGATTGGCTCCATGTACCATAAAAACATCACCTTTAGTACGTACTGCCTTATATGGGCTAACTTCTTTAACGACACGATGTATACGAATAATATCGTATTCACCATCACCCATTTCAACATCAAAAGAATAGTGAGCTATTCCTTCTCCAAGGTTTGTCCTTGAAAAATTCTTAATTCTACTTTCTCCCTTTCTTTTATTATATTTTGATTGCTTATTATTTATCTTGTTTAAAGAAATAATATCCAACCTAGATTCAATAGATTCGTTAATAATCAAATCATCAGGAGTTAAACTTACACCTACAAGTTTTAAATTTGGAATACTTACATTAATGTTTTCTTGATAATTACCAGGTCCAAAATAAATAATATCACCTGAACTAGCATCATTTATGGCTTTTTGCAAAGATTCTCCCTCTTGCACAAATAGAACATTAGACTCTAGGTCGATCTGATATAATATTTCGTCCCACTGTGCGATTGGGTTATCTAATTTATTGTCAGGAAAATTTAATTCTCCTTTAATATTTTTCTCACAACTACTAAAGAACAATATTAAAATTCCTGTAAGGATCAATGTTAATAAGTGTTTGGATTGTTGTATTGAAGATCTCATAGTATTAATTACTTGAAATAATTAGAAATCAGTAAATAATAATTATCAAGAAAAATTCAAATAGATTAATCGTGTTGATTAAAAGGATATATGATATTTAGAATATAGTGGACTAATTTGTTTCAATGCTAAACTACTAAATACAAATAAATGTTTGAAAAGGGGTATAAAAAGAGGTAAATAATAACTATTGAAGAAAATCGTTTTTCATTTGAAGTTTTGCAAATATACAACATATTTGGTTTGTTTTCAAATAGTTAGCCTTTGTTTTTGATGTCAAATTTTTATTATTGTCACTATAATAAATATTTAAAAATCAACTATCTATGCACTAAGCTAAACTTTAATTTGCTGATAAAGATTGCATTTAATACCAAAAATATCATGAAATGAATTGGGATAACTAAACTGTCCTATTCTTTTAGCTAAATGCCTTCTTCACCATTTCGTAATACACATTTCTCCATCCATCCCACTCTTTTGCTCTACCAAGGCTATCGTTATGGAACAGGCTTATAAACTTACCATTAATTGATTTTATAAAAATGAGTAACTCTGAAATTTCTTTCATAGCCTCATCTGCCGAAATTTCTAGCTCATATTTCATAGCATAATCGCCAACAACATAAGGATGTATTTTTAAAGGTGTCTGTATCTCAAAGTCTAAATCATAAAAATAAAACGACTCAGACGTAGAAGCTCTGTAGCCTATATTGTCAGCATATCCCATTGAATAATCGTTATAGATTTCAATATCAATTAAATGCCTATATGTTTCAGGCAACTGAATTTTTATATAATGCTGACGCGAACTATCTATTCGGAAATTTGTAATTCCCTCTAGCCTATTTTTCTCAATCTTAAATTTTTCTGGTAATATATTTGAATAGTAACTTGGATGCAAACCAATATTAGCTCTATCTCCTACAGATTTTATTAATGAATGAAAACTAGACCTATGGTAAGAAATATTCCTATCATATCGCGAATAATTTGCCAGCAAGAAGAAATAACTCATCTTCATTTTATACTTCTTCTGCAGCCTTATCAGAAAACTAAAACTATCAAAGGGGTCTTTTCTGAATCCAAACTCTGACATTAGCCTATCGTAAACCCTAGAAAACCTTAACATTACAAGGTCCTTAAAAAAGCCTGAAACACCACGTATTAATCCTTTAGTTTTATAATCATAAACCTGACTAACATCTATTGTCGATTCAAATCTAAATTTTTTATTGAGTTTTTCTTTAAAATCGAACTTTTTGTCAAGTATATCATACAACCGGTTTACCCAAATATCTATTAATGGAATTTTAATAAAATCATTTTTATAAGCTAAACTATCTTCAGATAAAAACCTGTTATGCTCATCCCTAATATGTGGTAAATACTCTTCATACCTACTTAACAGGTAAAAACTTGCACCAAAAATATCAAAAGGTAAAGCAGAGTTTTCTCCTGTTTGGAAAAACACAGGTATCCCATCTACTTTTGTCACATTAATATCTACATCATTTACTCCTTGGTCGAATAATATTTTACTACTTTGAAAAAACATCTCACTTCCCAATGGCTTCCTTGAGTACGATATCTTTGCACCTTGATAAGCAATAAACTCAACTACAGCAGTTGTAAAACCAACATCGATATCCAAAAAACCACGAAAAATTTGTTTGAATATATATTTTAATCGCGGTGTGAGTTTATGAGTATAAATTAATAGCATCTAGTTTTCTGGTTAATGGTTTAGCATTCCTATTTCATTCCATAACTTCATCAAATATATGAATAGATTACAACATTCCTTCATCAGCAAAACTAAAATAGTTTGTATCACCAACTATTACGTGATCTAGTAATTTTATGTCCATTAAAGATGAACCTCTATTTATTTTCTTAGTAATATCAATATCTGCTTGCGAAGGTTTTGTACTATCTGATGGGTGATTGTGTACTAAAATAATTGCTGATGCCGACAAAAGCAAGGCTCGTTTCATAATCAACCTTACATCAACTATTGTTGAATCAATACCACCTTTACTAATTTTTTCTTTTCGGATAACTTTATTACTTGTATTAAGGAACATACACCAAAATTCTTCGTGATCTACATCACTTAATAAATGCTGAAATTCGGCGTAAATCTTTTTACTTTGATTTATTATTATTGTATCAAAATCATCAACACTTCTACGTCGCCTACCTATCTCTAATGCCGAAAGAATATTTATGGCCTTTGCCTCTCCTACTCCTTTAAAAACCATGAGCTCTTCAACACTCAGCCTTGCTAATTTATTGTAGCTACCACCTACACTTGCCAAAATTCTTTTTGCCAAATCTAAAGCAGATTCGTTCCTACTTCCGCTACCGAGTTGTATTGCTAATAGTTCCGCATCCGAAAGAGTACTCCGCCCTTTTAAAATAAATTTTTCACGAGGTCTGTCGTCTTCTGCCCATGCCTTTATTGATATGTGGGTTTGCTGGTAGTTATTCATATGTTTTTGGGGTAAAAAAGAGTTATTGTTTTAATTTTTAAAAATCTAATATACTAAATTTTAATATTAATAAACCCTCCCCAATTTGTCATATTATCAAAGGTACCTCCAAAGTAACTAATATTTAAAGCTGGTCCAATTCTAACAATTTTATACTGAATTCCTAAACGCAAATTTGAATAACTGTAAGAATGCTCGCTTCCCCATGAAGTGTATAATTCTATTTTAACATATGGTTGAATTAATTTTTCGTTGAAAGGTGTCCAGCTAAATAAATTATATAATTCGAATAATCCATCTTTATCCAACTCATAACTTGGTTGGATATATAATCCTATAGTTTCTGTATAAATAGAATAAGACAATGATATCAATGGTTTTGTACCTTCATATGGTTTAGAGTTTGCACCTATTCCTACCCCAATTCTTTCTGTTATACCATAGAAAAATATAGTTTGAATAAAATAATTATCAGGAATCTCATCATCGTAATACATATCATAGTTTACCATACTATAGAAACTAAATTTACTATACGGGCTTCCAATTTGTTTGTTTATTACCACCTGATAAGAGCTATACTCATTACCTATCATTGCTTCTACAGGTATAGAAGATGGAGTAATTTGAGGCTGTGTATTGGTTTCTTGCGCATTAACAATACTTGCAATTAAGAATAAGAATACTAAATAAAATTGCTTCATAACTTATTGTTTTTCAAATAGAAATCAATTACTAAGTTAATTAAAAAGCAAAAAAAAACCGTTCTAAATTAATAGAACGGTCTTCATATTAGGTATTCACTATTATTAATATTCACACAATTAACTAATGCTAATGTTTATTATTTACTTTTTTCAATAGCAACCGCTACAGCTACAGAAGCCCCAACCATAGGGTTATTCCCCATTCCTACTAATCCCATCATTTCTACGTGTGCTGGTACTGATGATGAACCTGCGAATTGTGCACTAGAGTGCATTCGTCCCATGGTATCTGTCATACCGTACGAAGCTGGTCCTGCACCTACATTATCAGGATGAAGTGTTCTACCTGTTCCTCCTCCTGATGCTACACTAAAATAGTCTCGCCCAATATAGTTACAATATTTTTTATAAATACCAGCAACAGGATGCTGAAAACGTGTTGGATTTGTAGAGTTACCCGTAATAGAAACATCAACTTTTTCTAAATCCATTATGGCTACACCTTCGTTTACATCATCGGCACCGTAACAGTTAATCTCTCCTCTTTCACTTTTCGAAAATCTCTTTTCTCTAACTATACTTAACTCTCCAGTTTCGTAATTATACTTAGTTTCTACATAATTAAACCCATTAATTCTGGAAATTAAATATGCAGCATCTTTACCTAATCCATTAAGTATTACCCGCAACGGATTCTTTCTAACCTTATTAGCATTTTGCGCAATTTTTATTGCTCCTTCGGCAGCAGCAAAAGACTCATGACCTGCTAAAAAACAAAAACACTCAGCTTCCTCAGCGAGTAGCATTGATGCTAAATTACCATGTCCTCTACCTACTTCGCGCTGAAAAGCAACAGAACCAGGAATACAAAATGCTTGTAAACCTTCGCCTATATATTTTGCAGCATCACTGGCTTTAAATGCATTTTTCTTGATAGCGAAAGCTGCCCCTAAAGTATAAGCCCAACTTGCATTTTCGAAAGCAATATTTTGTGTTTCCTTAACAATTTCATAGGGGTCAAAACCTCTATCTGTACACATTTTTCTAGCTTCTTCTAAAGATGAAATTTCATACTCGGCTAAAGCTTTATTTATTTGATCTATTCTTCTTTCGTATCCTTCAAACTCTATCATAATTTCTAACTATTCTGATCGTGGATTAATATATTTTGCTGCCTCGTCAAATCTTCCATAAGTAGAAAGAGCTTCTTTATGTGCATCATTTGGATTCATCCCTTTCTGGTGAATCATCTCCATCATTCTACCAGTATGCACATATTCATATCCTATTATTTCCTCATCCTCATCTATTGCCAAACGAGTAATGTATCCTTCGGCAAGATTTAAATACCTTGCACCTTTTTCTTTTGTTCCGTAGGTAGTTCCTAGCTGACTATATTTCCCTTTTCCTAAATCTTCTAATCCTGCACCAATAGGTAACCCTCCTTCAGAAAATGCAGTCTGCGACCGTCCGTAAGCCATCTGCTGAAAAATCTCTTTCATAGCTACATTAATAGCATCACAAACCAAATCTGTATTTAAAGCTTCTAGCATAGTTTTACCAGTAACTATCTCGGTTGCCATTGCTGCAGAATGGGTCATTCCTGAACATCCAACAGTTTCTATCAAAGCTTCTTCAATTATTCCTTCTTTAATATTTAATGATAATTTACATGTACCTTGATGCGGTGCACAAGTACCGCAACCATGAGAGAACCCAGATATATCTTTAATCTCTTTGGCTACAATATATCTTCCTTCAACAGGTATTGGTGATGATTCATGATGTGGACCCCTCGCTATCGGGCACATATCTCTTACCTCTTTTGCATACTCCATAATTGTATTTTGCTGATTAACAATGAACTTAAATATACAGAATTATTCTACAGCAACTCAAAAACATAACGATAGTCATGGATAATTCGATAATATGCAAAAAAAAGACCGCTCTAAATTAATAGAACGGTCTTTGTATTGTTTATTTGGTGAATCGTTGATTTGTTTAATTGTTTTCTCAACTACATTCAATCACATCTTTCACACTATTTACTTCGAGCTTTGAGCTTCGAGCTTTTTATTTACTTCACTTCTTCGAAGTCAACATCCTGAACATCGTCAGCTCCACCTCCTTGTTGAGCTCCACCTTGTGCACCTGCATCAGGTCCTGGTTGAGCACCACCTTGCTCTGCTTGCGCAGCAGCCTGATAAAGAGCTTCAGAAGCTTTCTGTAACTTCTCTAAAGCTGCATCAATTCCTACTAAATCTTGTGCAGAGTGTGCTGTTTTCAAT
>LGVD01010999.1_pt3 | contig 12922 bp, 14 predicted proteins | sample 469861 | NCBI WGS metagenome assembly LGVD01 (sample SAMN03857201, study PRJNA290197) | marine sediment metagenome | biome: ocean floor; feature: cold seep; material: sediment; isolation source: sample #3730, Push core (PC) 16 from cruise R/V Atlantis leg AT-15-68, Alvin... ... | reverse complement strand
GAAATCCTTGTGAGGTCTCGCCGCTTCCCTTATAAACCTAAAAACCTTCTTTTCACCCTTAGTGGTCTTCTCGTAACCCTCAATATCATCAGGGTGCATTTGGGCCATGGCCAATACCTAAAATCTAAAGTTTTCAGATTTACAATGTAAAGGTGATAACCCGTGAATCACCTGTTGAATAGATGTCGCCTTTGATGATATGGCTCCCAAATTTGACCCTTTTTCCGATCAGACCCATATCCGCATCATCCGGATTTATGTCCACAATATTTCCCATGACCCAGGCCCCTTCGTCTGTCTCTGCCATGGCGACCACATAAGGGGGGTGCATGCCTTCCGGCGCTACACGGATCACCGTAAAGGTCCGCAGGGTCCCCCGGCCGGCCATCTCGGTGATTTCGAGATCTGTGCCGTTACAGCCTCGGCATACGGCCATGGGCGGAAAGGTTACGGCCTTACATCCGTTGCACTTGAGGCCCAGAAATTTTCCTTTTTCAAGGCCCTGCTGGTATTGATCAAAAGTGAGCTTATAGTCCATTTCTTAACTCCTCAGAATGATGTTACATACGGTTCCGAAATCACCGCCCAGGGTATCCACAAGGCCAATCTTGGCGCCTTCTACCTGGCGCGGTCCGCTTTCTCCCCTGAGCTGTTCTACAATCTCCGTCACCTGAGCGGCCCCTGTTGCGCCTATTGGATGCCCCTTGGCCTTAAGTCCCCCCGAAGGATTTACCACCACCTTACCCTTTAAATATGTGTCTCTTTTAGTGGCCGCATCATATGCCTTTCCGAATTCATAGAACCCGAAACTCTCAAGGGCCAGTATCTCTGCAACGGTAAAACAGTCGTGCAGTTCCACCACGTCTATGTCATCGGGACCCAGGCCAGACTCTTTATAAGCCTGAGCAACCGAGGCCTCCCTCGCCCTAACCCTGGTTAAGTCCTGCTGCAGATAAAGAGAACCGCCCGATGCCTGTCCCATGCCAGCTACATAAATCGGCTTTTTCACAAGGCCTCTCGTTTTTCCGGCTTCAGCTACAACCACGGCAGCAGCACCATCGGAAAAAGGACAACAGTCGAAAAGCTGGAGCGGATCCGCAACCATCATACCCCCCAAAACGGTCTCCACGTCAATCTCCTTTTGAAAGTGGGCCTTGGGGTTCATGGATCCGTGGTAATGATTCTTTACAGCCACCTCGGCCATGTTTCTCTTCAGCTCTTTTAGCGGAATTCCATACTTGTTGGCGTACATATGGGCTGCCATGGCAAAAACCCCAGGGAAAGTGATGCCGGCAGGGCCCTCGTGGTGAGCTTGAGAGGCCATGGCAAAGGTTCTGGTAGCCAAGGGAGTGCCCATTTTTGTAGCCCGTTCCGTGCCTCCTGCCAGCACGATGTCGTACACACCAGCGCCTACCAGAAGGGCTGCATGACGGATGGCTACGGTAGCCGTGGCACATGCAGACTCAAAACGGGTGGCCGGCGCGGATATGGGTAACCCCAACTCGGCATGTGCAAACGGTGCCATGTGGAGTTGTCCTTCTTCAAAGTCACCCAAGCAGTTTCCAAAGTACAGGGCCTCCATATCTTTTGGTTCAAGGTTGGATTGGATAATGGCCTCAAGGCCTGCCTCGGCAAACATCTCCAGATTTGTCTTTTCTGATATGCCGAATTTGGTCATGGCCACACCCAAAATGGCTACTTGCCTCATGGTATCCTCCTTAATCAGATTCGGTTTGCTCTGCTGTTAAAGTGCACAGCACATGGTGAATAGCGAATAAAGTCAAAATTCGGTAACTACTCAGGTTCAGGGTTCAACGTTCAGAGGGTTCAGGGTTTTGTCTGACAAAGAAAGCAGGATTTGCGAAGAACTAAGAGCTAAAGAGACAGATACAAGATGCTTTCGGGTGATCAATGCATATTGNNTGAACCTGATAACCTGAGCAGTTACAAAATTCGAATGTTAAAATGCTCAAAACACTATTTGCTTTCGGCCAATATAGCTAAGGATTTATTGTGCCAGATACCGGCCGATAACCATTCGCTGGACCTCTGAGGTCCCTTCAACAATCTGGAGGAGTTTGGCTCCCTTGTAAATGCGGGATACAGGAAACTCATTCATGTATCCATATCCTCCATGGATCTGTACGGCATCACTGGCAACCTTTTCCAGAATCTCAGAGGCATAAAGCTTAGCAGCAGTTGCCTCAAATGTATGATTACGGCCCTGATCCTTAAGCCAGGCCGCCTTAAGGTACTGGTTTCTGGCTAATTCGATGGCCACTGCCATGTCCGCCAGCTTGAACTGGATGCCCTGAAAATTGAAAATCGGTTGCCCGAACTGGATCCGTTCTCTGGCATAGCGTAATGATTCATCCAGACAGGCCTGGGCCGCTCCAACACACACGGCCGCAATACTCAACCGGCCGGTTTCGAGCACGGCCAAGTGCTGCGAAAAACCGCGGTTCGGGTCCCCCAGCAGGTTTTCTTTTGGAATGCGGCAGTCTTCCAGGATGACCCCGTGGGTGGCCGAAGCATGCCAGGCCATTTTGTTATACCGCTCTCCTAACTGAAAGCCCGGCGCATCCCTGGGAACGATAAATGTGGAGATAATGTTTTTTCCACCCTTTTTTTTCTCGGTTATGGCGGTGGCTAAAAGAACGGATGCATTGCGGAATCCGATGTTGGTAATAAACTGTTTGGTTCCGTTGAGAATCCACTCGTTGCCCTTGAGAACAGCGGTTGTCCTAATGGATGCCGCATCCGAGCCTGCATCGGGTTCTGTAAGCCCGAATGCGCCGATCTTAAGGCCTTTTGCAATAGGCACCAGCCATTTTTTCTTTTGATCTTCTGTTCCGAAAACATAGATCTCTTGCCCCACGATACTTGTGGTGACGTCCAACAGGGCACCTAAAGACATATCGCCACGGGATATCTCTTCAATACAGACATGCATCCCCACCCAATCGCCCCCGCTGCCACCGTAAGTCTCAGGAAAGGGGATCCCCATCATCCCCAATTCGGCCATTTGATCCATTATGTCGTAAGGGAAATCCCCGGTTCTTTCCATCTCTTCCGAACGGGGAGCAATCACTTCCCTGGCAAAGTCCCGGCACATTTCCTGAATCATCCGGTGATCTTCTGTCAGATCAAAATTCATTGTTGTCCTCATTCAGTCGTGGATTCTTCATTTTGTCGCCATTCTTAGGGCGCCATCAAGTCTGATTACTTCACCGTTGAGCATTGGGTTTTCAATAATATGCTGAACCAGGCCGGCAAACTCATCGGGCTTTCCCAATCTTTTGGGGAAAGGGATCATTTTGTTAAGTGCGTCTTTCACATTTTCCGGGAGCCCTTGAAGTATTGGCGTATTAAAAATACCCGGTGCAATGGTCATGAGCCTTATGCCGTATTCCGCAAACTCACGGGAAATGGGAAGGGTCATTCCAACAATGCCGGCCTTGGAAGCGCTGTATGCGGCCTGACCGATCTGCCCGTCAAAGGCTGCAACAGAGGCCGTATTGATCATAACCCCCTTTTCATCATCATCGTTTCCCTGGTTTTTCACCATTTGCTCTGCCGCGAGCCTGACAACATTCATGGTGCCAATCAGGTTGATCTGCACAACTTTATTGAAATGGTCCATGGACATGGGTCCTTCCTTGCCGAGCACCTTGCCCGGGATTCCCACCCCCGCGCAATTGACCGCAATGTGAATCGCGCCAAAGGACTCGACGGTCTTGTCTATTGCCGCCTGGACATTTCTTTCATCGGTGATATCGGTCATGCAAAAAATCACATCAGCCCCTAGTTCTGACGAAACCATCTGACCTTTCTCTTCGGCAAAATCGAGTATCGAGACTTTTGCGCCCCTGTTAACCAGGTTGCGCACGCATGCCTCTCCCAGGCCTGAAGCGCCTCCCGTTACAATAGCAACTGAATCCTTAACCTCCATCAAAGCACCTCCATATCAATTTTTCCGATCTGTGTAGTCAGATTCAGTTTGGGCCATTGGATTTCCCCGTCCCTGAAAGGTGGGTGAAATGTATTAATTTTTGAGATGTTACAGTAAAAGCAGGATAAACAGCGAAACTCACAGTTTTTTGCCGGTGTGGATTTGGAAACGTCAGGGTTACTACCGGTAATGTCAGGAGAGCCACCTTTTGCGCCTCTTGTAGTGCTTCACATCCTTGTAGCTTTTCCTTTTACCGACCTGGCTGAGGCCCAGATAAAACTCCTTGATATCTTCGTTTTCTTTAAGTTTGGAAGATGGGCCATCCAACACGATCCGGCCATTTTCCATAACATATGCATGATCAGAGATTGAAAGGGCGACAAAAGCATTCTGCTCAACCACTAATATGGAGGTGTTCTGCTCCTTGTTGATAAGTTCAATAATCCTGAAAATTTCTTTCACAAGGGCGGGGCTCAATCCGAGGGACGGTTCATCCAAGAGCATCAATTTAGGCCGGGCCATCAGCCCTCTACCCATGACCAGCATCTGCCTTTCGCCTCCGGACAGGTAACCGCTGACCCTGTGCCGCATGCGGGCTAAGATGGGGAAATACTGATACACGTCTTCCATATCCCTTTTGATCGTATCCGTGTCATTTCTTGAATATGCCCCAACCTTAATATTTTCCTCCACGGTCAGTTGTTCAAAAAGGGGCCTGCCTTCCATTACCTGGACAATACCCATCTTTACAATCTCTTCCGGACTTTTCCGATCGATCTTTGTGCCTTCGAACTCAATAGAGCCGTCGGTCACTTCCCCTAATTCGGTCTTTAAGAGACCGGACATGGCCTTAAGCGCGGTGCTTTTCCCTGCCCCATTGGCCCCCAAAAGGGCCACGATGTTGCCTTCCTCGACAGACAGCGAGACCCCTTTAAGAACCAGAATTACATCACTGTAGATAACTTCAATGTTGTTTAGAGTTAACATTCCTATTTTTTCTTCTTTGGCGGAGGAACGATCTTCAGGGTTGAGGTGGCAACCCTGTCTGAAAACAGACCCGTGGCATTGATCGTATACACACCGGGCGGTATTGGTTTTGCCTCTTTGAAATTGGGTCTAAGGAGCGGTGTCCAGCCCACCTGAAAAAACCAGTTCAGGGTTGCTGTAGGCTTCATGACAGCGTCAAAATTCCCTTTCTCATCAGCGGTTGCGACAGCGATTCCAACATCCTCTCCCTCATTTATCCCTTTCATCTTAAGGCCCGGCGGAAGGACCATTTCCACAGAAATCATCTCTTTGGGCTCGAATCCTGTACCTTTAAAGGCCACGGGCTTTTTGATCAGGGCAGGTGAAAGAAATATCTCGGCAGGAATAACATCCAACGTTGCCTTTGGCCCTGTTAATGATTTCAGTGTCTCGCATGACATTGCCCCTAACACCAGTCCCGGGATGATAACACACAGCATTATTATCTTGGAAATTCTCATTTTTTGCCTCCTTTCGATATATTAAAATTTGTGAAGGCTTACCCCATCAGGTGCCTTTCGCCAGCCGGTAATGGGAACAATCTTGCCATCTTTTACCCGGTAAATTTTAACTTCCAGGCTGCCTCTTCTCGAGGTTTGAGAATAGGCACATGGGCCCTGAATGCCATGCTTGTCTAACCCGCCAAGCTTTTGATATGCCCTGTACATGTCGTCTGCCTTGAGCTTTTCGTAGCCAACAGCCTTAAGGGCAGTCTTTAAACCAGCCTCACAAGTCATACCCCAGGATACTCCCATGCCGTAGACTTCGTTAAATTTGTCCATGGAACCCCTGTGTTTTTTCCAGAGATCCGTTACGAGTTTGTTCTTCAAGGCATCTTCACCTCGTTCGAAAAAGGAGACAATTGCCGTTCCCTCGAGGGCCTTTGCATGGACACCAATTCCTAACAAAGTAGCACCCCAGTAACCATTCAGGAATTGTATCTTTTTTGTGAGTCCCAAGGCGTGTGCATCTCTGATGACATTGGTGGGAGTGGGCTCAACGCCTCCCGCATAAATGTAGTTTGCGCCCGCCTTTTCTAATCGTGTCAAATACACGTCGTGTTTTAGGGTTCCCGGCGGGAAAAATTCAGGTGGAAGAAATTTAATGCCCAGCGATTCGGCATATTCCTTTCCGCCTCGCAAAGGTTCCCTGCCAAAAGCGCTATCCCAGCTAATAAAGCCCACTATAGGCGCGCCGGATTTTCCTTTGGCCTTCCAATCATCCATGACCCAGTCCATCATAGCGGCGAAGGCATCCTGATAAGCAGGGCCCCAGATGAAGTTTCTTCCAATGTGGGCCTGAAATTCCCCATCGCCGGGGACAATTTGAAGCCTCTTATCCCTTTCAATTAACCTGGCAATGGCTTTTCCTATGGGAGTCCCGATTGAGTTAACAACCAACAATTTTGGGGTTCTTCTATATCGTTTGTAAGCGGACACACCCCTTGCAACATCGTACCTGGTATCGATCCCGATAAATCTTATCTTGACCCCATCAACCCCGCCTTTGGCATTTATGTCCTTGATGTAATCCTCAAGGCCCATATCAGCAGGAACATTAAGGCCGGCAATAGGCCCTGTGTAGTCTGCCAGGCTCAGGTAGGCGATCTCTTTGTCCTTGGCAAAAGAGGACGAACTCAAGCCAACCACGCTCAGGCAGACAGCTAAAATGATAGAAAGAAAAATTGCACTCCATTTTCCCATGGTAACCCCCTTTCTTGTTGTTAAGGTTTGAGTTAAAAACATTGCCTGCGATTCTTTTATCACCACCTTTCTTTATTAGTCTCTAATGCGCAAACGGATAAAGCCTGTACGAGGCCTTAAATATCTCCCAGCGATGTGCCAGGCCTCTCGGTTCAAAGATCAGGAATATAATGAGCGCCAGACCGAAGGCGCTGAGCCCGAGAGCGGCTGCAGGCGACGTCCCTAACCAGGGAACGGCCTTGGCAAGGACAGGTGATGCGAACATGACAAGCTCGTTAAGGATACGAATGAAAAGAACACCAAAAAATACGCCCGGAATACTCCCCATACCTCCAATAATCAGCATGCCTATATATTCGAGCGCATGGAAAAGTGTAAATTGTTCGGTGTTGACCACCGTGATCAGGTGGCCCCAAAGAGAACCGGCAATGCCTGCATAAAAACAGGAAATAAAAAATGCAAGCAGCTTGTAATAATACAGGTTGACTCCCATCACTTCACCTGCAAGGTCATTATCCCGTATGGCCACAAATGCCCTGCCTGCTTTGCTCCTTACCAAATTTCTGGCAGCATAGGTCATGATAACCATGACAGTCATGATAATATAGAACATCCTCTCATCCGTGTCGAATTCAAAACCACCTAAACTTGGCGGCGGCGGGAACAGGCCTTTGAATGAACCGGTTATCTCCATGTGTAGGATAAGCCAGATAACCACGAAGTGGATGGCAATGGTTGCCATGGCAAGATACATCCCCTTGATTCTCAAGGAGGGAGCGCCACCGATGATACCCACTGCCCCGGCCATGATACCTGACAGTGGCAGGGCAATCCAGAATGAGAACCCGAATTTTATCGTTAGTATTGCTGAGGTATAGGCTCCAATGGCCATGAATGCAGCCTGGCCAAAGGATATCTGTCCACAGTAGCCGCTTACGATCTGGAGACCGAGGCCAACGATCACGCTGATTGCCAGGTAATTCATAAAGCTGATTATGTAGTAGGACCCGAACAGCGGGAAAAAGAAAAGGAGGATCAGAGCGGATATGAGGATTACCCAATGCTGCCATGTCCTGATAATAGCTAAATCCAGGGCATAACTTTTATCAAACACTCCACAAGGTCTCATTTCCTATATCCTTTCAATCCTGACAAGCCCGAACAGACCGTAAGGTTTGATTAGTAACACAAGAAGAAGAACAACATAGCCAACAACGTCTTTAACCCCGCCACCCACAATTGGATCAAGATAGGCGGCCCCCACATTTTCAACGACACCCAATAGAAGCCCTACTACAAGCGCTCCTAACAGTGAATCGAGCCCACCGCAGATGGCCACTATCAGGCCGTTAATCCCGATATATGGGAGCATGTAGTATATGTCCATCACATTTGCCGTGGCGATTCCTGCAATTGCTGCAACAACGGCAGAGAGGATCCAGATGTACGAAAATATATTCCTGACAGTGATACCCGTACTCTGGGCCAGACGATGATCCTCTGCCGTGGCCCTCATACCCAGCCCAAGCTTGGTATATTTAAAAATAAGGGAAACCGCGGCAAACAACAATATTGCCACGAAAAAGCTTATAAGCTGGTTGATTGGAATGGATAGGCCGGAAATATCAATATTACCTTCAGGCAAAAAGGCAGGCAAGGCCCTGGTTTGCCCTTTAAGGTAAAGGACAAAAACACCCTCAAGGGCAATAAAGATAGCAAATGTCATCAAGAACGCAGCGATCAGAGGCTGGCCGATAAGAGGCCGAAGGGTCAGTCTTTCAATTAAAAGGCCGATCAAGGCCGTAAGAAAAAATGCCGGGATAAGGCCCATCCAGAAGGGAAGCCCCAGCCCTCCTAAGAAAAGCCAGAAAAAGAGTGCCCCAAAGGCTACTAACTGCCCGTGGGCCAAACTGACCACATGGGTAGCTTTGTAAACCAGGACAATGGAAGCAGCCACTAAGGCATAAAGGCTGCCGATCATCAGGCCTGTTATAGCTTGTTGAAGAAATCCGGTCATGTTTTCTCCCTAAACCATACACATATAGAAAAATATTTTGGAGTTATTATTTCCTTCATTATATAAACCATATGGCATGCGGTACGACTGATACTTGAAAGCTATATTTCATTCACATGGATCGAGGTCTCAATCGTGCCTGTTCTTCCGTCTCTGTAAGTCACACTGGCCTCAACCTTGTATGTATCCTTATCACCATAAAGGGCATCAATAAGATCCTTGTACCTGTCTTCAACAAATGTTCTTCTAAGTTTTCTTGTTCTGGTCAGTTCCTCTTCATCTGCATCAAATTCCTTGTGCAGATTTACAAATTTTCTTGTCCGGGTCCATTTCGGCAAGGTTTTATTAACCTTGATGATCTCTTTTTTTATCAGATCAATGACCTCTGTCTTCTGAGACAGATCAGTAAAGGTGGTATAGGCAACATGATGGGCCTCGGCAAACCTGCCCACATTATCGAGGTCAATGTTGATGAGGGCCGTGACATATTCATTGTCAGGCCCACCAATGATCAGGGCATCTTTGATATAGGGGCTGAACCTGAGCCTTACCTCTGAATACTGGGGGGAAAATTTCTTCCCGCCTGCCAGTTCCTTGAGGTCTTCCATCCTGTCAATTACAATGAGATGACCATCCTCGTTCAGATGGCCAAAATCGCCAGTGCAAAACCAGCCATCTCTTATTTTTTCTTCTGTTGCCTCGGGATTCTTGTAATAGCCGGAGTAGGGATATTTGTTTTTAATAAGGATTTCCCCTTCATCAGAGAGCTTAACCTCCACCCAGGGAACGGGCGGGCCTGATGTGTCAGACCTGATGTCTCCTTTTCTGGGCATGCTTATGACCCCCTGCTCCGTGCTACCATAGAACAGGCGGACATCTATCCCAAGGGCCTTAAAATACCTGATGATGTCAGGACTAACGGCTGCACCGGCAGAATAAACAGCATCTAAATTGGAAAGGCCTAATCTATCGTTGAGTTGTCTAAAGACTGCATGATAAGCAAGAAAGTATATAATCCTCCAGGGCAAATTTATCCTTTTTTGCCCACCCTTCATATCGGCGACCTTAAGTCCTATGGGTAGAGTGATCCGGTATATCATTCGTCTGAGGAAGGTCGAATCTATCATCTTTGCCTGGACCATCCTGTTCAAGTTTTCCCACAGTCGAGCGCCGAAAAAAAGGATAGCCGGCCCGATTTCTCTGATGTTCTCCTGTACGGTTTCTGGTTCTTCCGGGAAATTTACGACCATACTTGCCAGGATACTGCCCGCAACACCTATCCCCTGCTCAGTAATCCAGGCAGGTGGAATAAAAGACAAATATTCATAGTTTTTCCCGAACCATCCATCTAATTCGCCCCATTCCCTGACAGAATCTACCAACCATTTCTGACTCAGCATACCCCCTTTAGGGAGGCCTGTCGTTCCTGAGGTATAGCAAAATGTGGCAATATCGTCTCCACTACCCTGATCGACCATCTCGTCATAAAGCTGTGGGTGTTGTTTTTCGTAATCCTTTCCTAACTCTATGACTGCATCAAAAGAGAGGAGGATAGGATCCTTATAGGTCCATAATCCCTTTGGATCCCAGTAAATGACCTTTTTGATCTTGGGGACATCGCTCTTTACTTCAAGAAACTTATCCACCTGTTCCTGGTCATGAACAACAGCAAAGGTAGAATCTGAATGCTCTGCATAGTATTTGACTTCACTGGGCAGGCAGTCTGTAAATATGCCTACTGCCGCCCCCCCGGCAGACTGGACGGCAAGCTCTGCCCAGAACCATTCCGGCTTATTTTCACCCAGGATTGAGACCTTGTCCCCTCTATTAAGCCCAAGACTAACAAGCCCGAGGCAGAAATGCTTCACCTTAAGGTAATAGTCTTCCCATGTATACTCCTGCCATATCCCCCTGTCTTTGACCCTCATGGCCACAACCCGGGAACCATATTTTTTATAATTTTCTCTCAATGCCTGAGGTAATGTCTCAGGAGACATGGCATCTTGCTCCGATCTGCTGGTTTTATTCCTCACCCAGATATGCCTTTAAGACCCGTTCATCATTTTTTATGTCTTCGGGCTGGCCCTCGGCAATTTTTATTCCAAAGTCAAGCACTGCTATCCTGTGGGTTATATCCATGACTACATCCATATCGTGTTCAATAAGGACAATCGGTATTTTTTTGAGTTCAAAAATATCAAGGACAAATCTGGCCATGTCTTCCTTTTCTTCGACATTCATACCGGCCATGGGTTCATCTAATAGAAGAACGGCAGGGTCCATACACAGGGCCCTGGCCAGATCCACCTTTTTTCTTTCACCGTAGGGAAGTGAGCCCACAACCTTTTTTCTGATGGATTTCATCTCCAGAAGATCAATGATCTCCTCAATCTCCTCGCGATGGGCAATCTCTTCTTGCCGTGTGGGACCAAAAAAAAGACACCCGGACAACGCACCGCGCTTCATATGGATGTGCCTTGCAGCCATCAAATTATCTAATGCGCTGAGGCCAGAAAAAAGCTCTATGTTTTGGAATGTCCTTGCAATGCCTAATGCGGCGATTTTATGGGGCTTGAGACGTGTCAGATCTTTACCACGATAAAGGATTTCTCCCTGATAGGGATGATAGAACCCGTTGATACAATTGAAAAAAGAGGTCTTCCCTGCGCCATTAGGCCCGATGATGGCAAGTATTTCACCTGCTCTTATCTCAAGACTCACGTCGTTCAGGGCCTGAAGTCCTCCAAATCTGAGGGAGAGGCTATCAATGCTTATTGCAACTTTATTTTTGTTTTGAGTCATCAAAAAACCCGTTATGCTGCCTTTATACCCCAGCTACATATATCACAGACCTCGTTGAATGGGTAAGTTATTATTATTTGAATTCATATTGTTTACCTGAAAATCGGACATTTGATATGGTTAAAGCTATAATATGTTGGTTTAATCCCGCCAAGCGGGACTTATTTTCCAACTCAACGATTCAACTATTTGATGATCTCTGTATCAATAGCAAGACCCAGAATTTGCTTGAGGATAAAAGATATTTATGAAAATTATGGGAGCAAAGTCAAGAAAAACTGATAGCAATTTATTCAGCGAGGTCGCCGCGAAAGAAGGCCTCATCCCGTGTATTACTATCACATGAAAACAATAACTTAACCGGAAATTACTGACTTCGGAGACAAATCAATTTCCGAATTAGAGCAAGAATCTAATATCTCCGAAGCAATTACCATCAGTTAGCATCAAACATCGGTCTGTTTGAGGCATAACTGTATATTCCAATCCTAAATTATCGAACCAGCACTCAAGCCGATAAATCACTCCGCATCTGTATTGATCGATTACCCCTATTCTTTTCATTCCTTTATACGCAAAACACTGGTTTTTTTCAAATTCCCAATGTAATGTGTTATCAGCCTGAAAACTCATAGTAATGTTCATGAAATCAGGTATGAAGAGATTAGAAGCCTTAGAGAAAAAGTCTTTAAACTCCTCAAACGTCGCAATTCTCTCCTTTTCTATGCCAAGCACACCCTTAATCCTTGCAACCTCGATCGGCGCCAACGACCTTATTGCTGCCTTATTCATTTCATTTGCTTTCTCAATGCCGAATTCCTTCAAACAATGAAAAAACCACATGCCATCATGGGTCATCCAGCATCTATTAAGGAGATCAATTATGTTTTCTTTTGTAAGACTATCGAGTGGATTCGTTTTATCTCCCCTTATTTATTCGTAAATCTTTTCCTCCAAATCAAAGGCCCCCAGGGCATCGGACTCAAAGTCTCGTGTAAGATGCGCTTCCTTCATCTGAAAGTATTCTCGGTACCACTCGTGGGCAATGATCATAGACATAATCTCGTTGGTGCCGGTCCAAATCGTGGCAAGGCGCAGGTCCCGTGAGATCCTTTCGATGGGAAAAATGTTTGTGTAACCGATGCCCCCCATAACCTGCATGGAATGGTGTACCGCCTTCTGGCAGGATTCAGTGACGAAACGTTTGGTCTCAGAGACCATCCGGCGAAGCCGGTTAGGATTGATGCCCGAATCTACGGCCCGGCATGTGGCGTAGGTCATTGCTCGAGATGCATCCAGGAGGGTAACAGCTTCGGCCACCTGAAAGCTCACTCCCTCGAACTCGTTAATGGTTTTGCCAAAGGCCTTTCGTCTGCTCGTATAACCGGTGGCCACATCCAATGCGGGCCGAGCCGCTCCGAT
>LGVD01081358.1_pt1 | contig 13317 bp, 9 predicted proteins | sample 469861 | NCBI WGS metagenome assembly LGVD01 (sample SAMN03857201, study PRJNA290197) | marine sediment metagenome | biome: ocean floor; feature: cold seep; material: sediment; isolation source: sample #3730, Push core (PC) 16 from cruise R/V Atlantis leg AT-15-68, Alvin... ... | reverse complement strand
CCTGGAGTACTGCTGTCTGCTGCCGCCGAAAACACTAAAAAGCCGGATTCATTGGCCAGGGAATCGTACACGGCCAATCCATCAACATTGTGCCCCGTATCATCAGTACCGTTGGCAACCCAGTAGAAGTTCCCGCCGGCCAGGGTATTGGTTCCGGATTCGGTTCCCGTTGCGTCGTAAACAGGAGCCGTTGTGGAAAAAACAAAAGGGATATCACCACCGGCGGAATTGACTCCGGTGTGGCAACTGACACAGGTGGTTGTCAACAGAGCATTATACGGGCCATCGCTCCCCCACTCCGCGAGCGCCTGCCCCCCCTGGCTGTAATGCATGGTATGGCAGTCGGAACAGTTGCCCGTCAGTGCGGCATCAGCAACCGTGGTGACAGCCAAAGAGGTCAGCAGCAAAAAACTGACAATATAAAACTTGGCCAGATACCTTGTGCAGATCGTGACAGTTTTCAATATCACCAACCCTTTCTGGGGACTCGTCTCAGCGCGTCAACACCTCAACCCGCCCGTTCCCCTCGTCAACAACACAAAGTCGTCCTTCCCAATCAAACAACAGGTCAGTCGCATTCCAGAGTTGCCCTGACCATTTTCCCTTAGCGAGAAAGTCATAACTGCGCATTCCGTTCATGCCATAAACCACAACAGTCCCGGCATGCCGGTCAAGCAGGTAGAAACTTCCAGCATTATCAATTTCGAAAGCTGTTGGAAATTCCAATCCGGACAACTTAAGTTTTTTCGTCACAGTGCCGGACAAATCAAACCGGTAGAGCGTATGATCCAACGCATCAAGAGCCCAGAGCTTCCCTTGCTGCAACTTAAAATCCACAAACCCGTGGGTCGTACTTCCTCCGGCATAGATCTGAGAGATCTCAAGGCTGTCATCCAGCAACAGAACCGCTCCCTTCAGCCGATCCAGAACAAACAGGCGATCTTGCCGATCCAAGGCCAGCCGCGACAAAAACATCTCGGTACCGTCGGGATATTTGGGCGCAAATTTGCGGATTTTTTGCTGTTTCGGATTGATGTAAAGAAGCTTATTGATGGACCGTTCGATGACCCAGAGGCTACCGCTGGAAGTTTTAGCCACGGCAACCGGGCGTTGCAACTCACCACCCGCATTAAACGCAGCCAGAAAACCCCCGGCTTTATCGAACGACACCAGCTGCCCCTTTTTTGCATCAACGACATAATATCGCTGATTCTGATGATCCACGGCAACAGCAACCGGCTGTTCCAGACGCACGCCGGAATCCTCTTGTGGTAGCCGATATTTTGTCGACCAAGACCCGGCGACGGCTGAAGCCAATCCACTATGACTCAGTATCGCCAGCAGAACACCAAAACCCAGAGTTATCTGTTTCACATTCATAATCATACCACCCTCTTAGTAACTCTGATGACACTGCACGCAAAGCCCGCGCTCACCGCTGCCCCGCAGGAAATGCTTGAACATGGTTCCGGTATTGGCATCATGGCAGGTCAAACAATCCATCGGCTTACCGTTACGCGGATCAAGGGCTGCTTCCCCCATCGGATGACTGAAGGCTTTATGTCGTTCGTGACATTGGGCACACACGTCCTGTCCATTCTTCAACATCGCCGGGTTATCGGCACCGTGTCCCTGGTGACAATCGGAACAACTGTTCCAGTTCGCATGTTGGTGCAACATATTATCCCGCCGCGCAAAGGTATCAGCATGACAACTGCGGCAGATGCGCCCCTCATTCTTCGGCAACAGCCCGGGACGATCACCGACATGCGGGTTATGGCAGACCGTACAGGCATTTGCGGTCCCGCCGACTCCCAGGTGACTATGAACGACCTGGAAACTGGCCAGGGACTCTTCATGGCAACCGAGGCAGAGTCCGGTTCCGGATGGTTGCCCATGACAACTTTCGCACTCACGGTCGGCAAAGGGCTGATGACTGACCTCGCGTAAGAATTTGCGCTCCACACCGCCATGCGGATTATGACAAGACAGACAGTCCAACACACCCAAATCGCGGCCGAGATGGGTTTTTTTCAGGCGAGCTGTTGTCTTATGACAATCGAGGCAGAGTTGACTGCCGACCTTTTTCAGCAAACGACTGTCATCACTCGCGTGTGCGGTATGGCAAACATTACACTGCCCCCGCTGATATGGCTTATGGGTAAACTTGTATGCGTTCTGAGCCTCACTATGGCAGCCATAGCAAAGTGCGCTCCCATTTTTCGCCAGCAACCCACGTCCGTCAGCGGCGTGCGGCAAATGACACTCGCTACACTGCCCCTGCCTGACCGGTTGATGCAGGTAGGTTTTTTTCTCGACCTGTGCAGCAACCTCTTCATGACAGGAATAGCAGAGTCTCGCTTCCGCTTGTCGCAGCAAGCCTTTATGACGTGATACGTGCGGACTGTGGCAGATGGTACAGTCACCGTCGGCAACCGGCTGATGGACAACCTTACCTGAGAACCCGGCCGCTTCATGACAATTAAAACAATCCGAGGCGTGTCCGACAGAAGAGAACAACTGAATAACACCGGCCAATAGCAGCAACCTTCTGGTATTTACAACCATCATTTCTTCCCTCCCGCATGGCAAGAGACACAATCCTCTTCAGCAAAGGGAGCATGTTTCATCGGCAAGGTCAGAGAACGATCAGGCCCACCATGTGGATCATGACAGTCAAGACAACTATCCGCTGAAGGCCGAATGTTCCTATGGATCTTTGCCAGAGCCTGTGGCTCAACCTCGTGACAGCGCCCGCAAAGGGTTTGGATATCCGGCACCGCCTGACTCTCTTGCGGGGCATGCGGGTCGTGACAAGCCAGGCATTCGCCGGCAACCGCCGGCTGGTGACCGACGCCTTTTTCCCAGTAGCGATCAACCTCATGACAGGTTAAACAAAGTTGCGGTTGTTCCTGCAACAGATAACTTTTTTCATCGTTCCCATGCGCATGATGACAGACCGCGCAATTCTGATGTCCCGATGGGGTATCCGGCTCAACACGTCGCCCCTGGTGGCAATCGACACAGAGCACCTGGATTTTTTTTGCCAGCAGAAACGGCTGCGCACTGCCGTGCGATTGATGGCAGAGTTCGCACTGTCCCGTTTTAAAAGGCTGATGGCGATTTGGCCGTTGGCGTTCCGTTTCAATGCGCCCATGACAGGCAGTACAATTATCCGCCCCCGTCTGCTTCATCAACCCCGCCAGTTTCGAACCATGTGAATCATGGCAGGCAGAGCAGTTCCCGGTCACAAAGGGGCGGTGAACACTCGGCAAAGCCAAATCATCAGCCACCTGATCATGACACTCACCGCAAAGTTTGCGTTGCGGTTTGATCAGCAGGCCCGCTCCCGCACTTTCGTGCGGCAGATGGCAACCCAGGCAGTCGACATCCCGAGCCGGTTGATGATTGAAACGCTTGTTGGCGGCATGGTCGGCATGACAGTCGAGACAGAGACGATTTTCATCTTTTCGCAACAAAGCTTGCCGCCCTTTGGTCGGAATATGTGGAGCGTGGCAGGTGAGGCAATCACCCTGCACTGCCGGGGCATGTCGGCTGCCCATCCCCTTGGCCGGGGCCTCCGGTCCAAAACTGTTAAATTGGTGACAATCGAAACAGAGCTGTTGCGGGTTTTTCTTCACCAGGCCGACAAAATCGCCGGCATGCACCAGGTGGCAACTGGTGCACTCGCCATCTTTCACCGGGGGATGCACCCCGTTGACGGAAAAGCTGCGAAGCTGTTCGGCATGACAATCGGCGCAAAGCTGATCTGCAGATTTTTTGACGGCAAAGGGCTGTTGATCCTCAGACGATTGATGACATAGTTGGCAGTTTGTCTCAGCAACCGGTTGATGGACATGGGATTTCAACAGTTTTGCATCGTCAGAGGAGTGAACACTGTGGCATTCGCTGCACCCCTGACGAACCGGATAACCACCATGGCGGTCTATAAAAGCTGGACTGTTCTGATTGTGACAATCCTGACAGAGCGCTGTTTCCTCTTTGATCAACAGCTTTTCCTCAACGGAGCCATGGGTTGCATGGCAGGTTTCACAGCCCTTTTCAACCGGGGGATGAATGTACCGACGCGAAAAATCCTCTTGCTGATGACAGTTGAAACAAACCTCATTGCGTGATTCATCCAGCAGGAATTTCTCCGGGGCATGGTGCGGTTGATGACAGAGATCACACTGGCCATCCCTGACCGGAGCGTGCAGTTGTCGGTTTTGTCCCAGTTCTGCCGCCATTTCAGTGTGACAGAAAAAGCAGAGGTTCGGCGCCGGGGCTTTCAGGAATGCCCCACCGATAAGACCATGTTTACGATGACAGGCAGAACAGTCCCCCTTGGCGACGGGACGGTGAACAACACCGCTCGAAAAGCGCTGCTTATACTCACTATGACAATCGAGGCAGGTCTTCCCTCCCTTGCCGCTCGGGGCACTCGGCACACAGGCTGCGACAAGAGTCGTCAGGAAAACGACGACGGCAAGAAACACCGGAGAGAATCGAACTCTTTGCTGTTCAGTATTCATGATCAACTTTCTTCCCGCTGTAGAGCTTTACGCAGTTTTTTCCACACAGAACGGTTGGCCTTAATCACCGAGCGCTGTCGCAACTGCTTGATCATATCGGTGCGTAATTGAGCAAAACGATCATTAAGTAACTGCTCCCGAATCTGCTCTTTGACCATTTCGAGTGGTGCGAATTCCTGTTCACCTTTTCGCACCAGCTTGATAAAGAGCACTTCCTCCCCCTCTTCAATGCCGCCCACAACCTGTCCGTCCGACAACCTGCCGACCTCTTTCTGAAGCTGGGGACTCAGGTGTTGCAAAGGCAGTTTTTTCACCTCAACACCGGCGGGCGCTATCGGCTTCATGACGACAAAAAAATCTTCGCCGGCTTTCAGCCGATCATGCAATTTCGCCGCGAGTTCACGCTCCCTGGTTTTGACAATTGCCAACTCAAGCAATCCCTCACGCGCATAGTCATTGGAGTTCTCTCTATAATAAACACTAATATCGGATTCGGCAACCTTAACTTGCGGCTGGATAATGGTTGCCTCAAGCTCCTTGATGAGACGATGTTGGGCATAAAACTCATAGGTATGTTTGAGTGGCGGAATTTCTTCGTAGTGCCTGGCGAGGGCCTCCATGCTTGTCAGGGTCTGCACCAACAGATCATTGACAACACGTGCCTTAGAGCTGAGAAAATCTTCAGCGCCCGTGCGGGCCTGCCCCCTGAGCTTTTGCGCCTTGGCGGCGGCATCGAAAATGATTTTGGCCGGGACTTCTGTCTGATCAATCTTGACTGCAATCTTGCCGGCCAACTCGGCATCAATTGCGCCGGGTTGAATCGCCTCGATGACTTCATTGTACACTTCAACGGCATAATCGTTCTTCAGTTGCTCCACCAGCTCCAGAGTCAATTGATATTCCTGCCGTTTCAGGGCATCCTGAATCAGCATCTGCTTGACGGTTTCAAAATCTTCATCGGTCCCGTCATTTCTATCCAGAACCTCAATAAAGTACCGAGAGTGGCCGAAACTGGCAGGGCCACCGACCTCTCCAACCTTTAACTGCAAAGCCAGCTCCCGTAATGACTCCGGGATTCGGGTGAAACGCAGCGGCCCGGTCGCCTCAAGTTCTTCGGCGAGGCCCTTGAGCCCCGCGGCCGCGGCAACCTTATCAAGCGTTATTCCACGATCAAGAAAACTCCGCACAACATGAGCCTGTTCCTCATCTGTCACCGCCAACATGTGCAAATTAAGAATCGGGGTAAACCCCTCACGGTACGCCTGCCAGAGCTCTTCTCGGGGCGGGATAGTCTTGCGTATATCGACCTCTTCCGCCTTTAACTGCATTAAAGCCCGGACTTTGAGAAAAACCTGCATTTTTTTGCGATAGTTCAGATTTTCGTGCAATTGCATATCCCGGGCTTCTTGTGAAAGCAGCATCCAGTCGACAAACTCATCGAAAGTTTCCGGAAAAGGCGTATCCGGCTCCTGCCACTCGTGCCACCAGTGTCGATAATCTTCAGCCGTAAAATTTTTGCCATTGATCGTGACCAGTGTTTTGTCACCCCCGAAAGCCTGACATTCAACTACCGGCCCCAAAAGCGCCAAGATCAACAATAAACCCCAAAAACCGCAACTTTTTGTCATTGACAATTCCCCAATCCTCTTTCTATCCAATCGGTAATAATTTCGTCCGACATTCTGTCAAACAAACCAGTTAAGGTGGTCACCGTCCCGAAATGCATCACCTTGCGATAGTCGTCTCCCCAGCGATGGTGGAACGTACTTAACAGCAGTTCTCCGCGCCGCACATCATAAACCTGTAATTGCATGGCAACCACCGGCATCTCGTCCGCACCCCGTCCGGAAAGACTCCCCACTTCTGTCAGTCGCCCCTGTACAATGGCATCGAGCTGCAATTTTTCCTGCAAATCAGTAAAGTGAAATTTTCCCAACAATACCCCCGGGGCAAGGCGATGTCGCAACCGAAACAGACTCACATCCCCTTCGGGACGGACTTCGAATGCCCCTGAGTTCACCAGTGCACCATAGAATATCCGTTGCGCGATAACTCCGGCCTGTTCCTCATTCGTCCAGTTATCAAAAGGCAGAACCGCTATGCGGCAGACACTGTCCGGCCGGGCAGTTGCCATCATGCGTGTTTGCAACTGTTTCGCCCCGAAACAGCCGCTCAATACGGCGGTCAAAAACAGCAGAAAGAAAAACCGTAGAAGATATTTCATCAGAAATCCTGCACCCAGGAATCGACTTGCGGAACCTTCTTCATCGGCTTCAATTCGGGAACGGTTATTTCCATATGCACCTGTTCGAGCCGGTTGCCCAGACGATCTTCCCCGGTGAAATTCAGGAAAAGTTTCTCCTCCCCGGCAACCGGGACAAATTCAAGGACAAGGGGCAAATCCCGACCATTCTGTCGCAGCAAAGATTCACCATGTTCGGAAAGAAGTTCCAGCGACCAGGATTCAAACAAAAAAACCGGGCCGGGAAGGCTGGCCACTTGAAGTAGTTTTTTGCCCTGCCTGGTCAGAATCTCCGCTTTGATCTGCGGGGCATGGCGCTGCATCACAACCATGAATGAATCGCTTGAATGATTGCCGGCGAGATCCCAGACATGCAGGGTAATCTCGTACTTTCCGTCACTCAGCAGGTAACCTTCTCCGCCACGCCCTTCCCAGACCATCCGTTCCGGCATATCCCCTTCATATTCCTGAGTTGTCAGCAACACACCTTTAGCGGTGCGGATGTCCAAAGCCCAGCGAGCCATCGGCTTGATATCAAGAATTTTCGGCAGGATCAGGATATGGCTGCGAAAGGCCTGTTGATTATCAAGTTGCAGCGCCTTCTTGACCTTGATCTCCAGGCCCGGCGGCTGGTTGATCACCTGAAATGACGAAATATTTTCAACACGTTCCACAAAACGTCCGGCACCCCATTCAAGAATCAGATCGAGGGGATAAAGACCATCCTGTTGCGGAGCCCACCATCGCCCCTGATAAATCCCCGTCTGCGGATCTTGTTCCAGGTAGGTTCTGCGCTGATTACTTTCAACGGCAACCATCGTCGGTTCGGCATGTAGAAAACGGATCTTCAGGGTTGCCTCAATCTTTTCTCGGCCACGGACATAAGCCGGAAATAACTGCATACCGGCCAGTTGATAACTTCGTTCATTGGGGATGGCCCCGGCTTCGACAGTCCCCCCCAGATGTCCCAATAATTTACCGAGCAACGGGGCAGCCAAATCTTGCACCGTCTGCGGTTCACCGATCGCCAGAAACCTTGCCTGTTCAGCAATACCGGTGGCACCGGTTTCTGACCAGACCGGACTGCCGGAGACTGTATCCATGGCGGTAAATGTCAATCCGAGAACCGGTTTACGACCACCGATTTCGGTGACAGTCCCGATCAGAGCCACGGCGCACTTCAGGTCTTTGCCCATTTTCTGGACCAAAAAAGAATCCAGGTAACTGAACGAACGCAAGCGATTTTCGGCCATAAAGCGCAGAACATGCTCATGTTGCACCATTTCAACACCAAGATCCGTTAACGCCTTTTCAACCTCACGGGTAAAGGGCAGATTGATCCCGTCGAGCCCTCGGCTGTAATCAGCCATCGGCAAAAGAGCAACCCGCTGGGCGGATACCGATAACGCACCGCCAAACAGTGCTATCAGCAAAATGAGACCCTGGCCGAAGGCCAGATAAAACCGTTCTAACAAACCTTACTCCGCGGTGATGGTTCCCAGCATACGTTCAGCAAGACGATAACTGACCTGGTTGATATCTGCGCCGACAAACCCGAAAATCCGGCCCGAAGTATTGTAGCCACTCTCACTGCCGCTGCTCTGCCAGATAATCTGACCGGTTTTGACATCGACAATGCGCAGCGTCGCAGCAACGACCGGATAACGATAATTCCCATTCTGCCGCTCGGAAAAATCCTCAACCGACCCGGCAAGATAAGCTTCAACGTTCAGCTCATAGCCCAACCTCTGGGCGGTTTCCTGATCAAGCGTCTCCTGCTCTTTACGCACCAACTCTTCACGTAAAAAACGTTGCGCCTCCCCTTTTTCCACCACTTCGAACAGCCCCCGACGGAGGATTTCCGTCGTGACCACATCGTGGAATCGTTGATGAGCATGCTTGTTGTCGGTATTATTTTCAAACGGCAAGACCACAACTCGCTTAATATACCCCAGCCCCAAAGTTTCAGCCGCATAGTAAGCGGGCTGCTGGGCACATCCGCACACCCCCAACAGCAATAAAAGAGCGACAACCAGATACTTCCGCATAATAATCACCTTTTGTCTTTTTAAGCTTTCACTAGCCTGGGGAGGGATAACCGACACATCTTCATAGTCTGCGTCCCTGCTCGAAATCCCCCGACTCAGAATTTTGCATTAACCGTCGATGCAAAGGCCCAACTTGTCCGATCCTCGGCAACCTGATAATTACCATTGGTCTGCAGTGACATCTGCCGATTCAGCAGCCAGTTGAGAGTTGCATTGTATTGCGAACTTTCCTCTTCGCCGAAAGACAACGTATAACCAAACGTTGTCTGAATCTTGCGGGTGGCCAAAAATGTCGCATTACCATTGAACGTATTCCGATCCGCCTCTTCATCCCGGGTCAAACTGCCACTCAGCAGCAGAACATCGGAGGGCCGATAGTTGGCGTTCAGCGAATAGCGGGTCGAGCTGTCAACCGTATCCGCTGTAACCTCGCCAGTGCTGCTGTTTGACTCAACATAACTGGCACTCAGGTTAACATCGAAACGGGGTGAGATTCTTGCGTTAACATTCAAGGTCATCCCGAAACTGCTCGATTCATTGCCGTCGCCGCCCTGGGTCCGGCTCCAATCATTGCTGAGACTGGCCGTCAGGTCGGGGTAGATAATCGCGTAGATGACTGCATTGATATTGTCGCTGCTGCTATTAACCTGTTCGCCCCTGGATGTTTCGCTTCTGGTATAACCGAGGGAGAGATTCAGTGTCTTCATCAGCGCGGAACTGACTGAAACAGCATAGTTCCTGCTTGTTTGCTCGGCAGAACCATCGGTTTGATCAGTGTTCTCGCTAATCCCCAAAGAGAAGCTCAACCGCTCAGTCGGAAAGTAGCCGGCATTGACGGAATGATTGACTTGGGTACTGTTCAGGCCCCCCGCCTGTTCATTCTGATTCATGCGCATACTGTAACTGACCCGCCATTTTTCATTCGGTCGATAACTGGCACTGAACTCGGTTTGATAATTGGTTAATTGCGAACGGATGGAAACCCGTGATGCCGTGGTCGTCCGAACATCTCCGGCCTCTAATTCCGTCACATGGACAGCGGTCGGCGAAATCAAACCGATTCGCGACACAGCCTTCAGATAACGAGCATTCACCGGGGTCAACAAGTCAAGCAGCACGACGGTGCGCGTGTTTTCGAGCTGATAAACAGCCGGAAGCACACCCACAATCTGCGTCCAGGTCGAGGCATCGATACTTTGCCAGACCTCCCAACTGAGCAAGCCCTGCAATGCCGGGGTCAATTCCTGATCAAGCAGAACCCGCAAACGGCTGACACCCTGGAAGTTGACCCGAGCGGCAACATTCTGAGCCACTATCGTTGTCGCAATTTCAACCCCCGCCGAACTGATTGCATCCCCGTCAATCAAGCTGGGATTTGCCGGCAATGCGCCAAATGCCGGCGTATCGTCAGCGCCGGAAAACGCCTCTAAAATCGGCACCGGAACCTCATACTCCCCACCGATACTCGGGGTGATTTCGGAGGTTGTTTCATTCCTCTGATATTGCTGCGAAGCCGCTATCGACAAACGATTCTGGAAAAAACTCCGCGAATACCTCAATTGCGCCAGATGCTCAATTGTCTCATTCGACGAACCGCTGATTTGATCCTCGGTTGTGGAGTTACGAAAATTGTACAACATATCGAAGTCACGCCAATTATAATCAATACTGCTGCCGAGAGTGAGCGACTCGGTGTCGCTTGAGCGCGGCTGCCCATCATCATAATTGTCGCTGGCACTGAAAAACAGCCGGAGAATCGGCCATTTTTTCTTCAAGGTATAGAAGGTCCCACCGAGGGTATCGGTATAGGTGGACGCAGCGTCATCACGGTTCGACTGATTCCTCGAAACCCCCAGGTTACTGGAAAACAGATCATTGCGTAAATCGAAGGAAATCGAGGCATTGAGCGAGTCGGACGAGGTTCCTGTCGAGGGTTGATGCTCATTATAGCGTACCGCACCGTTCACACCGATAAACTGGCTCACTTCCTTATTATAATTGAGCGTGTAGCTGTGGTTGAAAGTCGACAAGTTCTCAACGTCTCCCCCAGTTTCGCGATAAGACCAGTTACCGGTCAAGCCAAAAGGGTCCCCCGCAAAAACCACTTCGGACAACACCAGCAAAAGCAGAAAACTGCCCATCACTGCAGACAGCAGGCGGTGTTTCCCTTTTATTTGCAACAACACTGGCTTCATCATATTCATAGTTCCGGGACAACGTCTTCCAGCAAACAGCTAAACAGGTCAATTCACAAGATCATGCGGCCCGACATGACAGTCGTTACAATCCGAGAAATTCACGCGGATCGCCCGATAATGCGACTCTCCATGACAGGTGACACAGCCCGGTATCTGTTTGTGCTGGGACTTGTGACAATAAACACAGAGCAGGTCGTGATGTCGGGTGCGGTTCTCCGCCAGTATCTTCCCGACCTGCGGATGACAAACCACGCAAGCCGCGGGCTCAATGGTGTTCTTATACGCAACCTTCAACGGCATGTGTGGCCGGTGACAGTCGCGACAATTATCATAAGTCTGGGCTTCCAGATGTGGCTCATGACATTCCAGGCAGGAGACAAATGTTCCATGCTGCAAATGACACTCCTTGCAATCGAGAACTGAATGATTACTCGGGTAATTGAACAGCTCATCATCCTGAACTTTATGACACCCCGAGCAGGCGGCCCGAACGCGGGTCGCCTGGCTGAACTCAATATTGCGCGGACTGTGCGGGGGGTGGCAACCCAGGCAATCGGGAGAAGTAAAATGGGCATTGTCAGAAACTTCGTGGCACATGGCGCAAGCGGGGATGGCCTGAGTCCCCTTGGGGGGATGTTCAAGGTGACAATCGACACAGCTCACGGCATCACGATGTGCTCCCCCCGACGCGGCAATTTCATCAATCTGCAACTTATGACATTTTTGGCAATCATTCGGCGCTAACTGATTTGCAGCCCGGGCCGAGGCGACTGACCAGAAGCTCAGCGACAGCAGACTCACAAGAACAAGCATGCAGAATCTATAACCCTGAGGGTTCATAACCGAAGTTCCCCATATCCTGACAACATAAACAGCTTAGGTCGGACTTTTAGCGACACCATTTACACTTTACTCCGGACCCAAGGGCACCCGCAAACTGGTGGCCTCGCCTCGGGTCTTCAAAATGGTCGGAGACTGTTCCGCACGACGATATTTTTCTGCGACGGCATGCGCCTGTAAAGGGTCAACATAAGGACCGATCAAAACCTGATACCAGGTCCCCCGTTTCCCCATATCCAGCTCCGCAATATGCACCTGATCGCCCTGTCCCGCCAGACGGTTTGCCAAAGTTGTCGCTTCAACCTCCTGCCTGCTGATCAAAAGCAGCACCAGGAAATCACCGACAGCGTCATCAGGCAGGGTCACAACAACCTTATTGATAGCAAGGATTTGAGTTTCGGCCACAGGCACAACCCCGCCGGCTCTTTCACCTGCCACGTCAGCCACCAGTTCTTCACCTTCAAGCGGCCTTGCCGGAACAGGCGCAGTGGTAAATTCGAAAACCTGCACCCGATGGTTAAAGGTATCAGCGACCAACAATCGCCCCCGCCCGTCGACCAAAACATCATTGGGATAATAAAACCAGCCACGCCCCTGGCCCATGCCGCCAATTTCAAAGAGATACTCTCCCGTCATGGCATACGCACTAACAGCATGGCGCTGATAATCAACGATATAAACCTGCTGCCTGAAATCGTCCAAAGCGATACCACGCGGCCGCGAGAGTTTTCCAACGTCTCCGCCTTTTTCCCCGAATTTGTAGAGAAACCGCTCGTCCCGATCGTAAACGAAAATGCGCCCCATCGCTTCACTGACAAAGTAAAGATTCCCTTCCTGATCGACATCCAGGGCCAGAATCGGGGCTTTTTCTCTCACCCCGAGAACTTCATCACGCGGCTCGATCGTCCGCAAATAATGACCTTCCGGATCGAGAACAACAACCCCGGTGCCACTAAAACCCACCAGGTAAAAACGGCCATTTTTACCCACAACAAGGTCGAGAGGAGAAAAGCCCTTCAGCTGCGCGGGGAAATAGATTTTTTTCTGCGGCAGAAAAGCACTATCGTAGACCGCGATATGAGGATTTGCGTCTTCACTACTGGCACCGACACACACATAGAGCATCCCATCTTTTAGATAGCTGCCACTGAGACTCTTGAGCCCGCGCCCGGAACCGATCGACAGGTAAGGAAAATAATCCGAGGTCAGTAATACCAGCTTGTTCTTTAACGGGCTGGCGATATAAATCTCATCTGCTGTCGGATCGTAAGCTAAAGCAGCAGGAAAGCGGATCGGGAAGCCGGCCTCGTCACGATCAATCACCTTAACGACACGAATCGGCTGAATTGTCGCGACAGCAGCAACGGCAACAGATGAGAACAACATCAGGAACAGCAACACCAGCCCCCCCCAATACCTCCAGAGACCGGGGCAAGAGGTTCCTTCCTGATAAATAT
>LGVD01017497.1_pt1 | contig 13347 bp, 19 predicted proteins | sample 469861 | NCBI WGS metagenome assembly LGVD01 (sample SAMN03857201, study PRJNA290197) | marine sediment metagenome | biome: ocean floor; feature: cold seep; material: sediment; isolation source: sample #3730, Push core (PC) 16 from cruise R/V Atlantis leg AT-15-68, Alvin... ... | reverse complement strand
TCGCAATATCTTTCTGGGTTTCTAATGTGATTTGGCTGCCGGGTTCGCAAGTTTCTTGTGGGATGCAGTTGTTTAGTGGCTGCCGTTCGCAATATTGCTTTGGAGTGCAAGTTATTTTTGGCTGGCAGAAACGCACGATCTTATTGGGTTGCAATTTAGTTCTGGCTGCCGTTCGCACGCTAATCGGGGGTTGCAGTTGTCCGGTGGCTGCGTCGCAATATCTTCCTGGGTTGCTGATGTGATTTGGCTGCCGGGTTCGCACGTTTTCGATGGGTTGCAGGTGTTTTGTGGCTCGCGTTCGTGGTGGTGGCGGAAAGCTTAAATAGCAGCGCGTTGAGTGGCAAAAGCCCACGAGTGTTGGCGGTCACATAAACCGTCGAATGCTTACCGAGAAATGCGGCGGAGATTTCCCCGTCGCTGTTCTCCTTGCTTGTCCTGGCAGACGAGCAATAAGGGCGATTCAAGCAAGGAGCACAGAAAAAGGTGAAATCGCAAACAGTCGAACTATTTTTGGCAACACGTAGCACAGCGAACAAAANNTTGGGAATTGGGATGTGTTCGCTCGTGAGTGTACTAAATCAACAAATGGGAAGTGCGCAGGCTTGCACCTGCAATATAATATTTGTAAGTTCTCCTTTTAAGTGCTGTGGTGGTTGCTGCTATCGTTTTTGCTCTGAAATTCAGGGGTGCTCGTGATGGGGCGCGGGAGAGGAGAGACCACAAAATTAAGAAGTTTTAGACTGCCGGACGAAAAATGGGAGTTCCTTAAAAAAAATGGGGGAGGGAACGCAACAAAAGGGCTGAACGACTACATAGACCAGCTCATGCAAGTAGAAATAGAGGGGATAGGCGGGGTAGGGGATATTAATATTGTTGAAACGGTTCACAAAGAGCTTACAATAACATTAGATACGAGCTTACACAAATATTTTATTGATGCGGTTGATTTTTGGATTAGGAACGGTTTTAAGCCTGCTAGAATTGAGCGATATTGCGCGGTGTTCGGTGTTGATGGTGGCAACACCAGGAGAACCGGGCAGATCATGAAACGGTTGGAGGGCGGGGGGGTCATGTTGCAGGATTATGGCGGATTTCGACCGAAGGTTCAATGCAATAATGGGCTTTCCGAAGATGAGTTTTTAGAATATTTTGATAGATATAGTAATATTGTCAAACAAAGACCTGAAAACGAGGATTTGCTGAACAATATTTTAGTAACCAACATAAATATTGATAGATAGCAATAGCAGCATAACACAGCAACTATTATTTTTTTTGCGGAAACGATAGCAGTAGAGCGACTGGACGATATAGGGGAGAACTTAGTACAGGATAGTTGAAATACACTTTCTATTTATATGTATAAAAAATCAAGCTCTCTCTCTCTCTCTCTCTTAAATATATAAGATAATAGTAATATACCGCGTAATACAGACGCTTCATTGCTCCGCAGGTATATAGCACCTCCGGTGCTACGAATCCTTAAAAGAATAGCACTCAATTACTGCGGTACATCTTCGCAGAGAAATTCCTATCTGTATTACAAACAGAATTTTTCGCGTCTATCACATCTTGATCCTGTTGAGCCAAAAAGAACACCTGACACCGCTTACATTTTGTATGTATAAATAGATTGGACACCCTATCACATATCACGACAAGTATTATTATAAATCGAGATGATACAATTTCTGAACGTTTTTGTGTGCTTTTGGTGCGATTGTGCTACTATACGCGATGTTTCTTGTCAATTTTTGTGATTATGATCGAGTTTCCGATCCGCTCCACAATCACCGAGTCCCCGATATGCGGCTGGAATGGTTCTGGGAGTATCGTTTTGGGGATGGTTACGCCGCCAGAGTTCCCTATTTTTATGATTTTTCGGGTGTTCATATACCTATGTTCGTATTGTTAGTATTTAGCCTTTTTTGTTTTGCCGCTCGCTATCGAATATATTGTTCTAATTGTTATAACGTCTTATAAAAGTCCGCCTTCGGAACGTTTTTATGGGTTGTCTGCGGGGTATTGTTATGATCGGGATAAAGAACTACAGCACCTCGATAGACTGCCTGGATTACCTGCGACGCGTGCAACCCTCCAAAGAGGTCTACTAATGGGGCGAGATATCAAAGCGGGCGAATCCCCTAAAAACGCTACAATTGCCGTCAGATTATCGGTGGAAGACCGAAAATACCTCAAATCTTTCGGAACCCTCTCTGACGGGGTCCGTGAACTCATCCAGATGCACCGCACAACCGATCCTGAAACCGCATTTTTCAATCTGATGTACCTGCCGCCCGATTCGGTGGCACGGAAACGATACTGCGCTCTCCTCCGGCGGTTCATACCCACACCGAGTCACCCAAGCGCAAAACTTAAGGAACTTGATGGGATCACCTCACAGTTGTTTTCCTCTGGCTACCTGGTGGTCGATCCTACCAGTGGCTACCGCCCCACCATCCGCCTCAAAAAAACCATCACTAAAGAGCGGTTTGATAAAACCTTTGAGGAGTACGGTGATTTCCTCCGGTTGAACGGTAATTTCCCCGATGTATTTCAATTTCCACCTGCACAGGAGCCAGTTTGACCTAAAAAACCCCTCTCCCCCGGACCCCCACACCCCCCTTTCCCTCTCGACAACCCTCGCGTTTTTTTCTGCCGCTCACGCCAAGTTCAGCTTTCCTGGTTGCGGCTCAAATATCTCGCCGTTCTCTTTCAGTTTTTTGAGCAGGTGGTCGAGTTGTTTCACATCGATCCCGGCTGCCATCGCCTGTGATGCGACCACTTCGGCGGGTGCTGTGCCGTTGTGTTCGCTTGCTGCTGTGCGGATGATGCCCCGGACGAGTTTGATCCGTTCTCGCTGGCTGTGGCTGACGCCGACGCCCACAATATCGATGTCGTATTGCCCTGTTTCCTCGTCATAAGCAACCTGTTTCAGGCAGCTCATGGTAACGTTAATCGCTCGTTCGGCGTCATCAAGCGTGATCCGTTCGTCGAGCCTGAGTCTGGCAGACGCTTCACATAGTCTGACGAGCGCTTCGAGCTGCCGGGCGGTGGTTGGGATCGGTGCGGATTTGTCGTTTTCGTCTTTTTTGCCCTGTTGCCTGAGCGTCTGGTAGAACGTGCTGAGCCGCCCCCAAATGTCTTCGCTCATCGCGGGAAACACGTTTTTCTTTGCGTATGCTATGTATTTTCTGAGGAGTTCGGGTGTGATGTCTGGCATCACTATCTCCATAGCGTCCTTTATCTGTGTGGCTGGGGGGGTTGTTGTTGGGCTGTGTGTTGCCTGCGCATGAAGTTCGCCCGCATAGTGTGCCCGCAGGATGTGGTCGCTGATCGCTGCATCCCGCTCGCGAAGCGCCTCATCCTTCAGGATGAAGATCAGGTCGAACCGGGACAGGAGGGCGGGGCTGATCACGATCTGTTCCGCAATACCCATATACGGGTCGAACCGCCCCTGTTTCGGGTTTGCGGCGGCAAGAATGGCACACCGGGATTTGAGCGTGGTGAGGATGCCTGCCTTCGCGATGGTGATGCTCTGCTGTTCTGCGGCTTCATGCAGGGAGCTGCGGTCTTCCGCCCGCATCTTGTCGATCTCATCAATTGCTGCGATGCCGTGGTCAGCGAGAACCAGTGCGCCAGCCTCCAGCACCCACCGCCCGTCACCACCCGCCAAATCGCTCTTAACGGCGCTTGCGGTCAGACCAACCGCAGAACTCGACCTGCCTGATGCGTAGATGCCGCGGGGCGCAAGTTTGATGATGTAACGTAGCAACTGGGACTTCGCGATGCCCGGGTCGCCCACAAGCAGGATGTGGACGTCGCCACGAACCCGGGTGCCGTCGGGCAGGTGCTTTGAGATGCCGCTCATGATCTGGAGGGCAAGCCCCTCCTTCACATCATCATAACCATAGATTGAGGGAGCGATTGAGCGGATGATGCGGCGGTAGATATCCGGATCGCGGGAGAGCGCCATTATCTCCTGTTCCTCCTCGTCAGTGATCTCCACGTCCGTGAACTCAATGTCAAGCTGCTCGATTGACACTGCATCCAGAAGGATGTCGAACGTCGTGCTCTTCCCCTCGCGTGTGACTCGCTGGTATGATCGCAGAACCCCGGTGAGGATCACATGGTCGCCGGGCGACACAACACCTGCCAGATCATCACGAAACACAATGTCCAGGGTCTGCGGCTGCTCCCCTCCCCGCAGGTCCTCCGGCGACTCCTGCACCCTGATTCTCTGCACATCAATGAACTCGGATTTGTCAAGATTAAGCTTAAACGGACCCTTGCGACCACACGAATCATTCGCACACGAATACGGCTCTGTGAACTTGCCAGACACCTGCTGCACATACATAACCTCCCCGCAACCACCGCACACGAACTCCGCAACCACAATATCCGGACGCACCTCCGTCGCCATCCTCACAAGCCCGTCCACAGCGATCAACCGCGAAATATGCTGGCTCCGGATGCTGCGAATCCGCACAAGATCGGGCAGATGCATAATCCGGATATGCGCATCATCAAGCCGCACATCCACCGGCAAAGCAAACGACGAAAGCGCAGCACCCGCATCCACAAGAACGTCAGAAGGCGACTCCAGCAACTCCTCCGCAAGCGCCGGATTAAACTTCTCCAGGTTCGTAAAATCTATGCTGAGGCTGCGACAATCCGGATACCCGGTTGCAAGCGAATGAATGTCAGAAGTATAATAACGCGACAAAAAACGCGTCCAGATATCGGGGTTCGATGTTGTCATAGGTGTTAGATCGTATCGAACGGGTTCGCCACGGTCAGCCACGGAATCCTCGAAAAATGACCGTCCTCAGTGTAAATCGAGAAAACGCCGTTCTCTCGCATTGTTGCGGCGATCACGGCGTCCCAATAATGGACGTTGTGCTCGATGCTCAGGTCGATGGCTGCCGTGATTGTTTGTGCGGTTGGGGCGAGCACTTTCCAGTTCCGGAAGCCCACAATCAATGACACAAACTTTTGCGCAACTCGTGTTGGGATGGGTTTCGTGATTTTCTTGGTGGTGGTTGTGTAAAATTCTGAGAGATTCTGCACCGAAACCGTGAAACTTCGCTTCTGGCTCCAGCACTCCTCAAACAATTCGTTGCACACGCGTTGTTTTGCAGGCTCGCTCCGGTCCATCGCATACACCAGCAGATTCGTGTCGATATGCACCAGGTTATCGCTCATGCAACTCGCTCCGGTCGGTATACAGCCGTTCTCCCATGTTGAACCCGTGTTTCATCATGCTCCTCGCTTCTTCTGCGATTTTCTTCTGTTTTCTGTCATACATCCACTTTTCGATTGCCTCTGTGAACGCTTTTCCGAGATGTCCTTTTCCGCCCCCAAATGTCTCGGCGGCGACTTTTCGGAACTCGCGGATAACATCGTCCTGTACGTTGATAGTGACTGTTTCCATGGTTGCGTTTGCGTGTTGTGGGTATTTAAATGTTTTGCAGACCAAAACGTTTTTATAGGTACGCGGCAGTGTCCACGTTATGGCACATCTCCACAAAATCAAACTCGATATCGCCGATATAATGATCGGGGGCGGTCTCGCAATCGTGATCCTCTGGATGTTCGGCAAACTGGTTGGCTGGATCTGATCGTTTCGGGCGCAACCCTTTTATAGATACGCGGCAGAACCTAAAGTGTGCCTGCAGGCACCACGCCGACAACGCCGATAATAAGCGGTTTCCACTAAAACAAGGATTGAGACCATTTTCGGCATCAGAAAACCCTTTTGGGTTCCACAATTCGAGAATCAGACCGTTCCGAGACGTTACGGGGTTGTGGAACGACAATCAGACCGTTACGGGATTGAAACACTTGTACTTCGGCTCTGTGCCTGCTTGCAAACCTCTTTTAGCAGTATTTTTGGAAATTGCAGTCCAGAGCCATCGCTACGGCTTGTTTCACGCCGTCCGTCTCACCCTCCTTGAATCGCACAAATTTCATGCAGTATTTCACGCCGTGGCACCGCTCATTTGGACCGTCTTCCAGATAGTACAGCCGTGGACGCCGCCCCACTTTGCACACCTCGGTTTCCATGTCCCAATTATCGCATGTTTCGCAGGGCACCCCGACAAAAATATCGAACTCTTCCAGCGTGAGCCACCGTCGTTTACACTTCTCTTCGCTCATGTAGCTCGCTCCGGTTCCATCAGCTCCACCCGCACGGTCTCGCCCTCTGCGAAGCGGTCCGCAAGCTCTGCCTGTCCGCGTCTCATGATTTTCGCGTATCTGCTGCCGTCGCCGCGGTCTCGTACTATGGACCGCATTTGGACGGCAGGCTCATCCGCGAGCGCGATGGTCACGGCAGCACCGAGCGAAAACCCATCTTGCTTGCGCTCTGGGACTGTGACAAAGCATTGGCGGTCTTTTGTGCGCTGCCAGATGTTGCCGAAAAAGTGGGGTGGCTGGCTCATCGCAGCCACCGCCCGCCCGGAGCCGGGGTGGCGGTGTCTTCCGCCGCCTCGGCTGCTCTGCGCTCTTGCTCTGCGATTGCTGCGACGCCACCCTTGCGGGCGTTGTGGGCAAGCTCTGCCGCGGGCATTGCTCTGCACATCTCTTCCGGCGTCAGCCCGGCGTTGCGCTTCCGGCGGGCGGCTCGTGTGGCTGCCGCGGCGGTGGGCTTGCGTGCGGGGTCGTGGAGGGGTGGCAGGTTTGTTGCGCTCATATCTCTTGTCTCCGGGCGGCTCACACCTTGAGCCGCATTACATCGAAAGATATCCACCATACCAGCGCCGAAACGCTCACAATCACCGGTATTTCTGCGCACCGCACGTTTACGCCTGTGCTGGACGCTGCTATTGCTGTGCTTGCTCCGAGCACCACCGCAATCAGTGCGCTCGCTGTTACTACTGCGATCTTAGTCTTTTTCTGCATTTCTCTGTATCTCCTGTTGTGTTTGCCCCGTTTGGGCTATGGCGTCCGGGCGCTTTGACCCGTCCGGGCGTCTCTTTCACCAGTCAATCGAATAGCCGATGAAAGTATTATCGAAGTAATACCCTGATGCACCGACTACAGAGTACCGCCCCTTCGCGATCATAGTTTCCATTTCTGCCATGCTGAAAGTCATGTCAAGTTGTGGCTCAAGAAAGTAGAATCCTTTATCGGATGTCTGGAATATGACAATAGCATGTCCGGGCCACGTATTTGAGCCGTCGTCCATCGTCATCAGCACATATCCTGCCCGCATGTTTTGCGCATTCGCATTCCTGACAACTGTGGTCGAGTAATGGTGACACATAAACGTGCCCGGCAGGTATGTGCGCAGGTCGGTTGTGTCGCTTGCTATGAATGCCTGCATCTCCGCATACGTTGGATTCTGCATTGGGGTGGGTGCTGGCATATCGCCCGTCTGATCTGCAAGCAAAAGCCCCACCCCGGCAATACCCAGGCATAACGCAGCCGTAACCTTGATTGCCGCACCAACAAACTCGTAGTCATCGTTTGTGCGCCGGTGGCTGCGGTACTTCTGATGATGCTTTTGTGTGTGCGGTCGGTCCCGCTTCATGTAGTCCCGCTCTATCAAACTCATTGTCTTCGTGTCTCCTGTTGTGTGTTTGCCTCGCTCGGAGGCGATGACCACCACCGGGTTGACCTGTGTGGCGGTCGCATCCGCATATCGCGCCTGTATGTTACTCTTATACTGCACAGTATATAAACCCTTTGTCGATGCCACCCGCTATCGATTCCGCAACAAATATAATTATAATCCGGCAAACGCAGCCTTCTCGTGCCTCCGTTTGCGTGCGCGTAACCTATATCTCTTAATGTAGTACACCATTTAGTATTGTACTACATTAAAAATTGTGGGAAACGGGCACAGTAGCCTCGATATATCGCGACCGCTCACATCATTTGCCGCCACATATAGCCTCATCTCACGATTTCCAGACGTGTGCGCCGTGCGCTCTATCAATATCCTCTAATATGTCCATCTGTTTTAATGTTAGTGATTTGACCGAAAACTCCCCGTAGCCTCGATCCGGATATTTCTGCCGCCATTTTGTGTATGTGCCCCAATACCGCGATCTGACCGTCCCCCCTTCGCGATCTGACCTGTACACATACGGACGATTCCGCCGCCACCGGATATGCCCCCGCGAAGTTGCCTTTTTCCCCCGCTTCCTCACCACACCTTTCTTTTTCCTGAGCCATGTTTCAGCCGCCTTTTTCGCTGCTGACTGCGACCGATGCGCAGAAATCTTTTTCCGGTCATCATAGACCTGCCATTTTGCAGCAGGCTGCCCATCATCCCGTATCGATATTGCCATCAGTCGCCCGCCTCCCGCTGCCTCTTAGATCGCTGTTTTCTGCGTTTTTCCCGGCGTTTCTCTTTCCGATTCACCGCTACCGCCTGCCGTCCACCCGCCGTATGTATGCTGAAAAGTCGCCCGCGAAGCTCCTGAGCCGCCGCCGCCTGCATCTACCGCTTGGTACGCCGTCGATCCGGTCAATCTCGCCCTGAAAATCGTCTGCGAAGGTCTGTTTACGTTGTCTTGCCATGATTATCGCCTTTTTCTCGTTTTTGACGGTTTCCGCCGCCTCGTCTTCTGTCTGTTGTGCCGCCCGATCTCCTCTGCGAACTCTTGTTCGTAGGGGTTGTGGGCATAGGGATCGGTCGCATAGGGATCGCCCGCATAAGGGCTGCCTGTCAGTGCGTCCGGCGGCACCACATCCATCTCTCGTTCGATCACGGCGGCGCCCCCGGCGAAGATCAGGTTGTCGAGTTCCACGCCCGGGTTTGCCCGTGCCTTCTGCGTGTACCGGGTGCGGCGTGTCTTGCTGACTGGCTTTCGCTTGGGCTTGGCGGGCGCTCCCTTCATGGTCTTGAGGTGTCGTTCCCAGACATTGATCGCCCCCCTGACCCTGCGTGCCCTGGCGGTCTGCGCCGCGGTTCTCGTCTCCATCGATGCAAGCAGGAGCCGGGCGTTCGCCACAAAGTCCCGGGTGTCCTTGAGTTCTCGGGCGGGTGCTGCACCCATGGTGCCGTCGGTCCGGGTGCCGGTCACGCTGTTCGCCTTCCGGAGCAGTTGGTCGGATGCCCGCTGGAGCCGGATGCCGTTCTTTGTCATGGGCGGCTTGGACCGCCCATAGAACTCGTAGGCTCCGGCGTGCCCCGTGAGCGGGTGGATGTCAAGAGCATCCTGCCACTCACTTCGCAGGTAGGTCTGAACGATGTATGCGCCCGCACTCTGGCTCGGGGTCACCCTGCATTTGACGCCGCCCCGCCGCATCACTGTTGCAAGACTTCTGGCGGCGGCGTTCGGGTCGGTGATCACGATATCAAGGTCTGCGGGCTGCCTGCCCGTGATCTGATGCGTCGCCATCGCCGCGGAACCATAAACTTCGTGGTTGCCGTGTCCTCTGATCCAGCTCCTGACCGCAGGCTCCACCCTGTCCGGGATGTTTCGTATGTCCACCTGCGAGAGCGGTTTCGCCACCACTGAAAGCTCATCATCAAGCACTTTCACGATGGTGAGGGCGGCGGTTCTGCGCTGCTTGTCGGTGGGCGGGGTGCGTCGGGTCATGTGTCTGGCTTACACAGCCCCCCAATACCTAACGTACACATGGTACCGCACAATATTTTCACCAGATACTTTTCTGGAAAACCGTTTTACCCGTGCAAGACCATCTGCACTGCGTACTCTCTTTGCATACGCTTCGGCATGGGTTTTTCGCCGGAACCCTGATGTTGCCGTTGTGCCGATTTCATACAGTTTTTTGCCATACCGCATATTGTATGGTACTGTATACCCCGATTTCCTCTCATGTTTTAGTGCCATATTCTTATTCACCTCTTTTTACCTCGTATTCATGTTCTCTCTCACTTTCGCGGTCTATACTTCCGCTTAAGTTTGTTCGCACCACCGGCTCTCTTTATGGCTTTCTGTGCATTTTTGCGCATCTCAAACTCTTTCTGACCAAACAGCGACAACGTTTTGATGCGTCCAGTAAACGGTACATATTGCACCACCCATCGCCTGAACCCATAAGAGCCAATATCTTCAATTCTTATCTTGTCTCGTGCCATATTCTTATTCACCTCTTTTCATCGTGTATTCATGTTCTCCCGCTCGCCCGCCCCCCGCTTCGCCTGCTGGTGTCTGCGGGGGGTGGCTTGGGGCTGTCATCTCGTCTTGCGCCTCTTCTGGTCGCCCTGATGCTCATATCCGGACCGCACTGTGGTCTTGGACCTCTTGCGTCGGTCGATTGCCTGCGCCTTCGACCGGCTAACCCACTTCTTGAACGTCCCATCCTTCCGGCGTTCAACATAGTACCGTGGTCTTGCTTTTATTATGTACCGTCGTCCCACAGTGTTTTCACCTACATTTTAGGTTAAATGAATTTCCCTATATCCCCCTCAAACATCCGCCCCTTCTTTTTGCTTGGTCGGCAGCTTGCTGGCACGGCTTCGTCGCGGTCGTAATTCCGGAGCGATGGTGCGGTTCTCTTCTTCTCGCTACGTCTGTACCACTCAAAATGCCCGCCTCGCACGTTCTGGCTCCGAACCTGTTTCAGACACCCATCCACCACAACTTCGACCACTTCTTTTTCCCGGAGGATCTTCTTCTGGTTCGCGGTCAGCTTGCGTCGCTTGATGTTTCCGTGCCCGCTATAAGTCTTTGGCTTATCATCCCCGGGCGTTGGTCTTGGTTTCGGCTTGGTCGCCGCAGCTTTGGGCGGCTTCTTAGTTGTGGTGGTTGCCTTTGGCTTGCGTGTTTTGGTTGCCGCCGTCTTCTTTGGCTGCTTCTCGGGCTTGGCGGCGGGTTTCGCTGCTGGTTTCCGGGTGGCAGGCTTCCGTTTTCCAGACACTTCGCACGCATCCTGGTATCCGCACGTACAGGCGTCTCGTGCGCTCATGCCGTTGTATCCATCTTCAAAGTTCCCGATTGCCACGTCGCATTCGGCGGCGGTCATCCCGCGGGCGACCTTGGGCGCATCCATGCCCCGTTTGCCCGCTCCAAACTGCCGCCGGAGGTTCTTGATGTTCTCTTCGTAGGATAGTGAGCGGTCGATGTATGCTGCGACATCAATGGTTTCTGCCGGTATCCCCTGCCGCTCGAACCAGTCTTTTGCGAAGGCGACCTGCGCTCCGGCGGGCATCTGACGGGTCACTTCATCAGCTCCGCTGCCATCTCATCAAGCGTCGTTTGTCCCTCCGGCATCACGCCGAACGCCGCAAGGCTCCCGCTCCCCTTCTTAACCTTCTTCTTGGGCTTCTTTTTGGCTGCCTTCTTGCCCTTCCGCTTCGGTCCGCTGCCCGCGAAATAGGTCTGCCCGCTCGCAGGTGCGCCGAGTTCTGCCTGCATCTGTAAGCCTGATCCGGCAGGGGGTCTGCGGGTCGCGGTTTGTGCTTCCCACTGCATCTCATCGAGCAATCGCTGCAACTTGGCTTTGTCTTCGATAGCGATCTGCGAACCGGCGTGGTGTTTGGGATAGTGTTTCAGCGCCAACGCGTAGTATTTGGCGGCTGTCTGCCACTCCCCCCTTTCTTTTGCGTCCCACGCCATTTCTCGGTATTTAGCCGTTGTGATGTTCTGTTTTTGTGCCATTGTGCTCCCCACACGCTCACTCTGGTTATCGTTTCTTCGCTCGCTCCGGGTTGCGGCATCTGTCTGTCTGGTTCTTGCGCCTGCCGCCCGTCTTCTTCCCGCGCTGCGACCCGTCCTTACGTCCTCTTTGTGTCATTATATCGGGTCCCCTCACCTGCGTCGGTCTGCCTCTCGCAACCACTTCCGGAACGCCCGCTCCCGCTGATTCTTTGCAGATGCCAAAGCCTTCGCTTTAGTTCTGAATGTTCTGGAAATGCTCTTTGCACCTGGATCACGGTCGCCAGCACCGTATACGTAGACTCTCCAGCCGCCCGTGACTTTCTTTACCGTTACCGTTCGTGTCATGCTTTACTCCCCTCTAATCTTCTTCGCTTTCGTTGTTTTCGGCTTCTTCCGTGCCTTGTTCCAGTTCGGCGTGTGGCAATGTGGGCACTGCTTCGGGAGCCGTGTCTGCCGCGGAAACCACCGGTGTCCGCATCGTTTGCAGTGCAGCCGAACGATCTTGAGAGCCATAGTTATATGATGATCATCAAAAACACATAAGTGTTGCGGTTCTGCTGGCGGCGTTTCGTGGGCGGAATGTATAAGTGTGGGGTGGGCGAGTGGGATGGCAGCCATAAATGATAGGAACGGGGCGCAGGGGGCAGCGCAAACTCCGCATTTCCAATGCGGAGCAAGCCACCCCGCACAATCAGAGCGTAGTGATAACAAGTTACGCAGGTATGCCAAAAAAACCACCTCAACAAGCTATCACTACAGATCGCATTACAGTTGTAAATACCGTGGACACTTAATCATGTGCGCACAAAAAGAAGGCACGAACGGGGATTATTTGCCTGCGATGTGTCGATATGCGCCTAAAAGAGACACAATCACCGCAGGCGAAAGACTTTTAACCTCGTGGGTTAAAAAGGTTATTGTCGATATGCGAAAAACATTTCAGTACCGAATATACCCCACACGGAAGCAAAACATCATACTACTGCATGTGCTCTCGATGTGTCGGCACCTCTATAACGACTCGCTGCACGACCGGAAAGTGGCTTATGATGACTGCCACCGCGGGCTTTCATACTACGATCAAGCAGGGTGGCTCAAGTACATGGATTATCAGGGTGTGTACGCTCATATCCTTCAGAGCGTCTTACGCCGCGTAGACACCTCGTTCCAAAACTTTTTCAGACGCGTTAAGAACGGTGAGACTCCCGGATACCCGCGGTTTCAGGGTAGGGATCGTTACGACTCATTCACATATCCCGATGCAGCTCGCGAAGGGACTATGAGAAGTGGATATATGCTCGTGGACGGCAAACTCCACCTCTCAAAGATCGGAGCGATAAGAATCTTCCTGCATCGAGAGATTGAAGGAGCTATCAAGACCTGCACGATCAAACGCGATGGGGATCAGTGGTACGCATCCTTCAGCGTGGAATTGCCCGACCCGGAGCCAAAAGAGATCCAGACCTCGGTCGGCGTGGACGTCGGGATAACAACACTCGCAACACTATCTGACGGCACAGAGATCGAGAATCCCCGAACCCTCGATAAGTACGACTCGAAGCTCCGGAAAGCACACAAAGACCTATCACGGAAAAAGAANNAATAAGCAAAAGACTGTTCTTAACGGAGCGTACCGCAAGGTGAGAAACGCTCGGAAGGACTACATGCACAAAGCAAGCCGGATACTCGCAGATACCTACGACCGAATCATATTTGAAGACTTGCAGATCCAAAACATGGTCAAAAACCATCATCTTGCAAGATC
>LGVD01029970.1_pt1 | contig 13393 bp, 14 predicted proteins | sample 469861 | NCBI WGS metagenome assembly LGVD01 (sample SAMN03857201, study PRJNA290197) | marine sediment metagenome | biome: ocean floor; feature: cold seep; material: sediment; isolation source: sample #3730, Push core (PC) 16 from cruise R/V Atlantis leg AT-15-68, Alvin... ... | reverse complement strand
GCTGAAGAAACCTTCGGACAAATTTTAAGAACTGAACTTCAAGGATACAGAGATGAAATGATTATTACTTCAAAAGCTGGCTATAATATGTGGATGGGGCCTTATGGGGATTGGGGTTCTAGAAAATATTTGATCTCAAGTTGCGATCAAAGCCTGAAACGTTTGGGATTAGATTATGTAGATATTTTTTACAGTCACCGTCCGGATCCCAATACACCACTTGAAGAAACAATGATGGCATTAGATCAAATCGTACGATCAGGAAAAGCATTATATGTTGGTATTTCAAATTATTCAGCTGAACAATCTCAAAAAGCTTTTGATATTTTAAATTCATTAGGCACACCTTGCGTTGTTCATCAACCCAAATATAATATGTTCGAAAGATGGGTAGAAGATAAGTTATTAGATACTTTAGAAAAAAATGGTGTAGGTTCAGTAGTTTTTAGTCCTCTTTTTCAAGGTTTACTCACTGATAAATATCTCAAAGGAATTCCAAAGGATTCCAGAGTTGCCAAAGCCCATGGATTTTTACAGTCTTCTGAAATATCACCTGAAAAAATTTCAAAAATTGAAAGATTAAATAAAATCGCAGCCGAAAGAGGTCAGAAAATGGCTCAAATGGCACTTTCCTGGGTCTTAAAAGATCAAAGAATCACCTCTGTAATTATTGGTGCCAGTAAAATTTCACAAATTGAAGAGGCTGTTGACATACAGTCTAAATTAGGATTTACTGCTGAAGAATTAATTACGATAGAAAAGATTTTAAAAGAGTAACCTTTATAAATTTTTCAAACTATTTTCAAAAGGTACCCTGTTAATTATACTTCTACCAAGTGTGACTTCATCGGTGTATTCAAGTTCATCACCTACTGAAATACCTCTGGCTATGGTTGATAATCTAATGTCAAGATCTTGTAATTGTTTGTAGATATAAAAATTAGTTGTATCTCCTTCCATAGTTGAGCTCAAAGCAAAAATAAGCTCTTTAACATGTCCGTTTTTCACTTTTTCAACCAAACTATCAATCGTTAAGTTATGAGGGCCAATACCTTCAATAGGTGAAATTTTACCGCCTAAAACATGATAATTACCCTTGAATTGAGCTGTGTTCTCAATTGCCATTACATCGCGAATATCTTCTACAACACAAATTATTCCACTATTTCTTTTCGGATTTGCACAGATTTCACATAGATCAACATCAGAAATATTATGACAATTCTTACAGAGTTTTATATCATTTCTAAAATCTTTTAAAGCTTCAGCTAAATATTTTGTATGTTCTTTAGGTTGCCTTAACAAATGTAAAACCAAACGCAATGCAGTTCGCTTACCAATACCTGGTAATTGCGACATTTCATTAACCGCATTTTCTAACAATTTAGAAGAAAAATCCATTTTGCAAATGTAATCTTTTTACACTTTTATAAAAATCTTCTTTCTATATAAAACAAGTGCTATAAAGTAGTAGAACAAAATAATAAGAATAGCATAAATTAATGAACTCAATTTTGGAATGGTAATTATTGATGCTAACATCTCGTATAAATATCCGTGTAATGATTGTCCGCTTGGTAACTTGACCCTACCAAATATTTTTGCCGTAAAACTCGATAAAAAATAAACCGTGATTGCATTTGAACCAAAAATTATTGCAGGTTTACCCCAATCATTATGATCTAAAATATCAGCAACATAATAGATTGCTGCATAAACCAAAGTTCCCAATCCACCAGTAACCAAAACAAAACTACTCGTCCATAATGCCTTATTCAACGGAAAAACTGTACTCCATGCATAACCAATTATAAGTGCTACAACGCCAATAATAATAAAGTATCTTAATTTTTCCTTTTGTGTTTTTTCTTTATTTAATAGGATCATTCCTAAAAACATTCCAAAAATTGTAGTAGCAATAGCAGGTAAAGTACTTAGAATTCCTTCAGGGTCATAAAGCTCTCTGTACATATGATCAACTGTAAGAATATTTAGATCAACAACCGAAGCTAAATTCGATTCTATAGTCAATAAAGGCATTTCACCATTAACAGGAATTTGTGTCATTATAAGCCAATATCCTACTAAAATGACTACAAATATCCCTAATAAGGCTTTCCAGTTAAAATGTAAGAACATAATTGAAGCAATGAAGAAAACAACACCAATTCGCTGCAAAACTCCCGGCAATCGCAATGTAGAAAGATCTTTAAAAAAAGGTGAAGTAATTAAAAACCCGGCTAAGATCAAGCCCAACACAATTAATTTTATCGTTCGGGAAATAATTTTTTTATAGACATCCCCTGTTATACCTATGGCTTTCTTTTTTGTATAAGCAAAGGTGATCGACATTCCTACAATGAATAAGAAAAACGGAAATATCAGGTCGGTTGGTGTTAAACCATGCCATTCAGCATGCAAGAATGGCGCATAAACCTGACTCCAGGTTCCGGGATTATTAACCAGGATCATTGCAGCTATAGTTGCACCTCTAAAAATATCAACTGATAAAATACGCTGTTTTGTACTCATTTTAATTATTTATTTTTATAATTTTAAAGAGCATAAAACTATATAAATTTTTGTTTATTTGCTATATTAACCTTATTAAAAGATGAAATCTTTTCATTTACTACTTATTATCTTAGCTTATTTCATTATTCTGATTGTAATTTCATTTATAACCGGCAAAGATGATAGCAATACTGCATTTTTTAAAGCTAATAAAAAATCTCCCTGGTATGTAGTTGCATTCGGTATGATCGGAGCATCACTTTCCGGAGTGACTTTTATTTCCGTTCCCGGTTGGGTTCAAAGCACACAATTTAGCTATATGCAAATTGTCTTCGGGTATTTTTTGGGTTATATTGTTATTGCTTTTATTTTGATCCCACTTTATTACAGGCTAAATATCACTTCTATTTATGAATATCTAAAACAGCGTTTTGGTAAAACCAGCCATAAAACAGGGGCATTTTTCTTTTTTATTTCACGAATGTTAATTGCTTCATTTCGATTGTTTTTAGTCACTTCTGTTTTACAATATTTTATATTTGATGCATGGGACATTCCTTTTGAAATTACTGTTATTTTCTCAGTTTTACTCATCTGGATCTATACATTCAGAAGTGGTATCAAAACCATAGTCTGGACAGATATTTTACAAACCTTCTTAATGCTTTTTGCCGTAATTGCAACGATCTATGTCATTTTATATAAATTAGATTTTTCTTTTTCTGAAATATTACAATCTGATAGTTACAAACAATACAATAAAGTTTTATTTACCGAAGATTTTTATGATAAAAAATATTTTTTTAAATCTGTTTTAGGGGGAATGTTCATTACTATTGCCATGACAGGTCTCGATCAGGATAATATGCAAAAAAACCTGACTTGTAAAAATACCAAAGAAGCAAAATGGAATGTAATTTCATTGGGTTTTATTTTAATATTGGTAAATCTGATCTTTTTATTTTTGGGTGCCTTATTATTTATTTATGCAGAAAAATTTAATATATCCATTCCTGTAATAGACGGAAATGTAAAAACTGACCTTTTGTATCCTGAAATTGCCTTAAATGGCAATCTCGGAATCCCTTTGGCAATTATTTTTATTTTAGGTTTGATCGCAGCTGCTTATTCAAGCGCTGATAGTGCTTTAACCTCATTAACTACCTCATTTAGTATAGATTTTTTGAATATTGAGAAAAGAAAAGAAGACCAGCAAAAAAAACTTCGTAAAAAAGTACATATTGGTATTTCAATATTATTGATCTTAGTGATCATATCATTTAGGCATATTCTAAAAGAAAACGTTATTGATAGCCTCTTACAAGTTTCAACTTTTACTTATGGTCCGCTTTTAGGTTTATTTTCATTCGGAATCTTTACAAAGTTTAAGATTAAAGATAAATGGGTGTGGCTAATTGCAATTCTCTCTGTAATATTTACCTATATTTTAAATAAAAATGCCGTGCATTGGTTTAACGGTTTTGTTTTTGGTTATGAAATATTGATCCTTAACGGAATTTTTACTTTTATTGGATTATATTTGATTAAGAAAAAATGATCTATTAATAAAAACCAAACTGTAACTTTCATTAAAATGAGCAAAAATAAAAGACTTCAAATATTAACAACTTTACTTGNNAATAACTTCCATCAGTTTTGCACAATTTAGTAAAACAGATTCTCTTGGGAATTTTTATGTTATTAAAAATAAACTTATTTGGCAAAAATATTATCAATTGGATGATATCAATAAATTAGATCAGCAATTAAAAAGTATAAGTTTTACTTCGGGTCTGGATATAATGGGTCATGAAACTTCAACGATCATCAAAAATTATAAAATATCCGGAAGTGGTTTGCCTCAGTACGCACAACACGATTATGATGCTTTTTTAGTAATCGATATTTTTAATGATCGCTACAGAGTATCTGTTAAAGATATTAATTTTCCTGATTTTACTGAAACCCGCTACTATTACGGCATGAAAACAAATACTACACGTGGCACTCTTGAACATTATATTTTAAGTGGAAATTCAATAAAAAGAACAAGTGGTTCAGAAAATGTATTGTATAGTTTTGATACTAATTTTTCAGATATATTTGACAATTTTTCTAGTCCGATTAAAGAATAAATAACCATATTTTCTCAAAAAATTATCTATTTTTGACCCCATGGAAAAAGATCTGAGCAATTATAGAAAATCTTACGAAAAAGATGCTTTGCTAAAGGATAATATACCTGAAAATCCGATGGAATTATTCCAAAAATGGTTCTATCAGGCCGATGAATCAGATGGAATTGAAGAGGCTAACATTATGAATATTGCTACTATTGGTCTAGATAATTTACCTAAAAACCGAATTATTTTATTAAAACGTTATACCTGGGAAGGCTTTATATTTTATACTAATTACAACAGTGATAAAGGAAAAGCTATTGCAAAAGATCCCAATGTTTGTATTTCTTTTTTCTGGCATAGTTTAGAACACCAGATAATCATCAATGGAAAAGCTGAAAAAATAGCTGAAAATTTATCCGATGGATATTTTGAAACCCGACCTCATGGAAGTAAACTAGGAGCCTGGGCATCAAATCAAAGTGAAGTTATTGAGTCGAGAGAAGCTTTAGATGAAAAGCTAAAAATATATGACGAGAAATTCCGTGACAGCGAAATTCCTCGTCCAAAAAATTGGGGTGGCTATATTGTTAAACCTTATTCAATAGAGTTTTGGCAAGGAAGACCCAACAGAATGCATGATAGAATTAGATATACGCTTCAAGAAGATTACAACTGGAAAATTGAAAGATTAGAACCTTGAACAAAGTTTAAGTTTTAAGGTTTCATTTCTAAGCTATAAGAAAAAAGTTTTATATCTTTGATTTATCTATATAAAATTCATATAAAATAAATGAAAACCCTTTACATTGTCCGTCATGCCAAATCTTCCTGGGAATATGAAGGAATAAAAGATATTGACCGGCCTTTAAAAAAAAGAGGCATTAATGATGCCTATTTAATTTCAACTATTTTACAAAAGAAAATTGAAACTCCTTCTGTTTTTGTTTCCAGTTGTGCTAATAGAGCCTTACATACCGCTATGGTATTTAGTTATTCTTTTAATTTCCCTTTGGCCAATCTAAAAATTAGTAAATCACTCTACAATTTTAGTGATGGCTATCTTATCAAAACTGTAAAGGCCTTGGATAACGGATTTGATTCTGCAATAATTTTTAGTCATGATCACGGAATAAGTGATTTTGTTAATAAATACGGTCATAAAAATATTGATCACGTTCCAACTTGTGGTGTAGTTGCTATTGAATTTAAAACTGACCATTGGAAAAATATTAAGAACGGTAAAACTTTATTTACAGAATTTCCTAAATATCATAAATAGTTATTTAGAATTGTTGAAATAATGATGTAATGCTACAATGATATAGAAAAATCATAAAATTAATTTTAACCATGAAACTTCATAGATTCGCTGCAATTGATATTGGCTCTAACGGAGTAAGACTTTTAATTTCTAATGTAATAGAATTCAAAAAGAAAGAGACAAAATTTGTGAAATCTTCTTTAGTTCGTGTTCCAATTCGTTTAGGAGAGGATGTGTTTTCAACAGGAGAGATATCTGAAACCAATAAAAACAGATTGTGTGATGCCATGCAGGCTTATCAGTTGATCATGAAAGTTTACGGAGTTGAAAAGTATAAGGCCTGTGCTACTTCTGCAATGCGGGAAGCAAAAAATAATATGGAGATCATCCATAAGATCTATGAGAAAACAGGTGTTAGAATTGATGTTATCAACGGAAAAGAAGAAGCTGAAATTATCTCATCTACTGATCTTAAACAGCTCATCCAAAGTGATAAACCTTATCTATATGTTGATGTTGGTGGCGGTAGTACCGAATTTACTTTTTTCAACAAAGGAAGATTAATCGATTCTAGATCTTTCCCACTTGGAACCGTAAGACTATTAGATAAAAAAGTTGATGATTCAACATGGATAGATGCAAAAAAATGGATCAAAAAAACAAGCAAAGAATTACCAAACNNGGCAGTCCACTTTCATATATTTATCTAAATTCATACTATAAGTTTTTAAAAGAAATGACATACAATGAACGTATCAGCGAATTAGATCTAAATCCAGACAGGGCTGATGTAATCATTCCTGCATCAAAAATTTATATTTCTGCAATGAAATGGAGCAAAGCCAAACAGATCTTTGTACCAAAGATCGGGCTTTCGGATGGTATCATTAAAAATTTATATTTGGGAAAACTATAACCCTCAAATCCACAAAATAGCTTTTAAATAAATCTAATCTAGGGGATAAAAATTTCCAGAACGGAAAATGTTCACCGCTTGACTTTGCCATTGAAAAGTAAAACACTTCTAAAATTTTTAATTAATAACACCCATATTTTCAGAACAAAATGTAAATTAGCAAACTTGTAAAAAACTTAAACTTAGATAAATTAAAAAATAATATGCGTAAATCAAATTCTTTTTTACTTTGGACTATCACTGTAATAATTACAGTAAGCGCCATGTTTTATCAACGAATGACCGGACCTACTTATCCAAAAAAAGTAGCAATCGTACTTGACGAACAAGAATATAATTTTGGTTTATTGCGATCAAACGAAATTGGCACACCCTGCGATATAAATTTAGAAGTGGAAGATAAGGAAGTAGAAGCTACTATATTTTATAAACGTTTTAAGGTTGATGAACCTTGGCAAGAAGTAAAAATGCAACGTAAAGCTTCTCATAAAAAAGCTTTTTTTGGAGAAGGTGAAGAAATCGAAGTGCTTTCTGCCACGCTTCCCGAACAACCTTCAGCAGGGAAAGTAGAATATCATATCGACCTTTATAAAGGTGATGAAAAAATGTCAATTGCTGCTGAAGAACCAATTGTGCTTCGCTTTAAAGGATTTGTTCCAAGATCTGTACTAATTCCTCATGTATTATTAATGATCATAGCGCTTTTTGTTGGTACACGTGCTGGTATTGAGGCGGTCTTTGGAGGAGATAAAACTTTCAAATTCGTATGGATAACGCTTATTGTATTTGGTATTGGTGGTTTAATATTAGGACCTATTGTACAAAAATATGCCTTTGGAGAATTGTGGACCGGATGGCCTTTTGGTGGTGACTGGACAGATAATAAAACCCTTTTTGCATGGCTTTTTTGGGTAGTAGCATTTTTTGTACTTCGTAAAAACCCAAAAAATAGATTATGGCCAATTATTGCTATGCTCGTACTCTTTGCCATGTATATGATTCCTCACTCCATGGGAGGCTCTGAATTAGATAATGAAACCGGAAAAATTGAAACTGGAATTAGAGCTTAATAACTTTTAGGCTTTATTCTCCTGACTTTTCAAACGAATTGCTTTAAGGTTTTCAATTAAATCAATTTTTGTATCATTATATAACGCCAGGAAAATATTAAATGATTCACCTGGATCCAGCTTTTTATCAGCAAGAGATTTCATTGCCTCTACTCTTACTGCTTTCAATTCTTTTAATATATCTACAATAATATCTGTATCTATTGATTCTTCAGACCTACTTCTTATATCGAGCAAAGAATTGTAATACATCTCTATATTTTGTTTTTTCCTTCTCTTAAATCTCGTTCTAAAAGAAGCAAAAACTCCAAAAAGCACTACAGATATAGAAATTAATGGCCATATCATTTTTACATATTTTGACCATACAGGTGGTTCATTTCTATCCAAAAATTGAATTGCACCTTTGTGTAGCGGGAAAGATAAATCTTGGTGGTCATAATTAAAATCAAGAAGATTATAAACCGAATTCATCTGGATGAGTCTTGATCTATTATTGTATAAAGTTTTTGTAATACCATTTATAATCTCATTTTGAACATCACTTCTGGTAATTAGTATATCATTTATAGAAATCGTTAATACCGAATTATCCGGTTTTCCTTTAAATATATATCTTGGAATAATAAATGGTTTTATGCTCATATTCATCAAGGCAAACCCTTCAATTTTAGAGCCCTTGCCATAATTATCAATATCATCTAAAGAGAAAAACAACCAATCTTGATGAATAAGATCCCTCACTTCATTATTATCCAGGTGCATAAGTCCTACATACACTTTTAAACTATCTGACTTTTCATTAATTTTTAATTCAGTTGAACCAAGCTTTGAATCAATTTTATTTTCGTCAATATTAAAACTATAAAACAGCTTGTCAAAAAATACGCTATCTAATCTAGATCTATCTTCAAAGTAAACTGTTCCATTTTCCATAATATCTTTCAGACTTCTATCTTTCACATTCTTATTAGTCATTATCATTAAAACACGAGGTAATAATGGAATAATAGCTTTAATAGTCATATCTTCGCTCGTAGCATTATTTGGAATGATTACCAGATCTGCCTTTTTATCAGACAATTGTTTAAGAGCATAATTTTCAGAAAGTGTATATTCAATATCTACATCTAAATTATATTTTTTCTTTAAAACTTTTAAAAGGGAAGAGTCAGATACTTTAGTCGAACTATACTCTGTGACTTTTATTAATTTTAACGACTGTTTCTTTTCATTACATGAAAAAAAACTTAATAAAATGAATACAATAAAAAAATAATGGTGCCTTTTCATTAGAATAAATTATAAAATTAAATCCATTTTTTACGCTTAAAATAGTACAAAGCAAGCAATGATAAAATGGCCATAACTGTTATAGCCACCGGATAGGCATATTGAAAATTCAATTCCGGCATATTTTGAAAATTCATACCGTAAATACTCGCTATTAACGTTGGAGGCAAAAATATTACAGATACAATTGTAAAGATCTTCATAATAATATTTTGCCTTAAATTAATCAAACCCATCAAAGTATTTTGTAAATATTCTAATCTCTCAAAGTCAAACGAAATATAATCTAGAATAGACTGAATATCTTTTTCTATAACAGTTATAATCTTAAGCTTATTTGATTTTGTAAAATGATCAGTTTTTGAAAGCGAAAGAATCACTCTCTGTTTGTCAATAATATTTCTCCGTATCACAATAAGTCTATCCTGCAAAGTAGTTATCGTGTAAATCAGATCCTCATCAAGATTCTCTTTACTATTGATTTGCCTACTCAAACTTACAATATCCTGAGTTACCCTTTCAATAATATCAATGTCGTATTCGAGAATTTTTTCAAAAATTTTTAAAAATACTATTTTACCATTCATCCCTTTCATGTTTGATGACTCTAATTCCATAAACTCATCATCAAAAGATAAATGAGAAATATTGTGACTTGTAATCAAAAAACTATCTTTTAACACAAATAAAATTGATTTACCGATCAATTTTTTCCCATCCCAGTGTAACAACCTTGTATTAATCTTAATTATATCATCTTTTTCAATAAATCTAAAACTATGCCTAATCTTCTTTTTTTTAAGCAATTGAAGCTTAACTTTAAACATCTTTTCAAGCACAGACCTTTCCTCTTCAGTAATATTTAACAGATCAAGCCATAAATATTCACTGTGTGGTATTTCAATTATTTTCTTAAGATCAGTTGTCTTTACCGACTTCTCGTTTTCTTTATAAGCTAATGTGATCATACCGAAAATTTATATTATTACCCTTAAAAGACCGGAGTATTTAATGCTTTTAATACCGCTGGATCTCTTTTATAAACATCTTTATCTATATACATTTCACCATTTTTCCCATAGCTAACAGTACCGTAAAGTAAGTAAATATCTATAGGTTCTTTTAAATTAATTCTTGTGGTTTCACCCGAATCTAAAACTTTATTAATTTTATTCATATCCCATGGATCTCCCATCAAGCTCATTAATAATTCCCATTTTTTTTGTAAACGAATACAACCATGACTAAAAGCTCTATCACCTTTTTTCTCAAATAATCTACGTGAAGGAGTGTCGTGTAAATAAACAGAGTGCTTGTTGGGAAATATAAATTTTACTTGCCCTAAAGCATTCCAAGATCCGGCAGTTTGCCGAATAATAAATGGAAAGTTACTACTTGAATACTGACTGAAATCAATATTATTTGGATCTAGTTTTTTTCCATTTCTATCCATTATGATCATATGCTTGTCATTGAGATATCCAGGATTCTTTTTTAATTTTGGCAAAGTTTCATGAACAGATATTGAATAAGGTAATGTCCAGGTAGGATTCATTTCAATATATTTCATTTCCCCTTTAAAAATTGGTGTTTCATGATGTATTTTACCAACAATAACTCTAGAATAATAAACTTCTTTACCTTTAGTAAATCTCTTGATATAAAAACCTGCGATATTTACCAACAAAAAATCGTCTCCAAACACTGGTGGCAACCATCGTGCTCTTTCCATATTCACTCTTATCTTATCAACAATTTCATCCGCTGATACATTCATAAGTCTTAAGGTTCCGGCACCAATTACACCATCTTCGGTTGTATTGTGTTTGTCTTGAAATTCGATAACAGCTTTTTCTAAATCTTCATCAAATACATTTGCGTTTTCCAGAACCATTGGAAAACCTTGCTCTAAAGCTAAATATTCTCTAACTTTTACAATTCTATCATCGGCCATTCCTTTCTTTAATGTTTCACCTTCAGGAATTTTATTCCAACCACCATCACTAACAATCTTTCTAAATTTTTTAAGCGATCTTTTATAATTTTTATACANNAGATCTTTTATAATTTTTGTACAATTTGGTTTGTGGTTTTTCTTTTTCAAGAGATTCTTTTATCTTATTATTTTTTAAAGAAACAGCCAATAAACTATCTACTCTATATGCTTTTGTATTTAGAGGTATGTCCCATTCTTTTCTAATTTTTGATTGTTCAACCTTGCCCGATGCCAAATGAGAAGCATATAAAACATACGCATCTGTAAGGATCAGATCTAATTCTACAGCATCTTCATTATTTAATTTCTTGTAGTTTGATTTGGTTAGGTTTTCAATTATTTCTATATGATAATCAGAAGGGTTTAAACCTTCGTCATATGCCGATTGAATAGCTACTATCAGGTCTTTTCTGTCTTTTTCATCTTTCCAGGCTAGTTCAAATTCTCTATTTGAATAAAGATCTAATAATAATTTTTGCGATGAAAGAACAACTCCAGCTGCTGAAATTGATTTATTCTTAACTTTTTCTTCAATGATTTGTTTTGATGAAGAATTTTGTGAAATCAATGTATTTACATTAATTAGCACAAATACCACAAAGGGCAAAATACTTACTCTTTTCATTTATAAGGTTTTAATTAATTCTTGTTTTTTGCAAAGAAATGAAAAAATAATCAACCTCCAAAATTCTCCGGTAAAAGAATAGCTGTTACCTCACCTGTTACTGTTACAACTCCATCAACAAGCACATTGATCTTTGTTTTAACTTTGCGTTTTGCAGCCACGATCAATTCACCAGTGATCACTAATTCTTTGCCAAGTGGAGTTGGTTTTAAATAATTAACATTTAATTTTCCGGTAACAAATCTGGGTGAATTTCCCTTTTTGAGCTCTATCTTATTTTCTTTTGCATAAAAAATTGCAGCTGAGCCTGTGCCATGGCAATCGATCAACGATGCTAATAAACCACCATAAACAAAACCTTCAATGGCAATATGATGATCTTTTGGTGTAAATCTGCTTATTGTATAATCATTTTCTAAATAGGTTTTTAAATGAAGTCCTTCATCATTTAACCTACCGCATCCATAACAATGAGAAAAATCATTATCATATAGATCTTGAATTGGTTTTATTAATTTCATAGTTTATTATTTAAAATAGCTAAATCCTTTATTTGGTTCAATTGCTAATAAAGTTTCGTAAATCAATCTAATCACATTTTCCACGTCATCTTTATGTACCATTTCTACAGTAGTATGCATATAACGAAGTGCTAAAGAGATCAATGCTGAAGGTACGCCTCCATTTGAATAAGCAAAAGCATCAGTATCTGTTCCAGTTGCTCTGGATGAAGCCATACGTTGAAAAGGAATCAGGTTTTTTTCGGCAGTTTCAATGATCAATTCCCTGACATTATTTTGAACGGCAGGAGCATACGAAATCACCGGTCCGTCTCCCGATTTTGTCTCTCCTTCTTTCTTTTTATCAATCATTGGTGTTGTTGTATCATGGCATACATCAGTAACAATTGCTAGATCTGGTTTTATGGTTTGTGTGATCATTTCAGCACCACGCAAACCAATTTCTTCCTGTACTGAATTGGTAATATATAAACCAAAAGGTAATTTTTTCTTATTTTCTTTCAATAATCTGGCAACTTCTGCTATCATAAACCCGCCCATTCTGTTATCTAAGGCACGACAAACAAAATTGTTTTTGTTTAAAATAAAAAACTCATCAGGATAAGTAATTACGCAACCCACATGAACACCTAACTTATCAACTTCTTCTTTGTTCTTACAACCCACATCAATAAAGATATTATCTAACTTAGGTGGTTCCTCTTTGCCTGATATGCGTGTGTGAATTGCAGGCCATCCAAAAATTCCTTTTACGGTCCCTTTTTTAGTATGAATATTCACGCGTTTAGAAGGCGCAATCTGATGATCACTACCACCATTTCTTATTACATAGATCAATCCTTCTTCCGTAATATAATTCACATACCAGGATATTTCATCAGCATGACCTTCAATGACTACTTTATACTCCGAATCCGGATTAATAACACCCACAGCTGTACCATAATTATCTGTAATAAAAGTATCTACATAAGGTTTTAGGTAATCCATCCAGATTTTTTGACCTTCGGATTCGTAACCTGTTGGGGCAGCATTATTTAAATATTTTTCTAAGAAATCTATTGATTTTTTATT
>LGVD01008974.1_pt1 | contig 13403 bp, 18 predicted proteins | sample 469861 | NCBI WGS metagenome assembly LGVD01 (sample SAMN03857201, study PRJNA290197) | marine sediment metagenome | biome: ocean floor; feature: cold seep; material: sediment; isolation source: sample #3730, Push core (PC) 16 from cruise R/V Atlantis leg AT-15-68, Alvin... ... | reverse complement strand
AGAAACCCAGAAAGATATTGCGAGCAGCCAAAATAATGCTGTAAACCAACCGATAAGTGCGAACGGCAGCCAGAACTAAATTGTAGCCCGATACGATCGTGCGCTTGCCAGCCAGAAACAACCTGCACTCCAAAGCAATATTGCGTTTTGGCAGCCACAAAATCCCTGTAACCCAAAATAGAACTGCGAGCAGCCAACAAACAACTGCACCCCCGGCTATATGTGCGAACACAGCCATATAACTGCTGCAACCCCTAATAAGTGTGCGTTCAGCCATGTAGAGTCTGTAACCCTAAGAAAGCGTGCGCTCGGCAGCCAGAACCATAGTGTAATCCATCATATATATGCGTTCAGCCATGCAGAGGCTGCAATCCATTGAAAGCGTGCGCTTGGTGTCTGATCGGCGGGCAGAGAATAAGCACGTTCCTTGGGGGTTTGTACCTTGAACATTCGCCCGCCGCACAACAAGAGACAAGAGCAGATTTTCTCTCGAAAATTAGTTCTCTCTCTATCTTCCTCTATCGCTTCCGCCCCATAAAAACCTTTCCGCCGGAAAAGAAGAGTGGTGGCGGGGATTGCGCCCCGCCGTTGTTCGTGTGTCTACATTTCGCCGCTACCGCCGCCCATTCTCCTGATGTAGAAGATTGCGAGCGATATGATCATCACAAGTACGACGAGTGAGATCAGGGATGCGTTGTCAGACCAGATATCAACACCGGTCGGGATGTCTGGGTTCTCTGTGGTGTTCCAGGCACTTCCGTTCGGTACATCGACTGAGCTGTCGATCTTGTCACCGATGACCGGTGCAAGCGAGAACACGGCTGCGAGAACGATAAGCCCGATCGCTACGGAGATCACAAGCTCCATCGTTCCCATCTGTGCTTTGGTGTCTTTAAACAATTTCATAAATTTCCACTCACCACCTACCGATGATTTTATCGGTTGTGCTATATATGCTTTTCGCAGAAAACACCGATTATAATATGTTGCCAATAACAATGTTCTAAAAAAGAAGAGTATTGGCGGGGATCGCTCCCCGCCGTTGTTCGTGCGTCTACACTCCGCCTGCGCCGCCGCCGCCACCGCCGCCCATTCTCCTGATGTAGAAGATTGCGAGCGATATGATCATCACAAGTACGACGAGTGAGATCAGGGATGCGTTGTCAGACCAGATATCGACACCGGTTGGGATGTCTGGGTTCTCTGTGGTGTTCCAGTCACTTCCGGCTGGTACATCGACTGAACTGTCGATCTTGTCACCGATGACCGGTGCAAGCGAGAACACGGCTGCGAGAACGATAAGCCCGATCGCTACGGCGATCACAAGCTCCATCGTTCCCATCTGTGCTTTGATGTCTTTAAACAATTTCATGAATTTCCACTCACCACCTACCGATGATTTTATCGGTTGTGCTATATATGCTTTTCGCAGAAAACACCGATTATACTATGTTGCCAATAACAACAACATGCTCCACAATGCTTATATACTATTGCCATTAATAACAATGTGGTGGAACGTGTGGCAGTAATATATATACCAGACTCATTGAGTATCGCGGCGCATACACATGCGAACCGAGACCATCCGCACTCCAGCATTAAAGACGCGATGGAGCGCCGGAACCGGTTAATAAAGACCGCGATCAACGAGAAGATTGAGCGGGAGACTTGCGGGAGTGGAGACGATGCCGGAACCTGAGTACGAGGAGGAGGAGCTGGCTGAGTATGGCGGTGGTGATATGCTTGATGTCGCACCCCCGGATCTCGCGTTCAACGATGAGCAATACCGGCGTGATGACCTGTACAGCCAGAGCGAGTTCCGGAAGTTCATGGGTGTTCGGATTGAGGCTGCTCCGTGGAGCAGGCGTGCGAAGCGTGCGTACATCGACTTTGTTGCGGCGTTTTTCACTCGCACAGTTCTGCTCTCGCACACGACGTCTATCACGAATGCAATGGATCATCTCAGGCTGGTGCTCATAGAACTGAAGCCCTCTCTGACGCCGCGGGATGTGCGGACGCCGGACTATGGGGAGGTTAACGCGATGGTTGAGGAGCATTTTAATTTCATGATCTCGCGTACCGTGGGCGGGGCAACCATCAGGGAGCGCATCCTGCAGCACGGGCAGCATGTCACTCAGCAGGTGGAGCATATCGTGGCTCGTCCGCCGCAGAACGAACAACCAAAAGGGATACTGGACATATAAACCATGGAAATATTCATTGACATCACATATATCATCGGGCTGGGGCTGGTGGGGTTCATCGGGTGGATCGTTCTTATCGACTACTGGATGAAGATCAAGAAGTTCGCACCCGAAGCACCGATCCTCGCGAAATGCAGGAAAAAGCAGCTCCCCATCATTGAGGTGATGGGCGGCGGCAGGATATCGCTCATCGCAGGCGAGAAAAAGAACCGGGGCGACCTCTCATTCAAGGACACTACCTACGGTATAGCGATCGATCAGCGCATCCTCGGGCGTGACACGCCGCTCATGGCACGGGGTGGCTTGCAGTGGACGCATTACAGCACCAAGTTCCCGTTCGGCGTCACAGAGAAGAGCACCAGATCGCTGCTCGCGATCATTGACATGGTGCGCAAGAACCATCCGGAACTCGCTTTCCTGATCGACATCGATGTCATCACGCTGCTCGGGACGCCGCGATCCGACCTCCCGCATGACTGCGTGAACTACATCGATGAGCAGGACCCGCAGATGGATGTGGACACGCTTGTCGGCACCATCGAGACCGTGCAGGACGAGGCAGCGGTGCTACCGCCCAAGACAGAGTTCTTCTCGTTTGCGGAGGGCGTGCAGCTCAACCCCTCGGTCTTCCTCTCGCAGGACGTGCGGGTGATCATCGCAAGCATCCGGGCGCAAGTGGCAGCCGAACACACAAACAACATGAACGACATCATCAAGTACGGGATGGCTGCAATGTTCGTGTTCGTGGGTGCCGGAGTGTTCTTGCGGCTGGCGGACGTGATCTGAGGTGGCTGACACGCTATGGCGGCTGGTGCGGGATTATTGGGCGGAGCTTCTCGTCAGTCTCCTGATTGGACTCACGATATGGGTATCAACCTTGTATGATCTCCAGAAAGGAAGTTTTCAGTCGCTCCAGATGCTGTATTACTCGCTGTTCTTGCTGATCGGCTTCATAGCGATGTTCAATTCTGCACGGACACGCGTTTTCACAAAACGGCTGCTTGCAGACAAACAGCGGGGCAAGAATGGTAGAAAACGATAGCGGCGAACATATTGCTGACGTCAGCAAAATGGTCTTGCCAAACTCTGCGCTTCAGGATGTCACAATACAGTTCATGCGGACGATGGCATCTCGCTTCGCGGAGACCTGCCACAAGTTCGGGATCAGCGAGAAGACTGCGGGCGCTCTTCTTACCGGTGTGCTGGTGCTGGGTGAGCCTGAGAACGCCGAGGCGTTTGAGGTGGAGTGGTCTGACGTGTACGATGCGACATTAGCCGCAACCGAGGCAGAGCACGGCGTTAAGATCGAGGCTGACAACTATTATGTCGAGGTTATTAATACCGACACCGGGGACTCGGTATTGTGTGAATGGGGGGACTCTCTTGCCGACAACGGAAGCAATAAATAACGCGTTCAAGGAGGCGGCAGAACTCGACGCTCAGCTCGCAAAGACTCTGATCAGCGGCGTGGGCAGCAAGCAGATGGCGTTCCTGGATTTCTACGCCGCCTTCAAAAACCTGTACAATCTCACGATCAACAACTCAAAGATCAGGGACGCAGCCTACAACGACAAAAAACTCGTGGATGTGGTGCAGGAATGGATTGACAAAGCCCGAACCGCGGAGAAGAACGGTAAGCGGGGTATGGAACTGTTCAAGGCGTACAACATTGCGCTCGGGCAGGTGGGATTGTTGTGATGCACACGACACAGGAATGCCGGATTGGGGATGCTGTCAAGTTACTGCGTGGAACGCCGCCGGAGAGTATCGATACAGTGATTACCTCGCCTCCGTATTGGTCGCTTCGTGATTATCAGGTTGGGGGGCAGATAGGGATGGAACCAACGCTCGAAGAGTATCATGATCGGCTGCTGGAGGTCACGGCAGAGATAAAGCGAGTAATGAAGCCTACGGCGGTCTTATTCTGGAATCATGGGGATAGCTACGGCGGTTCTGGCGGTTCTGGCGGAGACTATAACGAGGGCGGGCTGCGGGATGGGCAGCCAAAAGTCGGGAAATCTATTAACACCACTGCAAAATGCCTCACGATGCAGAACGAGCGGCTGATCATGCGGATGATCGATGAGCAGGGATTTGTATTGAGGAATCGGATTATATGGAATAAGCCAAACGGAATGCCGTCCAGCGTGCAGGACAGGTTCGCAAACAAGTATGAGCCGGTGTACATGCTCTCAAAAAGCAACACCCCTTCTTATTACTGCAACACCAAAACCGGGGCGATGCAGAGAGACAAACCACCCGGAACGAAAGGAGACGAGGGCGTTGACTGGGACTGGAAAGATGTTACGCTACAGGATTGCGACACCGGGGAGATATCTACGGAACCAAAGAAGACATCCCACTGGCGAGGGCACGATTACTGGTTCGATCTCGATGCTGTAAGAGTCCCGCATAAAGACGCAACAGAAGTAAAATACAGAATGAACTTAAGGAAAAACAAAAACTACAACGTTAAAGCACCCTACGGCTCAAACACCCCATATAGGCACAATGCAGCACGAACAACATCCCAAGAGTCGCCTAACCGGATGTGGGATGATGATGCTACGTTGGAGCGGTTAATCGCTGCCGGAAAGAACCCTGGCGACGTGGTTGAAATGACTCAGGTGGAATGGATCAACTACTGTTATGCGCTGTGGGATATTTTTGCAGCCGAGCAAGGGGATATTATGAAACTTCCGACACAGCCATTTTCCGGTAGCCATTTCGCGGTTTTCCCACCGTCGCTTATCGAGCCAATGATCAAGGCGGCGTGTCCTGCGGAGATATGTCCGGTGTGCGGGCTTGCGAGGGTGCGGATGGTTGATCGTGAGTTTGTGCCGCAGCAAGACGTGTCTGCTGAGAAGGGGGTTCGTGGTGCGAACGACCAGAAGCCCATGGATGCATCGAACCAGTGGCAGGGGGTCCCACGCGGCACAACCTCGGTCGAGACAACCGGCTGGACATCGTGCTCTTGTGGTGGCGGCTGGGTCGCTGGGACGGTGCTTGATCCGTTCTGTGGCTCTGGGACGGTGCTGGAGGTGTGCCGCAAGCTGAACCGGAACGCGATTGGCTTGGAGCTGAATCCTGATTATGAGCCGATGATCCTGGAGCGTAGCATGGCGCATACGCCGCCGCTCACCGCGTATTTTGACGTGGTGCCTGATGGGGGCGTTTCGTGCGATTAAAGCAAGTTAGCACCGAGCAAGCAAAAGCCTGGGTTGTTGAGCACGTCATCCCTTTGTTTGAGTCTGCGACAACTGTTTTTCGCCTGATGTTCATCGTGGTCTTCGTGTACATGATGTATTTCTGCCGTGATCTGATGGAGACTGTGGTGGAGGTGCCGTTACAGGTTCTCCTTGCGCTATATCTCCTTCTTGGGCTGCCTAACCTGATCGATGCCGTCTGCCAGTTCTGGCGGTTTCTGCGGACGATGGGTGAGATCGAGCCGCCGCGGCACGCTGATCTGGAGGGCGCATTGTGAGGTATAAAAAGGTCACGCTCCCTGATGGCAACGTGATCGTTGATACTGGCTTGCCGCAGCGTGGTATTAAGCCGGTTGGCTTGAACATGCAAGTCACAATACTTGTGGCGCTTGTTTCGGCGGCGGCTGTGGCGCAGAACATGGAGAATGGGGTTGTGCTGTCTCTGAGTAAGGCTCTTGTGAACTCTATTTTTGATATGTCGAAGCGGGATGAGGCGCTTGAGAACATTCATCGTTTGATTGATGAGGAGATTGGCGATGACAGTTCTATGAGTTTCGGTGAGCGCACCCGTAAGGAGAGCGATATTTGGATGGAGATCGGTATCCGGGAGATGACTGAGCACATGGACGGGGCGTTTGGCATATCGCATCGGCTGGCTATTGGTACGTTTGGCACGGGGGTGACTGGTGTGGTGGATGAGGTGGAGGAACCGCTGCCGGACGCCGGGATTGGTGAGGAGTGGAAAGACGTGGAGGATGATTAATTGCCGGTGACGCATAGTGTGCGGGCGTGCCGCCGAAACGGTTCGTTCTGTGATTATACTGTGTTTAATCCGCGTGAGCCTGAGAACAAGAGTAATCTTGCGCTGAAGATCGCGAAGCGCATCACCTCAAAGTTCAATCAGCACATAACGCTCATTATGGTTGGCGGCACCGGCACCGGGAAGTCGTGGGCGAGCATCGATCTTGCGTATAAGGCTGCGATCGAGGTTGCGAAGATCCGGCATGGTAAGAACGTGACAGACACGTCATGGCAGGATTATTTCAACCTGGGGCACATGGCGATCATCACCCTGGACCGCGTGACCGAGCTGCTGAAGAACATGCGCTCTAATGGCATCTATATTCTTGATGATATCGGTGTTGGGTACAACAACCGGGACTGGATGAAGGATAAGAACAAGAAGATGAACCAGATTATCCAGACGTTCCGGACTGATAACACCTGTGTGATCTACACGGTGCCATCAAAGGGGCTTATTGATAAGGTGCCGCGTGAGCTGGTTGAGTGGTACTTTGAGTTTGATCGCTCCGAACAAGTGTTTACTGAGGGCGTGAACTCCTGTAAGTTCCTTGACATCACCACGCTGAAACGCGAGGGCAAACAACTGTTCATGTATGATCTGATACAGAGCGCAACCGGGGCGGACCAGTTCGTGCGTCATATAGCGTCCGAGCCACCTCCCAGCCTGACCATCCCCTACGAAAAATTGCGGCTGAAGATCGCACAAGACCTCCGGGCGGAGAATGCGGCGCTAATCGAAGCGGAGGGGGGGGAGGCTACGAAAATAGACAGTGACGGCGGGATCACCCCTGCGCAGATGAGGACCGTGCATCAGTACATTGATGTGAACGAAAAACGCAACGAGGGTATGACGGCAGGAGAGGCATGTGAGGAGGTCGGGCTTAAACATGGGCGGTATCAGGAGTTGCGGAGGGGCAGGACGGATTGGTTCACCGATTACATGGTGGGTGTGGGAATTTCGCTTTCGCCCACGTAAGCTACACTCTCAAAGATATCACTGTTTTTTTGAGAGCGGATCGAGCGGGCGTTTTCGGGCGATTTCCGGGGATGAATGGAGTTATCTTACATTGATATGACGCATATATGCGGCGTTTGCCGCCAACAGCATCCGGAGGCGTCCTGCAGGGAGCTGGTGGGGGCTGGCGGGTGTGAGGTGGTGCGGGCGGAGGGGGCGGAACGCTTATGTGATCTGGAGCTAAAGGGGTATTGAGGGGCAGCGGTAGCTATTGGCTTTCGATTGCGCTTATAACCAAACGTATTTATAGCATCACGTTGATAATTATGTTGCGGCTGGCACTCTCGCAGGGTTCTTAACCAGTTCCTGCACTGCTGGTTCTCCGAATTTCCAGTAGTCCCACTCCGCCAGCCGCTCAACCACCAATATGCCAAAACACTCTTCCTCAAAACCATGGATGCCGGTGTGGCTTGCGACCTATATCTTTGTTGTTGGCTTGCTGGCTGTCACCTGGTTCGTTGGCATGTATGCTTTTCTGATGTCTGAAAATGATGTGCCTTGCTTGTGGTTTCATGGGTATTTTATGGTTGCGATGACATCTGTACCGTGGCTGTGGTATTTCACGTATCTCGGATATCGGTATCTGGGCACGCTGCCCCGACTGTACTATCTGTGGCTTGCAGTTCCGTTCTATCCGTTTGTTTCGCGGAATCTCGACTCAAAAATACTGTTCAGCCAGAACGTACCGATCGATGATCGGGTTATCTGGTTCATATCTGTCAGCGTGTGGGATGTAGCGGTGCTGTGCATACTGCTTTTCGTGATGTCTGAGTTATGGGCGAACCGATCCATTATCCGGGATGCGATATCCTGACGATGCCTGACCGCCCGCCCGGGAACGCACAATGCGCAGCCATCACGTCCCACCGCAGGCGATGTAAGAACCCTGGCGTTGTGCGGGTGGATGGTGTCTGGTATTGCAAGACCCATGCGAGGTGGCTGCCGAAAGCTAAATCCGGATAAGTTGTCTTAAAACGCCAGCCCGCCCGCTAAGTAAACATAAGTTGCGTTAGAAGTGGTGGCAGCGGGCGCACCGGTTCGATGCGCCGCGGGCACCCGCCTGAAAAGCAAGTTGATCTCTCAATAACACCCTTACCCCAAAGTATATAAGCTATTCGCTCCACGTTTTCTGCTATGCCTGGGTGGCAGAGCGGCGAACGCGCTTGCTTGAAGAGCAAGTTGATCTCTTGATCTTCCGGGGTTCAAGTCCCCGCCCGGGCGTGGATCACTTTTGCATAGCGAACAACTGGAGCGGCAACAACAATGGACGATCACATGAAGATGGCTTGGATTGTGATTGCCGCGGCATTTTGCGTTCTGTTCACGGGTGTAATCGTCATGTATGGAATAAATGCATATAATACGGCGTATGCGCTTGGTACTGAGGTGGAGACGACTGAGGAGTATGCCGATATTTTCGGCGACTCGTTCAGCGGTCACATAATCTATCGCACGAGTTACTGGGCGCGGGCGATAACTGTGCGGAATGCTGATGGCGTGGAGCGCGTTTTTGCGGCGGAGTGGCTGGAACCGGTTGAGGCGACCCCCATCCCAACACATAAATAGAACTACGTACAAATTCATTTTCATGAGCGGGGAGTTCATGAGTGATAAGTCCGGAACTGCGTATGGACTGGGTATTCTCGTGATTTTTCTCGTGTCATGTTCATCGATGTTCATCGTTTATATTCCGGTCATAAACGCTTTTGTTGACGCGTATAATGATCAGGTTGATGATGGTTATGTGTCTGAACAGCGTGGGGATTCGATGGATTTCCTGTTGCTTTTGTGGAGGGGTCTCCCGATCTGGTCGTTCTTTGCGCTTATTGCATGGTGTGTTGTGCGGGCGCTTGAGCAGAAGTCTGCTGAGGTGGGCTGACCTTGACTTCTGGGATGTCGCTTGTTAACGCGTTCTATGTCATGATGATCTCCCTGATGCTGTGCATTGTGCTGAACATTGGGCTGGGGTTTGCGCTTGACCGGATGCTGCTGGCGTTCGCCGCCGCCGGGCTGTATGATGTCTCGGTGGAGTGGGAGCCTACTTATGGTGTAGGGATGCTCTGCAACGAGTTTTATCTTTTGATGTATGTGCCACCTATCCTCGGCATCGCGAATTTCGTGTATACGGCGGTGCGGAGGCAGCGGTATGATGCGTATGAGCCGTTGGAGGCGTAAAAATGCTAATAACTACTCATGACCAGAACCCGACCCCGCTTCGCTCGGTGAAGGCGACTGTGGATTTTGAGTGCGGTCCGGATGAGGTGCTGCACATTCATGTTAATGGTGTTGATACTGGTGTTCGGGTGCGTCTGGACGGCACCGGTGATGGTGTGCTGCTGGTTGCGGGCGATAAGATGTACCGGCACCCTGTGGGGGATTCTGATGACTAAACAATCAAAACAACGTATAAAGACGCCGGGTAAAATTGTCAGAACCGCCGAAAACATATTCCATAATCCTGACCTGCATGAGCAGATAATGGATGAATGGATAAATCCTGTTGCATACGCCAAACGCACTCAGACGTCTGGCAAACCCGGACCAACAGCAAAGGAGGCGCAGTTAGATATGTTGACTACAAAAGAAGCTACAGCAAAAGCCAAGAAGGCACCCTCTCGACTCAGGAGGGCAGCCACACGACTCAAGAAGGAGGTAAGCACGGTTGGCAGGGGGATCGATGCCATGTGGTCGGACCCAGAACAACATGACGCAACAGTGGCTGTGTGGGGCAGTCCTGCAGCAGGTGCTCGACGCACTCCGCCTCCTGACAAGCCCGAACCGCAAGCTGCCGCAGTAAGATCACTGGATGCCATGCCTCCTGCTGTGGTTATTAACGTGCAGCAAGCCGCGGTAGGTGTGCCGGTTCCGGAGGTGGGGGAAGCAGCAAGCCCCCCGGTAGCTCCAAAGGCAAAAAGAAAGGAACTCACGATGGACGACATACTGCCGTCTCCCGAAGACTGGTGAGCGGCGTTCCCGCTCTGTGGGTGGTTCCAATGACTAAAAACGATCCGTTCGCACAAATATTCCCTGACCCGCCCCGGTTCGAGGCACCGTCTGCGTTTGTTTTTGACTCGGATGGTGACGGTTTCATTGATCCCTGGGACTGCCAGCCATTCAATCCGGATGCGGATAGTGAGCGTGATGCTGCATTGAAGGCGGCGCTTGTTCGTGCCGTTCAGGCAAAGAAGGCAGCGCATGTGGCACAGATCAACTATCGGCTGGCTGCGAAGCGGCGGGCAACTGTTATGAACTCTGGTTTTAGGTGATTCTGATGAATAAAAACGATCCGTTTGCACAAGTATTCCATGACACGCCCCGGTTCGAGACGCCATCTGCGCTTGTTTTTGACTCGGATGCGGATGGTGTGATTGACCCGTGGGACTGTGAGCCGTTTAATCCGGAGGCGGACGGCTGGTTTGGTGATGCGTGGAAGCGTGTGACTTCTCGGGCGAGGCAGGCGACTCGTGTGGATTATGGGCGTGCGGCGGCTCGGCGGGCGACTGTTACGCGTGCGGTTTCGCGGCGGGTTGCGCCTACTGTTCGCCGGGTTCGCACGGCTACCAGCAGGGTGCGTGCTGCGGTGGCGAGGGCGCCGGTGCATGTTTCGCGGGAGCGTGCTGCTGTGCGGCGGGTGGCTGTTAAGCGGGCGGTCTCGCGGAAGGCTGCGCCCGTGACCGCAGCGGTTCGTGCTGCGGTGGCGAGGGCGCCGATCTATCCGTCTGGCGAGCGTGCGGTGGCGAGGCGGGCGGGTGCTGCGTCTGCGCTCGGGGTGGACTTTTGGCGTGCTGCAGAACGGCGGGCGGCTGTGGTCAGTGGCGTGTCATCGTTTGCCGGGAAGCTGTCGCCCATCGGTGTTGCGGCGGCAGCACCCGGGGAACCTGACAAGCCGGGCGAGGCACGGCAGCGGATGATCGATGCAGGCGTGCTCAAGGACCGCCCCACAACCATCACGACGGGTGTGGGCGGGGTGCCTGGGCAGCCTGATCGTGCGGGGGACGTTCATGCTTATGTTGGCGTGCCACTGGTTGCACCGGGGGCACGGGGCGAGGATGTTCCGGGCGAGGACCTGTCGTTCTGGGACTCGCTCTCCGCGAAGATTCCGACGCTTTATGATATATCTGATGCCGGGGCGCCGTTCCGGGAGAAACACAAGGCGCAGATCGATGTGGTTCGTAGGGGGTATGAGAAATACTCCCCAAAATTCGCTAAAGAGGTTGTTTATCCGTTTGCAGGTGGCTATGCGGTCGGTCAGTACGAGGAGCTTCAGAAGCATCCAGCCAAGTTCGTTGCCACTACCGCGGTCTTCGCAGTGCTTCCAGCCGCATTGAAGGGGGTTGGTAAGGTTGCGAAGGGTGTGGGGGTTAGTAGGGCTGTGAGTACGGTTCCCGTAGTTGGAAAGCCGCTCGTGCAGTATGGTCCGAAAGCAGCGTTGACCGGGGTCGGTGCGTTGTGGGCTGGTTCAGCCGGGTATCGTATACATGAGGCTCCGACAATCGAGGCGAAAGGGCGTGTGGCTGGTGAGATCATGGCGTCTGAGGCGTTGCCGCTTGCGGTGGCGGCAGGGCTTCCCGCGATGACGGCAGTTGCACCAACTATTGTGAGAGCACCCGGGTACAAGGGCATCGGGATCAAAGGATTCAAGAAACCGATCACTGAGATCCGGGAGGTTCCGGCGATCACCCGCGGTGGCGTGATTGAGGCGGAATTACTCAAGGCACCACCAACCGCAACGAAAGAGATCATCACAGGCTATGCCCGGCAGCCGAAGCCGTTAGTAGGGATTCGCAGCGCAAAGTTCACCACTCCCGAGGGTGTCACGACCACATGGAAAGGGGTGCAGGTTGGGAAGGGCTGGACACCTGCGGAGATCACGAAAACACATACGCTGGAGTCTGTGACTGGGGCTGAGGGCACCGCTCTGGCGATGGAAAAGCTCACGCAGGCACGGCTCGGGCAGTTCCGGTATGAGCACGCCGGTTTTGCCCGTGGCAAGATCGATCCCGGATATTTCCTGCCCAAAGGCAAAACACCTTCTGAAGGGCTGCTCCGGCTCACAACTGCTGAGAAAGGGCTGGTTCCGGTTCGTGACGCTCCTGATATCAAGTTGCTTACAGGAGGCGTGCCAAAGCCAACGCGGTTCTATGCGGAGGTCAAGCAGCCATACATGAAGGCTGTGGATGTGCCGCTCGCCGGGAGTCCTGCTCACATAAGGTGGGTGGAAGCTGGCTTTCGCAAGGTCACCTATGGTGTGAAGGGTGCGCCCGGCGTGAAGGGTGCGCATGGCATGAAGCAGCCAAGGGTTGAGATCACGGCAGAACCGTGGGGGTATCATCCGACGTTCCCGCCCGGTATCGCGGCTGGCAAAGCGGCAGCACCATCATACATATCGCCCGCCCCTCCCGTGCGGCAGATACCAACAGGCATGTACTTCCATCCGGAGGGTGCGCCGTCATCGCGGGTTCTGACGATAGAGAGCTTGCTCAGACCAAAGACAACCGGCATCCGTCCGCCCACAGAACCGATAACAGCGAAACCCACCACTGCCCGCCCCGAATACAGACCGACAGCAAAACCAGAGCCGCTGGCAGCGGAACCCAAACCAATCATAGAGCCTGTGCGGGCGCCGGAACCGACACGGGCGCTTGCACCAGAGCCTGCCGCACCGGCAGGACCGGGTGTCACGTTCGCAGAACCCGCGAGGTCGCCGGTGCTTGAGGCAATACTCGGGGATATGAAGGCGGCAGAGGTGATGCAGACCGGGGCATCATGCCCGATATTCGCCCCCACCAGAGTGCCGTCAAGACCCACGGTCCCGACTGGCGTGACCGCTTCCGTTAAGGAGGGCTGGTGGGCGCCGGAAGCAAGACCGCCCGGCATAGCGCCCGCGAGGCAGAGAACGATCTCCGAGATGCTTGCACGCACACGGAAGCCGACACCAGAACCTCGCAGAAGACCGTTTGCAGTACCCGGACTCGAAGGAACGCGTATTGTGGAGGCTCCGGCGCCATCCCCAGTCACAGAGTTCGCAGCAGAACCCATAGTGGACCCCGAAGAAAGGCGCAGACCATTCCCCCTGCCGCACCCCGGCGCCATTGAACCTGTCCCACCCACCACAACAACATTCCCCGAACCAATCACTGCCACAACCCCCCCCCCGCCCCCTGATGGTGG
>LGVD01026513.1_pt1 | contig 13459 bp, 13 predicted proteins | sample 469861 | NCBI WGS metagenome assembly LGVD01 (sample SAMN03857201, study PRJNA290197) | marine sediment metagenome | biome: ocean floor; feature: cold seep; material: sediment; isolation source: sample #3730, Push core (PC) 16 from cruise R/V Atlantis leg AT-15-68, Alvin... ... | reverse complement strand
ACCGGTAGGTATGACCCATAAAAATCAATAATTATAAACAGATGAAAAACACTCTTAATTTATCAATAGTCCTATTTATTAGTTTAATCAGTTATTCTCAAAATGCAGATGATGCAAAAATTCTTCTTGATGAAGTATCATCTACAATGAATAATTATGATAATGTTTATATTGAATTTGATTATACTTTAGAAAACAAAGCTGCTGATGTAGAACAAAAAAATAAAGGCGATGTTACAATACAAGGAAATAAATATTTAGTTAACTTTTTTGATACAACACAGATCTATGATGGATCAAAGACCTATTCCATCATCTCCGAAAATGAAGAAGTGAATATTTCTACTGAAAGTATAGATGATGAAAACACATTAACCCCATCAAAATTCTATTCATTTTACAAAAAAGGTTACACTTATAGCTTAGATAAACAAAAACAGATTAATGGTAAAAAGATTCAATTTGTAAAATTGATCCCAATTGATAGCAATTCTGATATTGCTGAAGTGCTGATTGGCGTTGAGACAAAATCAAAACACATCCAACAAATAATTGAAACAGGTAATAATGAAACACAGACTATTTTAATGGTCAAAAAGTTTTTAGTCAACCAAAATTTGAACAATGATATATTTGTTTTTGATAATAAAAAATATGAAAGTTTAGGTTACACTATCAATGATTAACAATATAAATATTGCGTTCTTCAATATAATATTTTTTAATGAAGATCTTAAATAAATACATACTTAAAAGTTTTATAACACCTTTTTTGGCAACATTATTAATTATACTTTTTGTATTAATAATGCAGGCCTTATGGCTTCAATTTGATAAAATTGCCGGAAAGGGTATTAGCATGATCATTATTTTTAAGTTTTTGGGCTACTTATCTTTAATGATGATCCCAACTGCTTTACCAATTGCAATATTACTCTCTTCAATAATGACTTTAGGTGGTTTGGCTGAAAATTATGAATTGGCGGCAATAAAATCAGCCGGTATTTCATTGCGTACTTTAATAAAACCGCTATTATTTTTAATGCTAATATTGAGTTTTTTTAATTACTTGTTTTTGAATTATGCTTTTCCATACGCCTCGTTAAAATCACAAAACCTAATCTATAATATGAAAATGAAAGAACCGGGTTTGGCTTTAGTTGCCGGCACTTTCAATACTGAAATACCGGGTTATAGTATTAAATTTGATGAAAAATACGGTGAGGAAAAAAATTTCCTTAAAAATGTATTGATCTATGAAATCCATGATAATCAAATAAATAACAAGGTTATTACAGCAAAAAAAGGAACAATTTTAAATGAAGAAGGCAGTAGATATTTAACTTTAGTACTTGAAGACGGGCATTACCACGAAGATATAATTAGTAAAAGAACAACTATTGATGAAAGAAAAAGGATGCGTTTTAACAAAGCGAAATTCAAAGAATACACCGTAAATATTGATATTTCAAAAATTGGTAATTTTGATCCGGATGAAGTAAAATACAAAACCGGAAAACATATGTTGAGCTTAAGTCAGCTTAATTTTTATGTTGATTCTTTGCTGCCACCTTATGAAAACTATATCAATAATAAAGCACATAGGAGTTATGAAACACTTAGAGCAAAAAAATTATATGGTAATGATACCATTCCAGAAACTAAATTAAGTGATGATATTTTAGAAAATTTTTCAGAAGATGATAAGGTTATGGTTTTGGATAATGCAATTGAATTAGCCCGAAATAATCTAAATAGTATTCAGAGTTTTCAAAATATTGCTAAAGGGAAACAAAAAATAATAAACGCTTATAATACTGAGTATCACAAGCGTTTAGCATTATCATTTGCTTGTCTTGTTCTCTTTTTTATTGGAGCCCCTTTAGGTTCAATTATACGAAAAGGAGGTTTTGGTTTACCAATGATCATGGCAATATTTATTTTTGTTGTCTATTTTTTCATTTCAACTTTTGGTGAAAAAATGGCTACTTCTAATACAATTTCACCATTCTTTGGCGGTTGGTTAGCCACAATTATTTTATTGCCGTTTGGGCTTTTATTAATGAAAAGAGCCATCAACGATAAAGGAATTTTTAATATTGACAAATTCTTACAACCAATTAATAATTTCTTTAATAAGCTTATAAAGAATAATAAAACATAAAGTGTTAATAAGCAATTTAAATTATCCTAAAAATGGAAATTAAAAGTAAAAATATAATTCAATTAAACACTATTGAAGATGCCATTGAAGATATAAAAAAAGGAAAACTGATTATTGTTGTTGATGATGAAGATCGAGAAAATGAAGGTGATTTTGTTGCTGCTGCAGAAAGGGTTACACCCGAAATGATCAATTTTATGGCTACTCATGGTAGAGGCTTAATATGTGCTCCACTTACAGAAAAAAGATGTGACGAACTAAACTTAAATTTGATGGTGGGTAAAAACACCGTTCTCCATAATACGCAATTTACAGTATCTGTTGACCTGATAGGAAATGGTTGTACAACAGGTATTTCTGCACAAGATAGAGCCAAAACTGTAAAAGCGCTTACTTTTTCCGATACAAAACCAGAAGATTTGGGAAGACCCGGGCATGTTTTTCCTTTAAGGGCCAAAACGGGAGGTGTTCTGCGTAGAACAGGTCATACCGAGGCTGTTATTGATCTGGCACGTTTGGCAGGATTAAAACCGGCAGGTTTACTGGTTGAAATTTTGAATGAAGATGGAACTATGGCTCGCCTACCCCAATTGATCAGAGTTGCTAAAAAATTTGACCTGAAGATCGTTTCTATTGAAGATCTGGTTGCCTATCGTATGAATCACGACTCTTTAATTGAAAAAATTGAAGACTTTTCTTTAGAAACTAGATTTGGGAAATTTTGTTTAAGAGCCTATAAGCAAACCACTAACAATCAAATTCACATCGCATTGACTAAAGGTAGTTGGAAATCGGATGAGGAAGTTTTGGTAAGAGTAAATTCTACTTTGATCAATAATGATATCATTGGCACACTTACCAATAACGCTGATAGTAAATTGGATAAAATGTTCAAACTAATCAATAAAGAAGGCAGAGGAGCAATTGTTTTTATCAATCAAGAATTTCAATCCTATGATTTGATCAACCGATTAAAACAACTTAAAATTAACCAGCATAATGATCTTTCCTATCCGGAAGTTGAAATGGATGAAAAAGATTTTGGAATTGGCGCTCAAATATTACACGATCTGAAGATCAGTAAAATACGTTTGATCTCCAGTGGAAAACATTTTAAAAAACGTGTAGGTATGATCGGCTACGGATTAGAAATTGTTGATTGTGTAGCATATTAACAAAAAAATATTACGATTTTTTATTTAATTTTGCTTTAATGAATAAATTACGAAAAATATTATATCCTCTTTCTGTACTTTACGGTGAAATTACTGATATAAGAAATAAGGCCTATGATAAAAAAATATTACCCTCTTCAACTTTTGACCTTCCGGTTATTGCGGTTGGCAATCTAAGCACCGGTGGTACCGGTAAAACACCCCAGGTAGAATATTTGATTCGCCTTTTAAAAAATGATTATAAAGTTGCTGTTTTAAGTAGGGGTTATAAACGCAAAAGTAAAGGCTTTCAAATTGCAGACAAAACATCAACTGCTATACAAATTGGTGACGAGCCCTTACAATATTATCGGAAATTTAATAATATTATAGTTGCAGTCGATACCGACAGGGTTAATGGTATCAATCAATTACAAAATCTAGAAAACCCGCCGGATCTTATCTTATTAGACGATGCCTTTCAACATAGAAAGGTAAAAGCAGGATTAAATATACTACTCACAACATACGATAAGCTTTATGTTGATGATTCTGTATTACCAACTGGTGATCTGCGTGAAAAAATTTCAGGAGCTAGTAGAGCAGAAATTATTGTTGTAACAAAATGCAAAAAACAGTTATCAGAACAGGAACAATTTAAAACTTCTCAAAAATTAGAACCTGAATTAAATCAAACTGTCTTCTTTTCAGAGATTGTTTATGAAGATAAGATCAAATCAAAAAATGATGAGATCAATTTTGATGAATTACACAGTTTTGAAATTTTACTGGTAACAGGAATAGCAAAAACACAACCCCTTACTGATTATTTAAATGCTCATAAAATATCGTTTAAGCATCTTAAATATTCTGATCATCATAATTTCACAAATAATGAAATTGATAAAATTGAAAATGAATTTTCAAAAATGCCAAGTAAAAAAAAGATAATACTCACAACTGAAAAAGATTTTGTTAGAACATTTGAGGATATCAATAATAATGTGTACTATTTACCAATTCTAACAAAATTCATTTCAAATGAAAAAGATTTTAATAAACTTATAATTAATTATGTACAACGAAATTCAAGAAACAGTTAAATTTTTAAAAGATAAAGGTATATCCACACCTGATTACGGCATAGTTTTAGGTACCGGTTTGGGGAGTTTAGTTTCAATCATAGATATCGAAATAGAAATACCTTATAGTGAAATTCCAAATTTTCCGGTTTCAACCGTTCAGGGCCATTCAGGTAAACTTATTTATGGTGCCTTAAGCGGGAAAAAAGTTTTAGCACTTCAGGGCCGATTTCATTTTTATGAAGGCTGGTCAATGCAGCAAGCAACTTTTCCTGTCAGGGTAATGAAATATCTTGGAATTGAAAATTTAATTGTTTCCAATGCTTCCGGTGGTGTTAATTCAAATTTTGATGTAGGTGATATAATGCTGATCAATGATCACATCAATATGATGCCAGAACATCCGTTAAGAGGTGAAAATGACGATAGATTTGGCGATCGGTTTGTAGATATGCATGAACCCTATGATTTAAAAATGTTGGCTAAAATGGAGTCAATTGCTAAGAAAAATAAAATAAAGATCCATAAAGGAGTCTATTTAGCTTTGCAAGGTCCAACTTTTGAAACACCAGCTGAATACAGAATGGTTAGAATTATTGGTGCTGATGCAGTAGGCATGAGTACAGTACCGGAAGTTATTGTAGCAAAACATATGAAAATGAAGTGTCTAGGAATTTCTATAATTACTGATCTAGGAATTGAAGGACATATCGAAGAGGTCTCACATAAAGCGGTTCAAAATGCAGCAAAATTGGCCGAAAAAGGAGTTTGTAAATTGGTGGAAGAATTTGTTTTTCAAAATTAAAGATATCTCAAAATCAAAAGACATCCACAGTTGTGGATGTCTTTCTAAACTTACTAACTCAAAATTAATTATAATGAAAACAAAATTAGTGGGGAATTCTGCTTTTCACTAATTATATTGCAAATATCATGCCAATTAATTCAATTTACGTTGATTTTTTGTTAAAATATTTATTACTTTAAATGTTTATGAGCCCGATATGAAGATCGCACCAAAGCACCGCTTTCTACATGCCTAAAACCTAATTTCAACCCAATTTCCTCATACTTTTTAAATTGCTCAGGTGTAACGTATTCTCTAACAGGTAAATGCTTTTTTGATGGTTGTAAATATTGTCCGATTGTTACTATATCAACTTTCGCTTTTCTTAAATCATGAAGTGTTTCAATCACTTCATCTTCAAGTTCACCTAAACCAAGCATAATACCAGACTTAGTCCGTTTTTGACCACTTTCTTTAATATATTGCAACACTGCTAGACTTCTGTCATATTTTGCTTGTATCCTAACTTCTCTGGTCAACCTGCGTACAGTTTCTAGATTATGTGAAATGATCTCAGGAGCAACTTCAATAAGCCTGTCAATATTTCGGTGAATTCCTCTAAAATCCGGTATAAGCGTTTCTAGTGTAGTATTAGGATTTATCCTGCGAATTGCTTTAACCGTTTCTGCCCAAATAATTGATCCCCCATCTTTTAGATCATCTCTATCTACTGAAGTAATTACCGCATGTTTGATTTTCATCAACTGAATTGATCGAGCAACTTTTTCAGGCTCATCCCACGCAACACTTTCAGGCTTCCCTGTTTTAACACCACAAAACCCACATGAACGGGTACATATATCACCTAAAATCATAAAAGTTGCCGTACCTTCTCCCCAACATTCACCCATATTTGGACAACTTCCACTCGTGCAAATAGTATTAAGATTATATTTATCTACAATACTTCTTAACTGCGTATATTTTTTTCCTACTGGAAGTTTAACCCGAAGCCATTCAGGTTTTTTAAATGGTAAAATTACTGATTCTTCTGACATTTTTATTCTAAAATTTGAGTGGACAAAAATACTAATAAAAAAGATTTTTATTAAAAACAAAAAGTTAAAATCTATCTGGTTCTAATACTTCAAAATAACTAAACTAAAAATTTTATAAATTCATCAAATACCAAATACTAAATCCTATTAAAAAAACAATTCCAAAATAACTTAATATTTTTAAACTTGTTGATGGATGATATTCGATTGGCATATGTTTGCTTGTTACTAATAAATAGTTGGCTATTGCATAAAAAGGTGCCGTAAGAAATGATAAAATTGTTGCAATTTTAATCATAAACTTCATATTTGAAATAAAAAAAGAAAGGATTAAAACTGTACCAATTGCCAATAAAAAGATCCAAAATAAATAAAACATCTTTGATTTTTTGTTTACGATCAATTCTGTTGATTTTGCCATAGCTCTAGGCGAGGCATCTAAAGTAGTCAATGTAGTACTAAACATTGTAGTAAATGCGGCTATTGATATAAAGATTGATGCTCCTACACCTAAATTTTCTGTGTACAAATTAATGAGTTGTTGTGCAAATTTACCGGCATTACCACTAAACTCTTCATCTGAATTAAACATTACCAAAGCACCTAAAGAAACAAAACAAATACCTAATAAAATAGTTGTAAAATAACCAATATTAAAATCAAATAAAGAGTGTTTTTTATCAAAAATCTCATTGTCTTCTTTCTTCTTTTCAACTGCCCATAACGAATGCCAAACCGATACATCAAGTGGTGCAGGCATCCAACCCAAAAATGCGATTAAAAATCCTATTTCTAAACTACCTTTAGGTAAAACTTGTGTGAGACTAATTTGAGAATTCGTTTTATAAATTGCCATAACAACAGCAATAACAGAGCTTATTGCTAAAACTACAATAATAATTTTTATTAAATTATCCAATACTTTGTATTTTCCTATCAGCAATATCAATAAACTTAAAACAGTAATTATAATACTCCAAAGTGTTAGGTTAGATGAAATTCCAAATAAATTTGAGGCCAAGCCAGCAGTTACAATTGTTACTGCTGCCTGAATTGTAAACATGGTNNNNGATTCGATCAGACTTTCACCTGTTGCTGAAGCATATCTTGGGCCAAATTGGAAAAAAGGATATTTAAATAAATTTACCAGAAATAAAGCCCAGAGCAAACCAAAGCCATAATCGGCTCCTGCTCTTGTTGATTGAACTAAGTGAGAAACACCAATAGCAGCACCTGCAAAAAGTAAACCCGGACCTAATGATTTAATAAAAGTTACAGATCTTGAACTCATAAACTAATTTAGCTTATTATTTGCTATAATTTCAGATAATAATTTTCTAGCTCTCAATAATTTAACTTTTACATTAGTTAATGGTTCTTCAAGTTGTTCGGCAATTTCTTTATAACTCAATTCATTAAAATAACGTAAGTTTATTACTTCTTGATAATGTGGTTTTAATTGTTTTATGAAAGCTTTTAACTGTGCTAAATTTTGTTCATTAATTAATTTATCAGCAGGAGAAGGCTCTTCGTCTGTAATTTTTAGAACTTCACTGTCAGTTTTGTGAATCGATACTGTTTCTGTTTTTTTTCTTCTTAAATGATCAATAAAAATATTTGAAGAAATTGAAATAAGCCAGGTTTTAAACTGGTATTTTTGATCATAGGTGTCAATTTTATCAAATGCTTTAGCAAAGGTTTTAATTGTAATATCTTCAGCCTCATTTTCATCTTTGCATTTACTCATCTGAAATCTATAAACATCTTTCCAATAAGTATTCAGCAAAGTTTTATAAGCTATTTGATCACCTTCTTTAGCTTTGTTAATATGTGAGATGATTTCAGAATTTTCGCCCATTTAGCAATTTAAAAAGTTAAAACATATATAAATTGATTACCACTTTTTTGGAGGTGAAATGATATTAGTGATAAAGATACATAATTGTGCACAAATAATTCCAATTTCTAACACAGGTGCTAAAAAAAACAAATCTGTTTCATTCAATTTTTTAGCGGACTTATATATTATAAGATACCAAAATAAAAAGCGGATAATAATTAAGAGAAGTGTTAATTGAACATATATGTTCTTTAAAAGTAAAACAATTGCCAAAAACCAAAATAAAAATTGAGATATGTAAAAAAGTCCGAGTAAAATTTGATGAATCTTTTTGTAGTTATTCGCTGTTGTTATATGCCTTCTTTTTTGATTAAACCAATCTTTAATATTTGTTTTAGGGATCGAAACCGTAAAAGCAATTTTATTTGTACAAATTGAAGTATTCTCATTTGTAGCTATTTGATTGATAAACAGATCATCATCACCCGATTTTATATGCATATGATCTTTAAAACCATTAGCGTTATAGTATTCATCTTTTGAATAAGCAATATTTCTTCCAACACCCATGTAAGGAATACCCAATTTGGCATAAGAAAAATATTGTAAAGCTGTCATTAATGTTTCAAATCTGATAAGCTTATTTAGAAAAGAGTTACTTATTTTTTCATAAGCTCCATAGCCTAAAACAATCGTTTTTTTATCTATAAAATTTGAACTCATGCCACTAACCCATTCTTTTGAAGAAGGCTTACAATCAGCATCCGTAAGTAAAACAAATTTATTTGATGCAGCATCGATCCCTTTTCCTAATGCAAATTTTTTACCATTACTAATATCCTTGGATAATGATATTAACTGAATTTTTGAAATATTTGGAGAGTTTTTATATTTATTTTTAATATCCTGCATTACTTGAAATGACAGATCGGTTGAAGCATCATCTACAAGAATAATCTCAAAATCCGGATGACTTTGTTCAACTAAATAAGGTAAGTTCTTTTTAAGATTTTCTTCTTCATTCTTAGCGCAAATAATTATAGAAACTGGTATTTCGTTCTCTAAATTAATACCCTTGGATTTTGACAAAGAAAATCTACCAAAAATAAATAAATAATAAAAGATTTGAATAATTACAACAATAAAAAAAGTAACAAAAAGTAACATCTTTTATTAAGAAAGTTTCTTTATATGTATGTGAGGGGTAGCATGTTGACCTTCATCTTTATTGTGACAACTGCCTTCACCTCCACAACCGCAAGATATTCCTTTGGCTCTTAGTTTTGCATTACTACCTGAACAGGTACCTTCAAATTCCCCGTCTTTTTTCGCCCAAATTTTTATAGCAATTCCAGCAAAAGCAAAAGCAAGTAACACTATGGTAATTAAAAGAAGTTTCATCAGCTTAAAAATTTAAGATACAAATTTAATTATTTTATAAAATCTTTTGATTGAAATATATGATTATTTTGATAATTTTTTATTGTTCATTTAATTAAAATTTCATAAGACTTAAAAGCATGAAATACATAATTATATTTCATTTATAAATTCTCTAAAAATAGATCTGTATCCTGTTTAAAGTAATCGAGTGTAAAACTATTATCAGTTTTACATTTACTTTTTAATAATTTAATATTGTCATTCCATTTATTTCCATCAAAAAATTCCAAACCTTTAAAATCACGGATCTTATACAACGACTTTTCACCGTAAGAAGTGCCTAAATAGATATGTTTGAGATTGTTTTTAGCTGCCCAGTCAATGACACTAAACATCATATACTTACCAAGTGAATATTCCTGAAAATTTAAATCAAAAAAAGCAAACCAATAGTGTAACATATCTTTTTCAATAATTGCAATAACATAACCAACTTTTTTATCATCTAATGAAAATTCAAAAATATGGCTTATACTTTTTGTCTCAAATATGTAATTTAGCCTGGATTTACCTATGTTTTCACTAAACCGTTTTGCTGCGAAGTCTAAACAAAAATTTTGAAAATCTTCATTTTTTATATCAAAATCTTTAACGTTTTTAATGATACAACTAGGTGTTTTTTCTTCAATTTTTCTAAGAACCCGCCTATTTTCTGAAGTTTCTTTAAAATTTTTCAAGTCAACCCTTAAACTGCGAGCCAAATAATAAGTTTCTTGTTTTAATTCAATATTATTAGAGTAAGGTAAAAAGCCTTTATTGTAGATATCAGGCAATTCTTTTTGAAATTCTTTTAAACAATAAATTGCATAATTAAAAGTATAAGTACTGTAATCAACAAAACTTTCTGATCTAAAAATCTTCATGAAAATAAATATACACAAATAGTCAGGATTTCATTTTGCCTACCAAAAGGGCTGTCTTAAAATAATATCCTGACTANNGACTACAACTATTAATAAAGTACTAATCCTCGTCTTTTACCAGCAAATCTTTTTGTAGATTTTGTGGAACTGGTTCAAATGAAGAAAAATTAGTTTTAAATGTAGCTCTACCTTGTGTTTGTGAACGCAAACTGGTTGAATATTTATACATTTCAGCAAGAGGTACTTTTGCTTTAATAATTTGATGATTTCCATCACTATCCATACCAATTATAATTGATCTTCGCGATTGTAAGTCTGTCATTACATTACCCATCAATTCTTCAGGAACTCTTACTTCTAGATCGTGAATAGGTTCTAACAACTTAGGCTTAGCATTTAAAAAAGCTTCCTTAAAAGCATGTGCTCCTGCTATTTTAAAAGAAATATCATTAGAATCTACCGAGTGCATCTTTCCATCAAAGATCATAACCCTTATATCACGTGCGTAAGATTTTGTAAGTGGTCCCTCTTCCATAACTTCTAGAATCCCTTTTAAGATTGCCGGAAGGTAACGTGTGTCAATTACACCACCTGTGATACAATTATAAAAGACCAGTTTTCCACCCCAATCAAGATCAATCTCTTCTTTACCTCTTATATTAAATCCTTCTGGCTCAGAAATTCCTTCGTGCCAAGGTTCAATTTTTAAATGAACTTCACCAAACTGACCTGCTCCACCTGATTGTTTTTTATGTTTATAAGATGTTGTTGCAGGGCGTTGAATTGTTTCACGATAAGCAATTTTTGGTTGTGAGAATTCAACCTCTATTCCATAAATATTTTTCAATGTCCAATCAATTGTAGCCAAATGTAATTCTCCTTGGCATGATAGTATTAACTGTTTTAATTCAGAAGAATAATTTGAAACTATCGTTGGGTCTTGACTTTCAATTTTTTTCATGAATTCGCCCAACTTTTCTTCATCTTTTTTATTTTTTGCATTCATCACCTTTCTAATTCTAGGCTCAGGGAAAATAATCGGTTTAATTGTGATTTCTTTCTTAGGATAGTGCAAAGTATCATTAGTTTCAGTACTTTTTAATTTTAAAGTTGCACCAATGTCTCCTGCTGATAATTTCTCAACAGATTCTCGTTTTTTACCATCCATGATAAATAGTTGATTTAAACTTTCAGTATCTCCAGTACGAGAATTCACTAATTTATCATTTACTTTAATTTCACCTGATTTTACTTTAAAAAATGTTACCTGACCTAAATTTGGTTCATGAAAAGTTTTAAAAATAAATAAGGCGGTAGGTTCACTTGATTTACATATAATTTCATCGCCTTCAACACTTTGCTCAGGTTTTAAGTCAGAAGCTGCGGGAGCTACATTATCGATAAATCCCATTAACCTACCTGTTCCCATATTATTGATTGCTGAAACACAAAAAACAGGAAACAACTCATGGTTTAGCATACCTTTTTGTATTCCTAAACGCATTTCATCTTCGTTAAGGGTTCCTTTATCAAAGTATAATTCCATTAATTCTTCATCATTTTCTGCAGCTTTTTCTACCAACTCATTGTGCAAATAATCAGCAACTTCTTTTTGATCTTCTGGTATTTCAAGTTTCTCTGGCTTTCCTCCTTCTATACCAAATTTATACATTTTCTTTTTTAAGACATCAATAATACATTGAGCCCCGTCAACCTTTAAAGGATATTGAATTTTAACTGCATTATTTCCTACCAGATCTACAATACTTTTAAAACTTTGATCAAAATTTGCATTAAGATGGTCTATTTGATTTACAACAAAAAGTGTAGGTTTTCTAAATCTATTGATATACGACCAAATGATCTCAGTACCAACTTCAACTCCATTTTGTGCATTGATAACATTAACTACTGAATCAGCAACTCGCATAGTCGAAGCAATTTCACCAATAAAATCGTCTAATCCCGGTGTATCAATTATATTAATTTTATAATTCCTCCATTCTGTATGAAGTGGAGTTGCATAAATTGATGTCTCTCTTTCTTGCTCAATTTCGTGATAATCGGCTATTGTATTTTTATCTTCTATAGTTCCTCTACGGTTTATAATTCCCGCTTCAAATAACATGGTTTCGGCAAGAGTGGTCTTACCGCTGTTATGGGCGCCAACTAAAGCAATGTTTTTAATCTGTTTTTCATCGTATATTTTCATGGTAAATAAGTTTAATATTTCTTTCGCATAAAGTTATAAAAATTATTGTTACCAATATTATGATTTATGTTAGCGTTTAAGGAAAAATCAAAAAAAATCTATGTAATTTTTTTTATCATTTGATTTTAAGGAAGTTACTAATCCATATTCTTTACATTGGTAATTTATTTTTTAAATCTTCTATTATATTATATGCAGCCGGGCAAACCTCAATGTTTTTAAGCGTAAGATTGGTTATTTGAATAAACTTTTTTCGATTGGTATGTGGATACTCACTGCATGCCTTGGGTCTAACATCGTAAATAAAGCAAGAATTATCTGAATCCAAAAAAATACAAGGTGCATTTTGTAATACCATATAATCATCTTCATCTCGATATAAATACTTTTCAATAAACTGATATTCTTTTATACGCAAATACTTTGAAATTCTTGTAATATCTTTTTCTGTAAATATCGGACTGGTTGTTTTACAGCAATTAGCACAAGTTAAACAATCCATTTTTTCAAATTCGGTTTCATGTAATTCCTGCATTATTAAATCCAGACGTTTTGGCTTTTTCTTTTTTAGAATGGAAAAATATTTCTTATTCTCAGCATGTTTTTCTTTAGCCAATTTTGGTAATTGTTCTAAATTAATTCTCATCTATTTAGTTTTTAAAAACCAAAAATAAATAATAACATTCATTTTTATGTTAAAATGGTTACTTTTGCGCCTTAAATTTATTATTATAAATGAATATTCAAGAATCTTTAGAAAATGCTGTAAAAGACGGAATGGAAACTTTGTTTGAAGTGAATATTCCTTCGGTAGAATTTCAAGAAACAAGAAAGGAATTTGAAGGTGATCTAACCA
>LGVD01003635.1_pt1 | contig 13618 bp, 13 predicted proteins | sample 469861 | NCBI WGS metagenome assembly LGVD01 (sample SAMN03857201, study PRJNA290197) | marine sediment metagenome | biome: ocean floor; feature: cold seep; material: sediment; isolation source: sample #3730, Push core (PC) 16 from cruise R/V Atlantis leg AT-15-68, Alvin... ... | reverse complement strand
GGGGTCAAAATTGGTGGGAAAAAGGGGTCAATTTTCAACGGGAATCTTCAATAACTAATAATTTTTGAATTGTTGGTATGAAATTATATACTTTATATATAAAAAAAGAAATCAAAGAAAATAAACAAAGTAATATAATTAAATCTTTTTTTAATTAAGGTTTTAAAAAAAAAACAGTATATGTAATAGTCATTGAGTGCCATCCGAAATATCCTGATATTATGACGAATATTTTCCCGAATATACTTTATCAATTATGTGTAAGTCATTTTAATTACAGTAGAGATGTAGATCTTCGAAAAGCTGATGGTATACAGTATAAAAAGAAAAAAACTACCTGACAAATATTGGAAAATAAAAAGCAAAAATGACAAAATTAATGCTATTATGTTGAAAACGAAAGAATATTTTTACAATTTAATACATCTTATGGAGGATTTTAATATCCCAAAAATAAATAATAATTTGGAAAATATATATTCAACTATGGAACCAAACTATAGAAACAATGGACAATTTAAGCCATTTGAAAGTGCAATTAATCATTCAAATTGCCAAATACTTTTTAAAAATTTTTATAAAATAGAGGAAGAAATATATGCTACTTCAAGCCCATATAGCCGTGCTGGATTAAATCATAAGGATGATGATTGGTCAAATATAACTGACTTATAATAAAATTCTTAAATACTTTGGAAACATTAAAACGGCTATATCAAAGGAATTAAGTGATATTGCATGATTAAATTGAAATCAAAGAGTTTCAAAAGAACTCGTTTTTTCGCTCCAAAGACTAGCCTATGTTCAACTTGAAACTAAGCAAAACGATGAAAGACATCCAGTGGTCGTTCATCAGTCTTGCCACAGCCTCCATCGCCCACCTCCTACTCAGGATCGTGCTCGGTAGGGAGCTTGGACCCTCCGGACTTGGCCTCTACACCCTAGTCTTCACCATCTACATGTTCGGCATGCAGTTCGCTGCCTTCGGCATCGGTGCCGCCTTGACCAAATACATCGCCCAGTATCACGATGACCAAACGAAGATCCGAGAGTTCGTCACAGCCGGCATTGCAGGCTCCCTGGTCAGCGGTACCGTGATGGGCATACTGCTATACCTATTCTCTGACACCATTTCCATCCAGTTCTTCCATATCCCCGAGATGACAGACCTCCTAAAGATCACTGCCTTCTGTTTTCCGTTCATAGCCATGCAGAAAGCTGTCATAGGCACACTGAACGGCCTAAGGTTGATGAAGTTGTTTGCTGTGGTGAACATCGTCCAGAACATGTCTGTGTTGGTGATCACTGTCGTTCTGGTACTCTGGTTGAATATGGATGTCAGGGGTGCGGTGATTGGTTTCGTCCTCTCAACATTACTGGTCGGTTTGCTCTCCCTGGCTTTTGTCAGAGACTACTTCACAACCTCCCCAAAACTGGTGCACACCGTCCTTAAAGAGATCTCATGGTTCGGTTTCTATGTTGTGCTTGCAAATTCAATTGGGATGGTCATCATCCAAATCGACAGTCTGCTAATTGGCTATTTCATGAACGAAACGGAAGTTGGGTATTATGCAGTTGCTATAGTATTCACGCATGGAATTACTTTACTTCCACAGGCGGTACAGAGAGTAACAACCCCCTCCATAGCAACTTACTACGGAAAAAGAGATTTTAAGAGTATAAGGTCTCTAATAAGAGGAACCATGATCAAGATGCTCCTAGTTACAATAGCCATTGCAATAATCCTTGCATTTTTCGGCAAGACATTGATTGGAATTATATTCACAGAAGAGTATATTCCTGCTTATGCGCCTTTGTTGATATTGTTAATTGGCTATTCAATCTATGCATCATTTATATCCGTGGGAACATGTCTCTCGAGTATTGGAAAAGTCCAGATTGTGTTTCGGATAAGTGCCCTATGTGCTATTTTAAACACATTGTTGAACATCGGATTGATACCACAATTCGGGCTTGTTGGGGCCGCAAGTGCCACATCCATATCATTAATATTCACCACTTTGATTAATTTGTACTTTATGAGGAGATATATTGCAGTATTAGAGAATCAAACTCAATAACAGTAGAACAGTTACAAAAATATATGTCTAAAGAAATATCTTATATGTCCTTTGAGGGAACATTGTAAAATAATGGGGGAAAATATTAAATGTTATTTAAAGAGATTGCACCAATGATCACATTATTGACTTTGATCATCTCGGTGTTAATTGCTCTAAAAATAAAAAGGTCAAATATCTCCACCATTGATGGAGTCTTTGCCATCATTGGAACAATACTGGGATTATTTATAACTTTGATTAATTTGGCATATAGCAATAACTACCTTATCACACTTGGACCTATACTCACAATTGCATCCCTTCTGTATGTGAGATACAGAAATAAATTATTGACAGATAACATCAATTTAAATCTTGATAAACGAATACTGAAGATTATTCAAACTATATACTGGATCTGTATTTCAATAGCATTGGTAAGTTACTATCAAGCAGAACCTTACTACCGCCCCCCAATATTCTTTATCAGTATTTCAGTGGCTGTAAGCCTGTTGGGGCTAGAGATCCTATCACGAACCTATGAAGAGAATGTTCAACCCTACACTATTTTCACCAAGATACTTATTGTATCACTTCTCATAAGATTAAGTGCCTACTTTATATCACCATATCCAATTGGTTCTGACCCATGGGACCACGCCGAATTGATAAAGGATATTTCCATCTACGGTACAAGTAATTTCCCCCTAACACACGAATATTACTCCAATTATCCCTTGATGCACTTATATACATCCGCTGCAGGCCTACTCGGAAACCTGACTATAAAAGAAGCGATGTCTGTCAGTAGTGTTGTTCTGACGAGTAGCACTCTATTTATATACCTAATTGCTAAAAAAATAATGAATAATGTTCAACTCGCATTGTTTGCAGTCCTACTTATAAATATTGCAGATTTTCATATTCAATGGAGCATTCAAGTAATTGCTATGAGTTTTGGAATTGCAATATACACGATGGCAATCTATTTATTAATTGAACGAAAGGAGAAGTTGTCCAGCATCTACAAAATATTCTTAATTTTATGTGTATTTATCATTATCTGGACCCACACAATATCATCGTTTATTTTTATGACATCATTGATCTCGTTATATGTAGGGTCTTTTATCTACGAACATATATATGGAGCTACAGACAACACCTCCGAAATAATAGTAACCCTTACTCTTTGTCAAATCTCTGTAGTAATGTTGATCTACCACTGGATGGATCCAGACTACCCTTTTTTTGATTCAATAATACGAGGATTGATAGATTCATTGGTAAAAGAAGCCGAATTTCTGGGAAGGGAAACGATTTTAGATGAGGGCGATTCCTGGTTTTCGATACTTAATATCCTTGGATTTCTCATATTGATCTTTTTTGGAGTCATTGGAAGTCTGCACAGTTTATCAAAAGAACATCAAACCAAAACTAAGGTGTCTTTGATATTCATGCTCATTGTGTTATTTTTTGTCTTCTTAGTATTTCCTGTGATGGGAATAAGAGATATTGTTCCTTACAGATGGCCTGCATTTATTTATATAGCTCTTATATTGTTTTCCGGATTGGGAATCATCCAGTTTGCCAGCATCTACTTGAATAAGTACTACAAGATTCTTTTTATATTAGTGTTAATGCTCACACTCTCATTTTTCATGATAACAAATTTTTTCACAGATATAGACTCCCCTGTTTATGGAGAACAGCTCAACCAAAAAATGGTTTGGACTGAATCTGAAATGAAGCTTTTTACCAACATAAACAATTCTTATGAAGGATATATTGTTTCAGATCGACAAACTCGCATCAGACCCTTTCAAACACACTTAAAAAGAGTGAAATCTGCAGATTATCCAACATCATTAGAAGGAAACCTAAATTGGGATTATATGAACAATAATTTGGTTATATGGAGAAAAGTTAGCCTTACTAGACCTATACAAGTTGGTGGTTACAGAAATCCGATGATGCTAGTTGGTCGAGATTTCAAAGTTCATTTAGAGGACGAATTCTCAAGTGTATATGACACTGGATTAGCAAAAGCATATTTGAAGATTCCCGTTGAAAATTGGGCACTATCCTGAAATAGATCGCATAATTTATACTCTATAATATCTATTTTACGGAAAATTGGATAACAATAAGAAACCTAAAATTTGAATGATCACCATCAAGATTTGGGAAGTCTATTTATACAAAAGTTTAAAATTATACATGCGAAGTAGTATAATAAGCATCAAAAATAAGAAAATTTCAATTTCCCATTAGATTTGTAGTGGATACGATTTTTTGTGGAACATAAAAGGCTGACGAAAATCGATGATAAATGAATATTTGTACATCATACAACACTGGAATACACTTCCAATATTTCCGTGGCAATATTTTTCCACATAAACCGCTTAGCATATTCTTTTATTTCATCAATATCCCATGATTTATCCAATGCCGACAAAATATTATCAGCTAACTTTTCTGAATCTACTGGTTCGCTTAGCAACCCATAAGCTTCTGAAATGACTATTTCTTCACTCCCGCCATTATAAGTTGCAACCACAGGCTTCCCACAAGCCATTGCTTCAATCTGAACCACACCAAAACTTTCACTCAAACTCGGCAGCACAAACACATCACACGCATTCATCCAGATGGGAATATCATCATGTGGCTTACAACCCACCAGTCTCACATGATCCTGTAAACTTGCTGCAACAATCTGTTTTTTCAATTTATTCTCCAATCTACCGCAACCGACTATGTAACATTGAACATCGTTCCTGTGTTTTACAACCTCATTCATAGCTTCGATGAGATATTTGTGGCCCTTTATTTCCATCAAATTTCCTACAGCTAATATAATCTTTTTATCATGAGGTAAATTTAGTGTATCCCTACATGTTTTTAGATCTCTTTGATGAAATATTTCGTCCCTATATCCATTTGGCAGGACGGTAACCGGAGTATTTACATTTAGTTTCCTTATACAGGCCAAGTTGCTTTTGCTTACTGTAATTATATGATCTGCTGAATTTAGGACATATTCTATTCTTTCCTTCCATTCATCATCTTTGAATGGCAGTATATAAATGTCATAGCCATGTGCAGTAACCACAAATGGTACATTGTATTTTTCTTTAAGCTTTGCACCTGCATACCCAGATGACCAAGTAAAATGTGAGTGTATTAAATCAAATTTTATGTTGTTGTTTCTAATCACTTTTTCAACAGCATTTGAGTGCTTTTTACCGAGTCTTTTGTATTGTGAATCCAACGGTGCATATAAAATTGGCGTTGAGTATACACTCACATTTGAAGGTGTATTAGTTAAATCGATTTTGTAATCCAGTTTAAATGGATTCAAGTAAGGGATTGTAATGTATTTAGAAATTTCTGCAATTGGATTTGATCGAACTAAAACTGAACATTCGTTACAATACTTGCACAGGCTGTTAATAGACTCTTTTTGAAAACTGTTGTATGAATGTACTACGAACAATATATTACTATTTAGCATATTCATAAAGATACTCCATTAAACAATAAGTTTTATTATGTCTAAATCGATTGGTTTGAAATTTTCCCAGTTCTTCTATGGCACATTTGTGTAGGCAAAAGTGATCATGTACCTCAGTTGTATTTCCTGATCATTCTTTTGTTCGGAGCAAGGTTTCCACTGTGACTGGATCAGCTTTTTATAGTTGGAATAGAAGTTTCTATCACCAATATGATGTGCAAGGACGAAAAGGCTTTTGTTTAACATGCTAAATCCTCTACTTCCCTCACAAGATATTACAATGGACAAAACGATTCAATATTATGCACATCGCTACCTTTTACCAAACAAATATCACTAATTTTTGCCAAATCAATCCATTTTGGAGATGGTACATCATACTTACAATTCATCTCAAGTAATATTTTTCGTTTGCTCATCGAATTTAAAATTTCCACAAACTGGTCATCAGGAATTTGCAGATGCTTTTTTTCCAAAAATGCTCCGGGATGTGCCCAAGTATTCACATATTTGTTTTTCAAGACATTTTTTAAACTATTAAAATAAATATCAACATCCGCTGGAAATGAATGGAATGCAAAAATTGGATAATCTATTTCTTTTAAAATTTCATCATTGACATCTAAATCTCCATTTGGAAGGACTTTTGCCTCACAACCTGATAGAATAATAAGGTCAAATTCTTCTTTAACTTTATCAATGTCATCCAAAAAACTACAAAAATCATAATTAAGGTTTTTTCTGACGTGTTCAGTAAATGCAACTAACGGAATTCCAACCTCTACTGCTTTCTGACAATAATCATAAACTGAATTTTTTCCATCAGTATAATTTGTATGAATGTGCCACTCTCCTTTTAGGAGATATTCACTGTATTTTTCCCAGGTTTTCATACTTGCCCAAAAATTTTATTGTCGTTTATTCCAATGCCACCCCAATATCTCATAATCCTTGTTCTCCATAAGATATTAAATTCAGGCACTTTCTCGCCCAGTGCTTGTTTAACTGCCCCATAAATAATATTAGCTCCAGCAAAAGTAGACAGAACCATTGTACCTTGTATTCTAGGATTTGATTCTAATAATTTTGGTACATTGTTTGCATCTAATTTGAATTGGAATCCAAATGCATATTCCAGTCCAATTTCCTTGGATAGCAATCTTGAATACTCAATCATTTGCTTATTTTCTTCATATGTACCTTCAAAAGTTATTCCCGATCTTATAATATCTCTTTTTCTCGTAACCACATAAATATTATTAACACTAAGGATGTCCACTGTCCATTCCTCATTGGGTAAATATTCCATAATCAGAAGTGAAGGAAATAAATTGCCTAATATTGTTTTCAGGTAACTCATATGTATGTATAAACTAGTCGGCTTTTCTGAATAAAAATTCTCTTTTAAATTAACAGATTCATCGATAATTCGCACCCCTCTCATGCCATTTGATATGGGCGGTTTAATTACAACCGGTTTTTCTGGCCATCCCAACTTTTTTGCTGATTCAACCAATCCCTCAAAAGTATCTACCAAATAAAATTCCGCAGTAGGAAGCCCTATATCCTTTGCCAAGGACATCAGTTTATGTTTGTCATTTGCAATTTCAATGCTTTTTTTCTCAGATATAGCAATTTTTGTACCGAATGATTTGAAAAGCTCTTTATTTCCAGCCAAAATTAATAATTCTGCCGTATTTTGAGGTAGAAGGACATCAATCGATTCATTTTGACAAATTGAACCTAATTCTATGACATATTCTGGCTCAGAAGCCTTAGGGATTTGATAAAAACTATCACATAAATACTTTCCAATTACATCTTCTTTAGCATCTGTTCCAATAATATTAATTTTGCATCCGTCGAAGTTATTTTTTAGAGAATACAACGTCCCTTTAATTCCAGGAGCACCAGCACCGGTTACCAGAATATTTAACGCATCCATCTTACCACCTCAAACGCCTCTGCATATTTACAATTACACTGAACACCCCTATTGCATGCTAATCCATAGATAAAACCTTTAAAAAAATATGGTTTATTCTGAATAATTTGTGAGTCATAATGTTTTAGTATTTCGTATTTTTTTGATATGTGTCTTTCGCCTAATCTCATAAATAGTTGTGTGTTAAAAGTTATATGATTCCATGGTAGTTCATAGGAAATAATACTAGATGTTGTCTTAAAAGCTCTAATCATTTCATTTGCAACAACTTGGTGGTCTTGATGGTAATCATTTACTGATGGGCCAATGACTAAGTCTGTATTAAAATACTTCCTAATGTTGATAAGCTCTTCTAATACATCTTGCCTATGCTCATGAAGATGCCTGACTTTAAAATTAAATATCTCATAATCATCTTCACCCAGACCAATATCACTGGCAACATCACAAAATTCTGTTTTCAAAGTATCTTTTGGCAAATTGTCTGGTAAAGAATCTTCCGCCGTGGAAAATACAACCCATAATAAATTATGTCCTTCTTCGACGAACTTAAAGACACTTCCGCCACACCCGAGTTCTGCATCATCTGCATGAGGAGATAATATTAAAATATTCAAAGTAAATCACCTACATTTATAGTGCTATCTGGATTTTGTTTTATCATTTTGAGACTTCGTGGGTAGTTATCTAATAACCAAACCATAAAATCCGTGACATTTATATTCTCACTGACCAAGATGTCTCTTTTCCTTTTTCCATTTTCCAACAAATCTGTTTTTTGGAGCAGTTCTTGAATAAGATCAATTGCACCATTTTCATCATCATAAGTCCACATTAAACCATAATTATATATATTATTGAATACGCCACAATATTTAGCAGTTGTAGATATATGAATTGCATGTGTACCTAATACTGCAGATTCTGATGCAGTTGTTCCTCCTTCGCCAATGTATAAAGTGGCATAATACAACAAATCATGCAACTTCTCAGGAGATACCTTGATCTTATATTTCTCTAACTCCGAGTCCATATCACCTTCGGAAGTGATCAATACACGCCCATATTTTTCAAGCTTCTTCACTAATTCAATTTTATTTTGTATGCCTTGTTGACCAATATCATGATGCGCATTCCATGAAATAAATCGTAAAATTATGAATGTATCATCCTCACTCAATCCCAGTTCATTCAGTACTTCAGAGTTGGGTGTGAAATAATTCGGATGTAAGTATGCAAGTTCATGATAACCAGCATATCTTATTTGTTTTATTCCAAGTTCTTTTTTAAAACAAGAAGGAGTTAAAACTACATCTGTAAGTGGTAAAACTGATTTTATTATAAATGTCGCATGTTCAGTATCAGCCAATGAAATATATTTTTTCCCAAATATTTTAGCACCGATAGCTATAGATGGATCCATCATGGATAAAATAAGATCCGGGTTAAAATTTTTAATTAAAGGAATGATTTTTATAACTCTGGAAATCATTTCGATTCCTAATCCAAATAGTCCACTCCCAGAATTACTTATTAAGTCATAATCAAAGCCGTATGTTTCTAAAAGATTTATACAAACTTCTTTATTTCTTGCAATGATCTTAATTTCATGCCCTTTTTTTTCTAAAGCCCATATTATATTTTTAAAAAAATGCACATGAGCAGGATGTCCTACACTTATCAATATCTTCATCATAACACCTCTAAATTATCTTCAACAATTTTTCTTACTATTTTTGCAGGTACACCTACAACTATTGTAAAGGAAGGTACATCTTTAGTAACAACCGACCCCGCACCTACTATTGAATATTCTCCAATTGTTACATCAGGTAATATAATGCAACCAGCACCTATCCAAGCATCATGTTTTATTCTAATATTTCCTACCTTAATTAGTGGAGAAACTTCTTTTAATTCACTCAGTTTTGAAAAATTGGGATTAGATGTCAATATAAATGTAGTATCCGAAGCGATTGCAACTCTATCTTCAATTAATAAATTACCCTCATAACCTACATCACAAGCAAGTCTAAAGTCGTCATTAATGGTCACGTTTTTGCCGATTTTAACTCCTGCCATTCTAAGTAGAAACACTCTAAATGCACTTGGAAAAATGACTTTGGCCATGACCCTACAACTAATCCGGAAAAATTTTTGAAGAATGTTCATGATATCACCCAAAATGCTGGAACATTGAATCGCTGAATTTCTTATAGACAGACATTGGCATTTTCTGAATCACCTTCGTCCCGTATTTGTATTTAATATTTTCTCGGTTTCCAGTTAATGATTCTGGATTATATGGATAATAACTATAATATAGCTTTTTTTCAACTGTACCCCATCGTCTTTTGTATTCTATCAATCCTTTGTTATCATAGGATGTGCGACCAAAATCGAAGTAGTGGTATCCATTTACGCATGCATCTTCAATACTTTTCCAGGTTAATGCATTATTAGGACGGATATTTAAGTAACGGGGGTTAGACGCAGCATACCCATAAATTACAGTATCGCCAAAATATATAAAAATTCCACCAGCAACAATTTCATCAGAATATTTTGCAACATAAAGAGAAACACGTTCATTTAACGACTTAAACATATTTTCATAAAAATTCCATGGGTGGCATGGTACACCAATCCTTTTTTTCGTGATGCAGTTCAATTCATAAAATTGTTTTAAATCTTCGATATTTTTAGTTGAATAAACATAGATTCCACTATTTTTTGATTTTTTGGTTGAATTTCTAGTGCCTTTAGATAATTTTTTCCACGTTTCGTCAATATTCGAGGATAGTTCTAAGATTTGTGTAGAAAATAAGTTTTGATCGCAGAATCCATTAGAATTTACTAAATCCCTAATTTCAAAATAATTTGCATCTGTCTTTAAGAACAAATCTATCCCCTTGTTAATCAGACCATCTTTTGAATGTTCGGAACCAATATAACCGCAAATGTGAGAAAACGGAACAGAGCACAACCGATTGCCGGTCAATTTGCTTTTAACGTAGAATAAGGATAGTAGTCCGGTTATATTGTCATTTTTGTCTTTTGCGAATAGGTAATGGGGCTCATAATTGAATGTTTTTTCCAAAAAATCTTTCCATTGAGGAGTATGGTATATACTTGCAGTGTTGTAATTGTCTAAAAATCGTTCCCACTCATTATCACCAACATTAGTTTCAATCTTTGTCATTTCCAAACCACTCTTAAAACCTTTTTCCCCAAATTAACCATAAAATCCATAGAATAATATAAGCCCCACTCTGCAAAACTTGACCCCCATCTTTCAGGATGTGTCAGAATGTAAAATTCATTAATTTGTTCACTTTCGATCAATTTGAGAAGATCATCAGTTGTATCAGCACAAAGATGCTGTGTTTTACCAGGAATAAAATCTCTCAAACTACTCTTAGAACCCCAGGATCTTCCGGTATCGGAGAAATAATTTAGTTCTTTATCTACAGATAAATAAGCTTCCCCGATAACACCAAAATCCCTGAAATCGTAGTATTTCCAAAGATCACGGTTATCGTATTTTGACAGAGGTCTTCCATGCATGCAGATCGTTCTAACATCGCTGATCTTTATAAACTTATCCAGGTGAGACTGGAATAGTTCGATAGCCTTTTTAGGATCTCCATTGGCATCACTCAGTACCTCATAGTGGTAGCCGATTTCATGACTCATATCTTCTATTTGTTTCATGATCTCAGGGCGGAATGTGCTTTTGATGTACCTAAAATAATAAGTTGCTTTTATACCATGATCATGTTCGATCTTTGCGGTTCGCAATGCATTCCCGGGCATCCTGTCAACATCATGGCGCATCAGTACGAAGCGGTCTGGATGCTGGTTGTTTATGTATTCTGCCATTGTTACTGTGGTATATGTACCGGATATCGCCTCACAGAGCTGGCGGAACTTGTGAATTGTGAAATCACGATTGTCAAAATCCAGCATTAAACATCACCACATCGATATTCATCATGAGTGTGAACATTTATAAATATGTATATACTATAAGAAAAATAATGTTCATCTTCGGACATCTTGGGATTACGATTGGTATCTTCTTTCTTGCAGGCCTCGCAGTTCCATCCGTCAGACGTCATCTTGATTACCGGTTTATCGCGCTCGGAGCCTTGCTGCCAGACCTGATCGACAAACCTATTGGTAGGATCCTGCTCGCTGAGTCGGTGGGCAGCGGGTATCTGGTCGCGCATACGCTTGTAGTTGTCGGGTTTTTCGTGCTTTTTGGTATGCTCGTGAGGTATGTCCATAGGTATCATGATGTTCATGCACTCAAGTAATTGCAAATGAAGTGAATAGTTTCTTGTTTCCCTTGCCATTTCTTCTACCTGTTAGTACAGTCAACTCCAGATGCTCTAAATTATGTGGAATATCACAGAGTCCGTGCATAATTCCATTCTCTATTACCACTATTCTTACACATTGGTTCACCAAAACGTATATCATTATTGTTCTCCTGCATGTCAAATAGCATTGCAAACAATACGAACTGCAGACCAAATATCAGTATCAGTACATCCAACAATGGATAATTTGGAGATACATGCCAGTGCAATATCATTTTTGCAATGATAATATACACAGCAAACAGCACGCCAAATGGAATAAAGATCATACCAAGTATATAAAACAGGACAAGCGGATGGAAACTCAGGATCATGTATTTCATCTTGAGCCTCCCTAAAAATTTCCGGAACAGCATCAGTGAAACTTTACCTATATAGGTTTTGTACATGATGGTAGACCTCTCCTGGCCATATCTGGCTGGCATAACAACGTCTATGGTCCTGAAACCAAACGTGTTGAGCTTAACAAGTAGGTCATTGCAATAACCATAATACGTATACAGCGTGTCAATCTCAATATTCACAAGAGCCCTCTTTGAAATTGCAGTATATCCATTTTGCGGATCCATGATATGCCAGTATCCGCTCCCAATCTTTGTGATAAGTGTAAGCATAGCATTCCCGACTAACCGCCATCTGCTCATGCCACATCGAAACTCAGCATTGATCAGGCGGTTCCCTTTGGTATAATCTGCCTTGCCCTCGATGATCGGTAACAGAAGATTCGAAAGTTGGGCAGGGTTCATCTGGTTATCTCCGGCCATGACCGCGATAATGTCTGCGTTTTCCTTAAGGGCCTGTTTGTAACCATTGACAATAGCCGCACCAACACCCTTATTCACCTCATGGGTTATAACAAAGATACGCGGATCATTCAGTGATTCTATAACCTGTGCAGTATTATCTGTGCTGGCATCATTAATGATATATATCCGGTTCACGTAATCAGGAATACCATCAACAGTAACCTTTATGAGCTTCTCTTCATTATAAGCAGGAACAACTACACCAATATGATATTTTTTGAAAATTTTTTCATCACAAGTCGATAATCGTGTAACAGATACTTCTTTAATACGAAAATCTATATTCATAGCTTTTGCAAGTAATTCAGGTCCTATTACATCCCCTATCTCTTTAAATTCAAACTCACCAAAGACTCTTGATGAGTACGCATTAAAGCTGTTATATTTTTCAATGTTATCAATATCACCTGCTTTTCCTTCATAATAATCTTCGGAATGAGATCCGCTAACAAAATCAGCTTCGGACCATAATATAGGATTAACAAGTTTTGGAATATCCTCAGGATTATGCATCCCATTCCCATACAATGTCACAAGGATTTTCGGATTGAATTTCCGGGCCTCATTAAAAACAGTATGTAAAGCTGAAGTTTTGCAATTATTTTTTTTAGGGGTTATAACATGAGCTCCTAATGTCTTTGCAATATGTTTAGTAGCATCAATGCTACCATCATCCACAACAATCACTTCATCAACATATAATGCTGTTTGTTTAACAATATCCTTTATATAAACTTCATCATTATATGTTGTAATTACTGCTACTATTGACATGGTCTAACCTCAATTGAAAATGTCCACTTTGCACACATTTTTTAATCCTCCATTCCATAATCGCAGTGTATCTCTACTTCCTCAACACTAAGATCACAATCCTTAATCTGCATCAATATCTCAGA
>LGVD01038329.1_pt1 | contig 13686 bp, 10 predicted proteins | sample 469861 | NCBI WGS metagenome assembly LGVD01 (sample SAMN03857201, study PRJNA290197) | marine sediment metagenome | biome: ocean floor; feature: cold seep; material: sediment; isolation source: sample #3730, Push core (PC) 16 from cruise R/V Atlantis leg AT-15-68, Alvin... ... | reverse complement strand
CGCCCGTTCGCTTCGCTCACTAGAGCACGCAGAGACAACGGAGAAAATCTGCTGTTTTTTTATTCTCTGTGCCCTCTGCGACCTCTGCGGTGGAATCTTTTGATTTAAGCGGGCCACCAACTTGAGCCAGGGGGCTAACCAGGTTTTTAAACTTATCTGCGTTCATCGGTGTTCAAAATCGACCCAAAACCTTTAAGCCTTTAATTGGACGCTGGTAAAATCGGATGCTTCGCATTCGCTGATCAATCAAAACCAGTAGGCCAACACCCTATTTACCGCAGAGAGCGCGAAGTTCGCAGAGAACACCATTAATCGAATTTATCTTCTTGACGTTTTTCCTCGGCGCCCTCTGCGTCCTCGGCGGTGAAAGTTTATCCTTTTAACTGGTCATCACCTTGATCCAAGTGACTAACCAGAAAAGGAAATCATTTGGTGTCGTAATATCCGTAATAGCCATAATCGCCCTCAAGGGAGGACACATGATTCATACCGTTGCAGACCACTCCCAACAGGTTATGACGTTTCAACATCGCCAGTGCCTTCTTAACCTTTTCGAGGGACGAGACCCCCTGCCGCACAACGAACAGCACACCGTCCACCTCATTGGCGATGTACTGGGGTTCGGCGAAAGGCAAGATGGGCGTGGTGTCGACAATGACATAACGATCAGTGTAACGAGCTTTGATCTCCGTCAGAATCTGCTGCATGCGCTTGGAGGAAAACAGTTCCACGGGGTTAGGCACCGCCCGCCCGGCCGGGAGCACCGAGAGCTTGCCGATGCCGGTCTTAACCAACACGTCGCCAACATCGATGCCATCGAGTACGCAATCGGTGAGGCCCTTTTCTGCCTCCATGCCCAGGTATTTAAGCACAGACGGCCGGCGGATATCGGCCTCGACCAATAAAACCGTGTGATCAAACTCCTGCGCCAAGGATATGGCCAAATTGATGGAAGTCAGGGTTTTCCCTTCGCCTCCCACCGAACTGGTAACCATTAGAGATTTATCGAATTTCTGCTGGTGGGCCAGTTCGACCAGCACCGACTTGAGCTTGCGATACTGCTCGACGGCAGGCCCGACTTCTCCGGTGGCCATGACCAGAAAAGGATTGTCCAATTTTGGCGCAGGAACCGAATCAAAAGCCGCATATTCTGTTTCTTTAACGGTTTTTGTAGCTGCTTGTATAAATTGCTTTTCAACCGTTGGTTGAAAACCTTGCGCCTCAGGTTTCTGTTGTCTCAACTGAGTGGCCCGTTCGATCGCTTTGTCTATGCGGCTCATGCAATCCTCATTTCGAATTCTAAAAAACTAACATCTATTGTTTGATGTTTTAAAAACCAAAGCCCACACATCACCCCCTTCTTGTCCACGGAAGGCACGGAAGACACTGAAAAAAGACCTTAAAACATTTCATACTTTCGTGGACCGATTGCGGCTTGCAGCTTTTTGTTGTTAAAACCAANNTTCCGTGTATTCCGTGGACCAATTGCGGTTTTCAGCTTCTTGTTGTTAAAATCAAGGCTCTGGCTTCGAACCTTCTTGTCCACAGAAGGCACGGAAGACACTGAAAAGAAACACCAAAATCATTCCGTGTTTTCCGTGGCCCCATTCTGGCTTACGGATTTTACTTATCCCGTCAGATAAATCGATCAATCAAACCCAGATGCAGCAAATCGTGGACAATCAGCAAAGAAATAAAAGCCAGACAAAGGGAACCGTAGGCATAGACCAGCCGGTCCCACTTGCGCTGCACCTGGCTATCGCCTTCACTATACATCTGGGGAATTTCCGCCAATACGGTGACCCCTAGATCTTTGATGAGGTTCGGGCTCTTGATGCTGTCATCGAGCATTTCCCTAAGCAGAACGCCACCGATCCCGGCACCGATCCCTGCCAGTAGCCCCATCATCATCACGACGATGCGCTTAGTACCGACCGGTTGAGTCGGCAAAATAGCCGGATCGACAATGCGGAAGGTGGTACTCTTGTCGGCCACTTCCATCTGCTTGGAAACCTCCGAGATTCCCACCCGGTCAAGAAGCTTCTGATAGACGTCCTGAAACCGGCTCCTCTCTCGCTCCATATCGGCGAGAACCTTTTTGTCCTGCGGAAAATTCTGTAACAGGGTCTTGTTGCTCTCGATCGTGGTACTCAATTCCTGCTCTCGAGCAATGACTGCGTTGATTTCCGACTGGCTGCTGTTCATCCTCATCTTCAGATCGACGAATATCGGATCTTCCAACGGGTTGAAATCGAAGGTCGGTAAGGGGTTTTGTTCAGGCTGCGATTCCTGGCGTTTTTCCAATTCAGCCAACTGTTCTCTAAGCTTAACGATGGTGGGATACTCTTCATTGTAAACCAGCAGCATTTCGTCGATCCTGGCCTGCACTGCCTCCACTCGAGGATCGCCACCGAAGGCATTGGAATCGAAATCGCTTAAACCTCGCCTGGCTGCCATGCTTTGCATCATTTTCAGCTGCTCGCGAATGGTGTTAAGGCTGGCCGCCAGCTCATTTTTTTTACTCCTGAGCTTCTTCAGCTCCCCTTCGCCTGCCTTGATTTCTTCCATAAGCGACGCTTCGCTGACATTGGAGAAGATGCCGGCTTTTTGCCGATAACGGAAAATTTCGTCTTCGCTGGCATCGAGCTTCTGTTTATAGATCGCCAACTGCTCGGTGAGAAAGCGATTGGCGCCGTAGGATTCCTCCCGCTTTTCAGAGATGTTTTCTTCGACGTAGGTGGTCACCAGGGTATTGATGTAAGCCTTGGCAAAAACCGGGTCTGTATGAACGATGGAAACAAAAAACAGATCGTTCCCCTTGATGTTAATAATGGTTTTAGTCTGGCAGGCCCGCACCAGTTGCTCCAGCTCTTCCGCCGAGCTCACCTTAGCATCCGCCCCCAGTTTTTTGAGCACCCGCAACACCATATCGCGGCTGAGCATCTGGTACCGCAGCACTCTAATACGATCGTTCATCGACGGCGAAATGGTCAGCCCTTTCATCAGGCTGTCGATAACGTTTTTTTCGATAAACACGGAACTTTTGGCTTCGTATTTTTTCTGCATGGAAAAACTGCCGGCGACAATGCAGAGCGCCACGGTGACGGCCAGCACGATAAAGAGGTTGCGCCGTGTATAAAAGATTGGCAAATAGCTTTTCAGTTGTGTAATTGATGATTCCATTCATTTCACCTAAGAAGTTGAAGCTAAAACCGCAAAAATTATTGGACGCTGATAAAATCGGATGCTGTGCATTCGCTGATCAAGCAAAACCAGTAAGCCAACGCCCTATTTACCGCAGAGAGCGCAAAGTTCGCAGAGAACACCATTTAACAGGTTTTTCTTGTCTAAGGAGACCTCTGCGTCCTCGGTGATTCCATGGGGTTGGTTCAATTACGCATTCCATTGGGCTCCCAAAACCTTTAAACCTTTAATTGGACGCTGGTAAAATCAGATGTTATGCATTCGCTGATCAAGCAAAACCAGTAGGCTAACGCCCTATTTACCGCAGAGAGCGCAAAGTTCGCAGAGAACACCATTTATTCTTGTATGAGTTTTCCTTGGCGCCCTCTGCGTCCTCGGCGGTTAAAACAGTTTGATTTCAAAATGGTTTGTAGGCCGTATCTGCGTTCATCAACGGCTAAAACATGCCTTCTCTGACGATGACGTAATCGCCGCGCTGCAAGGCGATATTCTGCGCCAGGTCACCGTCATTCATCAACTCTTTAATGTTAATTTTCAGACGTTCCCGAGAATCGCCCTTTTTGCGCAAGATCAGCACATCGCTCTCTTTGGCGAATTTGGTGAAGCCTCCGCATTCGAGAATCGCATCGAGGATCTTAAGACCTTCCCGATAGAGCAGGTACTGGGGGTTCGTCACAGCGCCGACCACATAAACCTTGTTCAGCTCATTGGTCGGCAGATACAGGATATCTTCGGGCTCCAGTTTGGTATCACCGGTCAAATCACCCTTGTTGAAAAGCGCGTCGAAATCAACCTGTACTTTCTCACCCGCCCGCATCAGGGAGGCATTGACCAAGTCGGCATTGTGGATCCCTTCCAGACTGCAGAGCAATTTGAACAAGGTGGTACGGCCGGAGAGGTTAATGACGTGCGAAGGAACGCCCCCACCTGAGATATAGATGCGGTTATTAGTTACATTATTAACGGTCACAGTGACAATCGGAGTCTTCACGTACTTGCCAAGCACGCGGGTCAATTCTTGCCCAAGCTGACTCGGGCTATATCCCGAAGCGACCACATCCCCTGCCGCCGGCAAAGTGATCTTGCCATCGGGGCGCACGGAAACCGGGACACTCAGCTCAGGCACGCCCCACACCGCAACCTGCAAGGTGTCGCCATCACCGATGATATAATCACCCGCAACGGCAAGCGTCGCCGCAAACAACAGAAGCACCAATGTCAGAGCTAACCTTTTCATGGGGCAATCACCTTCCTCCGCGGCCGTAAATGACGACCTTAATGGTTTCAAGAACGATAAACAAGTCGAGCAGTATCGAATAATTTTTGATGTAGTAGAGGTCGTAGCGCAGCTTCTCCAGGGCATCCTCCTCGGAGGCACCGTAGGGATAGCAGATCTGTGCCCAACCGGTCAGACCCGGTTTGACGAAATGCCGCTTATTGTAATAAGGGATACGCTCGGTAAGCTGGGTGACGAATTCCGGTCGCTCGGGGCGGGGCCCGATAAAACTCATCTCTCCTTTAAGCACATTGAACAGTTGCGGAATTTCATCCAACCGGGTTTTGCGCAAAAAGCCGCCGATACGGGTGATACGCGAATCATTCTTCTGTGACCAGACTGCTCCCGTAGAGCTTTCAGCGTCTTGGCGCATAGTACGAAATTTCAGAATTTCGAACTCTTTACCCCTTTCGCCAACTCGCACCTGACGGAACAGCGCCGCACCGGGGGAATCGAGTTTGACCAGCAGAGCAACCAAAGGAAACAGGGGCGACGCCAATACAATGCCCAGCAAAGAAAAAAGGAGATCCAACAGTCGCTTGTAGAATCGACTAAAGGCTGAGCTACGAAAGCCGTTGGAATAGATAAACCAGCTCGGTTGGATATTTTCAATCAGCAGCTTACCGGTTATTTTTTCATAAAAAGACGGAGAATCGAGCACATCAACACCGTTCAGCTTGCAGCGCAACAGTTCCTTGACCGGCAGCACCCCCCGCCGTTCAGTAACCGCCACCACCAATTGGTTGGCTCGCTGCTGCTGAACCAGAGAAGCGATGTCCTCCACACCACCGATGACCTGCTCGGCGGACACGGTCATGATATCCGCTGACGGCCGCACAAAGCCGGCCAGCACATAATTACCTTGTGACTGTTGAATGGTCTTCTCGATCACTTCGGCCAGGGGGCCGACACCGAGCACCAGCACCCGCTGGGAAAAGGCGGATAACCCACCGATGGCCTGCAGGCCACGGCGCAGCAGAAACTGCATGCAGCCGCACAGGATCAGCGCCAGAGAGAGATAGCCGCGGCCAATCATAAGCTGAGGCAGCAGATAATAGCAGACCGACAGGACCAGCAGGCATACCATCATAACCACAGCAATGCGGGCCGCCAGATCAGCACCGCAAAACTGCTGATCTCTGGCGTAGAGTTCGCAGAAAAAACCGCTGACTATAACCACAGCAGCCATCATCAGAAACCGTAGGCCACCCGGCTCTATCAAATCGATAAAACCCGAGACATTACCGAAACGCAGAAAATAGCCCATCAGCAACGCTAGGACAGACAAGGCGCCATCCGCTATCATCAACAGCAATGAGGATTTATTCACTCCCCTCAGTCCTTTCCACCGGCAGCCTTATTCAGCTGCTGCAGCAGGGTTTCCGCAGATTGCACAAGGGCCGGATTGCCGGAAGCCACCACCTTATTGGCCATGGCTTTGGCTTCAACATTTTTGCCAAGCCCTTGGTACGCCATAGCCAGATGGAGCTGTACCGTAGAGTCAGCAGGCAGCATCGCCGCTGATTTTTCCAGATAGGGCAGCGCATCAGCAAAGCGCCCCTTGCGAGTCAACACATAGCCAAGGGTATCCATGATGCCAGGTTCAGCAGGCTTGAATCGAAAGGCTCGCACGGCTAACTGCAGGGCTTCATCCAAGTCACGGTAATTGTCGGCAAGGAGGAAAGCCAGATTGTTCAGAGCCGGTACGTAGTCATCGTTGCCCTCCAGACATAGACGATATAACTCGAGGGCTTTACGCTTATCCCCCAACTGGTCGTACAAGGAACCAAGGCTGAAGGCGAGAGGCATAGAACCGGGGTGTTTTCCACGCTGCTCTACATAGAGATGCAGCGCCTTTTCAAACTTTTGCTGAATGACATAGAGCTCAGCAAGTTTCATCTGCAATAACAGATCATCTTTGACCGACTTCAACCCCTTTTCCAATGCAGACTCCGCCTTGCTGTAATCCTTTTGCTGTCGGTAGACGGCGGAAAGCAGTAGATAGCCCGACGCCGCGTTGCCGTGCTGATCAATCTGCTCCTGCGCCAGCTTGACAGCCTCTGGATGTCGGTTTTTCCCAACTAAGGTGGCTACCAACAGGGGAAGTCCTCGCTCCGCACGGACATCAGCCAGGGAGCGAAAAACCTTAAGAGCCTGCTCGACACGATCCATTCGCAACAAAAGCTGCCCCTGAGCTTCGAGTAGAGCCGGCTGCTTAGGATGACGCTCCAATCCCCTGGTTACGGTCTCCAATGCCAAGTCAAGCTCACCGTTACGATCTTGGTAGAGCGTCAGCGCCAAAAACCCTTCTACAGCATCTGTTGCCGCTACACGGGTCAGACTCTCCTGAGCCCCCTGTGCATTACCTTGAATCTCCTGCAAGGCAGCCAAAGACAACAGAGCCCGTAGGTTTTTCGGAACAACCTGCAGCAGAGCAGAATATTCAGCAGCAGCCTTATCCGGCTGGCCCTGGGACAGGTAATAGTTGGCAAGATTGACATAAGGCGCGGCATAATCAGGTTTACACTTTTTAGCTTTCTCAAGTTCGGCCACTGCCGCTTCGGCCTGGCCCTGGCCCAGATAAGCGGCAGACAAGTGATTATGCAACACAGCATCTTCCGGACGGCCCTGCAACCCTTTCTCTAGAGTGGCAATGGCCTCGCCGTAATTTTGTCGTTTAAGATAGGAGGCAGCCAGTAACAGGCGGGAATTAAGAAGCTCTGGCGCCAGCCGTACCACCTCTTCCAAGGGACCTTCGGCCTGCTGCAGCTTCCCTTGGGACAGATTAAACAAGCCCTTTTTCAGCTGGGCATCGACCAGCTGAGGAGCCAGCTCGATAGCCCGGTCCAGCTCTTCCATACCTCGGTCAAAATCCCCCTGAGCCAGATAGACGCTGCCCAGGATATCATGAGCCAGGGCATTGTTAGGTTGCGCCTTTAGCACCATCTGCGCAGCTGTACGACTGTCATCGAATCGCTTTTGCCGAAACAGGGTCTGAGCCACCATTAAGCGTGCCTGATGGTGATCAGGCTTTTCGTCCAGCATGGCCTGGAATTGATTGAGGGCCAGTTCAAAGGCGCCAAGTTTGTAATGGGACAGGCCGAGCATATAGCGGCCGGTAAGGTCGGGAAACTTTTTCAACGATTGCTGCAGTTTGTCTGCGGCCTCTGCATATTTCTCTTCGGCAAACAGGATCAGACCCTGCAAACGGATGCCTGCCGGGTGATCCGCATGGTGGGCAAGCAGATTGTCGGCCAGTTCTCTGGCAGCCGCCAGATCATTGCGTTGCAGCTCCAGAATTCCAAGTAGATAAGCAGCTTTGACCTCTGCAGGGAACAATTCCAGCAGTCGCCTGGCAACGTCCATGGCCTCTTCAGGGTTACCGGCCATCCTTTCGACCTGCAGCAGCAGATAATAGGTGTCTTTATTATGCCCATCCAGTACAAGGTTTTCCTGCAGCAGACTACGGGCCTGCCCCAAGCGACTGGAAGCCCCATAAAGGCGAGCCAAACCGTTGCGAGCAGCAATTTGCTGATCGTCAAGCTCAATGGCTTTTTTGTAGGCCTGTTCCGCTTTCGCCATCTCCCCCTTCTGCGTAAAACTACTACCCAGCAATTCGTAAGCCTCGGCGCTTACGGGCTGCTCTTGAAGATAGCGCTCAACACGCGCAATGGCCCGATCTGGGGTACGATTTTTCAGATGTACGGTGGCCAGGTGTAGCAACACTTCCCCGTTCTGAGGATCCTGCAGCAGTACCTTTTCCAGCTCTTTTTCCGCTTGGATGTAATTACCCCAGCTCAGATAGGCCACCCCTAGCTGCAAACGAGCTTCGTAATAATTAGGGTCCTTCTCCAAAGCATTCTTAAACATCACGATCGCCCCGGTCGGGTTGTTGCTTTGTTGCAGCTCAATGCCATCATGCAAAAGTTGTTCTTTGGTTTTGCGTTCGCAGGCAAAAAGGCAACAAGCCAAAAGCACCAGAACGGTCAGCCTCTTGAAAAAGGATAGATTTTTCATTCAGATCACCCTATCTGCTATGAGGTTGTCCACTACATGTTCGAAGTGGGAGAAGTTAACAGGTTTCATTAGACAAAAAATGTTTGTGTTGTCCTCTATTACCTGCATCAGTTTTTCACAAGTAAAGTCAGACAGAACCAACACGGCTATTTGCTTTGCCGCAAGGCTGGGGAGAATCTGGCTGCTATAGGGATAACTTGTAATTACCAAAGAATAGCGTTCAAAATCTCGCTGAGAAAAGTCGTGTTCACAGCCCGAAGCCCATTCAGTATTAAAGCCTCTCAATTGGACCAAGGCCGTACAGATTTTCCCGAATCTATGTTCATCGATAATCAGGATTTTTTTCGACGTCACGTTGTGCCTCATCCAGCAAGCCATTGCTTTGAATGGCTATACAAATCAAAAGGGGTTGGCCAGAGAATGGCCTAGCCGTTCACACACTATCGAATTAACTAGTGCCAATTACTAAGCAAGCCTTATACCAAGGCCCGCGCTTGCTGGCCTAACGGGAGAAGACCAAGCAAGGGGGCTTTATTTTGTTGGGATTAAACCAAAACTGTACCCGTTAGAAACAATCCCGGCCGAAGGACTGTGTCTTTTGGATACAGCTTTAATGAACCAGCCATTTTAGCGCCACAAGGTGTGTCCAAAGGGAACATGCGGGAAAGAATAACTGAGAGGAGACGTGCTAAAGGGTAAGCGGTAACAGCTTAAAGCCAGGTACGAAACCGCTTCTTTCAGGTGAGATTAAAATCTGCCAGCCGCTTATAAAGGGCCTTGCGAGACATGCCTAGCATGCGGGACGCCATAGACTTGTTGCCACCGCAACGTTCTAGGGTTTCCCTAATCATCCGGGCTTCCATATCCTTAAGAGAGGTAAAAGAGGGGTGCTGTTTGGCAGGAGGCGTTTTGGGCAGCAATTCATTGGACAAATCCCGCACACAAATTTCTTTACCTCGCGCCAGAACCACGGCGCGTTCCACCACATTACGCAACTGGCGGATATTGCCCGGCCAATTGAAGCCTTCCAAGAGACTGACCACCTCCGGTGCCAAGGCGAGAATCTTGTTTTCGCGTGCGCAGAATTCCCGCAGAAACTCATTGACCAGCAAGGATATATCCGCCTTGCGCAGGCGCAAGGGCGGCACCTCGATACAGAAAACATTGATACGATAAAACAGATCTTCGCGAAAGGTGCCACCCTTGACTTCGGCGGGCAGATCTCGGTTGGTGGAAGCCACCAACCTAAAGTTGACCTGAATCCGTTGATTGCTACCCAACCGCTCAAATTCTTTTTCCTGCAACACCCTTAACAATTTAGCCTGAACAGAGATATCGAGCTCGCCGATCTCATCAAGAAACAGGGTTCCCTCATGGGCAGACTGGAACAAACCGGCATAGCTTCTCGATGCGCCGGTAAAGGACCCTTTGACATGACCGAACAGCTCCGACTCCAGCAAACTCTCGGGGATTGCAGTACAATTCACAGGGATAAACGGTCCATTACGGTACCGACTGGCCCGGTGCAGAGCGATAGCGAGCAACTCCTTACCAGTACCGCTTTCTCCACGAATAAGGATGGTTGAATCTGTTTTCGCTACCATCTTTGCCCGTGACAGCAACTCCTCCATCGCCGTACTCCGGGAAATGATATCCTGTCGCCACTCCTGCCGGTCTCCCAGCACCTCATTACGGGGGCCACCAGTGCTTTCAATAGCTTTCTCTATTTCCTCAACCAGTTCATTACCGTCAATAGGTTTGGTCAAAAAAGAAAAAACTCCCTGTCGAGTCGCCTCTACAGCTTCAGGAATGGAACCGTGTGCGGTAATGATAATGACTGGGATCGATCTATTTTGCTTACGGACAGCCTCAAATAAGGCCATGCCATCAATACCAGGCATGCGCAAATCTGTTAAAATAACATCGGGCTTGACTGCTGCAAATGTTGCCAACGCCTCCTCAGCACACTCTGCTACAGATACATCGTACCCGCTGGACTGAATCCGTAATTTCCATAAACGCAGTAGATCGGTCTCATCATCAACCAAAAGGACCTTATATTTTTTATCACTCATTTCTTTTGCCTTGCAGGTATGAACCGTGCCTACAACTCTCTGTTTTTAATTATATTTTCAATATTCTTTAACTGTTCGATCTGTTTCTGCAGCTCATTGATGCGTTTGCCATCCTGTTCGATCTGTTTCTCTAAAATGGTGGCAGCCTCAAAGAGTTCACGGTTTTCTTCCTCCAAAGTCTCTTTTTCATCCGTCAGGCGGTTACGCTGGGACCAACGATTAATCTTTTCTTGATTAATGCGTTTTACCAAGAGATACAGGCCCTGCAGACTTTGCCTTTCCTCTGGATGCAATTCTATATATTCCTTGAGCGTTTCCATCCCGACCTTAAACTGCTTGTAACTCGCATAATGGTGTAAACTTAAACAGATAAGCTGAAGAGTACTGCCTGGATCTTTTTTTTCCACCTCCAGGGACACACGCTTGTAATAGGCCTTAAAGTCGTTGCGAGAAAGCTCACGAGACTCCTCAAGGCATGCCAGTAGGCTGTCACAATCTGTGGGCGAAAAAATGACCGTTGGCAACTGCTTACCCCGAGATGTGGAGGAGTTGAAGGACAACCCTGTACACCCAGCAAGCAACATACAAAGAAAAAAAATGCTAAAAAAATTCCACCATTTCATACTGCGACACCTTTCACACAGGGTAAAGTTACAGAAAATCGAGTTCCAGAACGACTAGGTAGCAAACGTAGCGTCCCACCACATCCTTGAACGTACTCTTTACTTATTGCAAGCCCCAGGCCAGATCCTTTAACCGTTGACTGCTGAGGTGGCTTTCCCTGAAAAAAAGGAAGGAATATCTGGGGACGGTCCTCTTCGTTTATCCCTGGACCGCTGTCCTCAACAATCACGTTAATCGTATTATTTTTTTTTCGCATATAGACATGGATTGCTCCATTATCCGGTGTAAATTTAATGGCATTGGCTACCAAATTATCAAACACGGTTTTTATCTGCTTCGGGTTACAGGCAATCTTCACAGGTTCAAGGGCAAGGTCCAGTGCTATATTACGGGCAAGCATAGGATTGTGATGATCAGCAACAACCTCACTTATAAGCCTATTAAGATCAGTCTCAATCAGATCAATTGGCGCTTCCCTGGCCTCGGCCATATTAAAATCCAGGATATTTTCAATCAGTCGCTGCAACTTATGACAGTTACTATCTAAAATACTTACCACCTCTTCCTGGCTGGTACTTAATGGTCCCACCACCCCGTCTTTTAACAATCCGGCCCCTTCTTTAATGGATGCCAAAGGGGTCTTCAGCTCATGGGATATATGAGCTATCATCTTGACCTTTTCCTTATCAAGGGAATCCAAGCGTTTACGCAACCAATCCAGCTTTTCCCCCAAAGCCTCCAAATCCCTGGATCCTGACACTACTATTGGAGTTGAAAAATCACCTCCGCCCAAACGATCAATCCCTTTGTCAATTTGGGCTACAGGTTTGACTATCAGGGCAATAAAGATGACAATTAACAGGACACTAAATCCTATCATACCGGATTCCTGCCATATCAACGCGGTTTTATTACGCTGAACATTTCCCTTAATCACGTCCACCTCAGTACCCATTAAAGCATTACTGAGCTGTTCCAACTGCCCGGCTATAGCAACCACTTCGCTATAGAGCAAAAGGGCTGCCTCCTGCGTCTTTTCCCTCTGCTCCGGCCCGCCTGAATCCAAATTTAAAACAGCAACCAGGTATTGAGCCTTTGCTTGGAGACTTTCTATAAAGAAAAGCAACTCCTCATCCGTATTACCANNAAACTGTTGAAGAACTTTCTCAAGCTCAGTCTCAACCGCATTAACATTCTGTAAATGGCTGGATTCACCAAGCACATTATAGAGACGTGCCGAACGTTCTTGATCATGCAACAAATCAATCAATTGCCTTGATTTCTCAACGCGGCTGACCGACCGAAAAACAGCAACAGCACTCTGCTGCACTAAACCATCCAAAATTTGCACCGCACTGAACAAGGCAATAAGCAGTGGCAAAGAGACCAGAATAAAGCCTATCAAAAGAAGGGAGAAAAATGACCGAGGTCGGAAAAAACGCACTATTATTACCTACTAAGGNNACGTAGAGATGGTCCAAATACATAAGGCGATACTCCGGTTGACGGACCACAAAAAAACCGAGATTTTCAATATGGTCCATATCCATATTTCTTGATTGTGGTGCCTGTTCAACTTCCGCAAGCGGCACCTGCAGATCATTCCACCCTTGATGCACAATAAATTTTTTATGAAATCGATCAGAAAAGGCCGAACCACTTTCCTTGTGCCGTGTGTCGTGGATGCGACAGTGGAGCTCAAGTGTCTGCTTTAGAGGATTATAAACACTAAAATACAATATGCTGTAACCGTGCCAGTTATGTGGAAAATCAAACAAGGTGATGCCAGAATAGGTTGCGGTGGTCAACTGGACCTGGACCGCCCGTTTGCCATGCCGCACAATTTTCTCCTGAACCTCCAACTGCTGTGAATTCCTCCAGCGCAGCTTTTCAAAAGGTGTTTCAAAATCTGCGAGCACTGGAAATTGCTCTTGCGCAACATGTTCATCAACAAGACTACGGGCAAGAGGCCAAAGAGCAAAAAGTAGGCTAGCGCAAACAAAACAACGAAATGGCTTTAACCACCACCGTGCCCCTTCTGCCTCAGACTTGAGAGTGATTAGAGTATATCCTACCAAGCAACCAAGTTGATTGCGCAGGATATCATACACATCAGGGGACCTGTGACTGCTATACATCTGCAGTAATTCGACCAGAACGCCCAACACCAGTACAACCAGGAACACCATTGCAAGGTGTTGCAGTTCGTGCCACTGTCTTTTTCGACGTATTAAATATGGAAAGAGGAGAATGGTAAAAACACAGAAAAAAAAGATATGACCAAGGTTCCAAAAAGCCTTGTAAGACTGGGGTGAATGATAGACAGGGCCGCCGAAAAAAAAGAAAGGCGCCACCCCGCCAAGGATGACGCATAAAAAAAGAGAAAATCTCATTGAATAGGTCTAGGAAATCTCATCGTGTATACCCCTGTTCCTCCAAATACAGCATAATTTCCTGTACAGCCTCTGCCGGGGTTAACTGACTGGTGTC
>LGVD01035620.1_pt2 | contig 13724 bp, 32 predicted proteins | sample 469861 | NCBI WGS metagenome assembly LGVD01 (sample SAMN03857201, study PRJNA290197) | marine sediment metagenome | biome: ocean floor; feature: cold seep; material: sediment; isolation source: sample #3730, Push core (PC) 16 from cruise R/V Atlantis leg AT-15-68, Alvin... ... | reverse complement strand
GGATCGACCCAGATGTATGCTCTATTTGGTTCGATGTCTATGGAGTACGCCTGAAATGCAACAACCGGAGCACTGCAAATAAAAACACCACAATTAGACCCGTATGTCATGTATATCGTGTAACTGCGACTGCTGTTGTTCCCAACTCCCGATCCTGGAACCACATAATCGAAACAGAATGTATGCGGACCATCTGTCCCGCTCGAAGTGGGATCACATAGCGAAGGTATTGGTTCTACTTTTGTGTCGACATCAACTCGGATGAATACAGGATCTCGCTGTTCCGGAGCCTTCCCCCAGATTTCTGACGAGGTTCGCAGAGTCCCGTTTGATAGGATTGGTTGGGTGGTAAAGCTTGCAGTGGATACTCTTGAGCGGACATAGTATGCGTTGTACCCGTTCACTGTTGTTTTTGCCCATGATCCAGGGATAGTGAATGTCACATCCCCCACACCTGCCACGGTGTATCCACTGGTAGTATCTGCCACCGATAACGCCGTCCATGCAGAACCGTTCCAGTATTCCCATGTTATCGCGGTTCCTACCCCTGCTTGCCCGATGTTAAACGTGATTGTGTCGAATTTATAGTCACACCCCATGTAGAAGGCATCACCGATTGCTTCCGTCGCCGGCATCAGGGGGCAGTCGTTTGGATCTGAATTGTTGAACTCGGTGGTGTAGTCGGTGAATGATCCCCCATCATCGAGATATGCGGCATCGGCGGACTGGTAACTGAACTCACACCAACCATCAGCATCGATGGCATAAGAGTATCGTATTCCGCATGTCCAGATAGCTCCGCTCGCGTAGAGGATGTCGCTGATGATTGTGGATGTATTGTTGGGATACCATGCGGCTCCTGCCTTCACGACTGTTCCGCCACCGCCCGAGTACGCCACTCCGTTTGATAGGCTGTTGCTGTTGTTCCCGAACAGATACAACCTGGTAGCCCCGGAAACATAGTTCTGGAACTTGATGTTAGCGGCTACAAAAGATGTTGTGTTCCCGAAAACAACTCGATACATCTTCTCGATACACCAATGTAGTGTCGTAGTGTCGTTGGTCGCAGCATTCGTATCATCATAAGCATTGTTCCATTGGATCAGTTCGGATACTGCCTGCGTCGAGAGCAGCCATGCATGAAGGTATCCATCAGCCGATACCCGGACTCCAACCTTGACGTAGACTTGATCCTTATCCGGTAAATCCCACCACCAGCTATGATCATTAGTTTCTTGTGGAGAAACCACCGGTATCCAGCAGAATCCGTCAATGTATTCTGATGTGAAAGTAGTAATTTCATTGATGATTCCCAACGCTTTCCTATGATCGATGTTCGCTCCGATCGAATAGGAGCAGATGAATAGCTTATCTGCCGTTGCAAGTGCTGGAATCGTCATTAGCTTGTGATGATGACTGATGCGATATGCACATAATGTTTGTTGGCGTTCACTCCACTGGATGAAGCGCCATACCATAGCGAAAATACATTCTGGCTTCCAACTGCGGTGTCAATTGATTCAATGTTTTGTATTATATAACCATCGCTATCATAATCACTCGATGACGATGCATGATCATGGATTTTCAAACCGTTGATGAAAAACTCGTTCCCATAAGAGAAGCCATATCCACTCGTATCCAGATACTGATAGCCATAATTAAAAGCATGAGAATATATTGTCTTCGTCAATAGTGCAGTGTTATAAAAATACCTGGACTTGCTGGCACTCTCGTGATATCCGATATACTCACTGATCCCACACAGCAGACAATATAAAGCACTGGTATACTCAAAGGAATACATGCCCAGATTGGTGTCTGTGTATGCGAGGGCATCAGGAACCCTGCACCACCCCTGTGTCAAGAGTGGTTGAGTTGTGAACCCTGCAACCGTCACCCGCGTCCGTATCCAGAATTGTTCAGATGCGTTCACCGTGGTCTTCGTCCAGTCGTCCGGCGGGACTGCGATCACCGTGTTCGTGCCTGCCACAGTGTACCCAGTTGTATTGTCAGTGACCGACAGAGATGCCCATGCAGATCCGTTCCAGTATTCCCAGACAATCGTCCCACCTACCCCAGCAGTGCCGATATTTAGATTAAGTCCGGCACACTTGTTTGCATAGCCGAAGTAAGCTGCATCACCGATTGCTTCGGTTGCAGGCATCAGCGGGAAATCATTCGCAGCGGCATCATTACACTCTGTGGTATAGTCGGTGAATGCTCCCCCATCATCCAGGAATGCTTTTGTGATCGCTGTGTCGGTAACTGCTGTTGCATTCGATGAGTAGCGCAATACATCCCACATCTCATAGATCGCCCGATACAGCCTGTTTGACAGATTGTCAGGACTTCCACTGCCATATACAGAATGCCCCCACCAAACAAGATTTCCATTGGACTGCCGGACCGCGATATCATACTGATATCCTGTATTGAAATGGAATTCATCTGCTGATCTATCTTGATGTACCTTGATAGTCTGCGCAGCGTAGTTCGCTTCCCGGACGCAGAAGAACGTACCGGTTGGGCAGTCTGGATCGGTGCTTGTGGTGATCTCCAACAGACAGCTATTCCACTGATCCTGATATGCGATCCCTGCGCTGATGTAAAGTGTCTGGTCATCGACCCAAGAGCATGGACTGACTGTAAGCTGGTCTGTCGTCTCTTTATCGAACCAAGCGACTATCCAGCCGTCCGCATACACCATAACCCGCACCATTGCGCAGTTGTTTGGCTCTGCCGACTCGCTGCCAGTGTCCCATTCCTTTAGTTCCCCAATCACAAACTGCTCTGTGTATGCTGTAATCGTCGAGAATAACGGGATCACATCAGCAATAGTCAGCGATGTGCAGCCGGTCGCCCTGAAATATGCGGTAAGCCCTGCGTCGGTGGTATTTGCGAGCGTCCCAAATGCCGTGACAACCACCATCAGTCACACCCCCATACAACGCCATGCGCTTCTGCGATCTTTTTGGCATCTTCACGGGATAATCCAGATGGCTTCACATACCGATCACAACACAGTTCTTTTGGCTTAATCAATTGGTTAGCTGAATGGAATTCATCAGTCATTATACTCACACCTTCACAAATACAAATGCTTTTCCCGTCTTTACCGAAAATGTTAGGTCTGCTCCGTCGGAGGTGGTGATAATCTCCCCCTGCATATCAATATCATGCGCTTCTGTCAGCTTTGCTCGGACACTCTTGCATGTCCACACCACTGTTCCATCATTTACAGTAGTTTCTGCAATAGTGGGCCATATTGGTTCGGTTCCTGCTGATGTTCCTGCTGTGGTGCACTCATACGAATATGTATTTGGAGTAGTCGGAGCCACATAATCAGTCAACACGTATGCGGTTGATGCGCCCCACGGAGTTTCGTCAGTAAGTTCCCACCCGGCTGATCCTGCACCCAACTCAACACAAGATCCCCCTTCTTTCCGATAACATATTGTCCCATCTCTTCCGACAAGTTCCGCTGGATTCCCGGATGTGTCGTGTGACATCGTGATCCGCCGGAACCGGGGCTCATACCACTCCATGACTTGTTTGACAATCTTTCTGAAGACATCTTGGAGGGTATTTATGTGTTTTTGCATTGCTTGCCCTCTGCATAATGGTCTGGCACAAGGTGTAATTAGGTATCCTAATATATATGGCTATCCGAATCAATGGATTGTGACATCCCCCCGTTACAAGTAATGGAGCCTTCTGCCGCGTACCTGTAAAAAAAGAAATTGAGAATGTAAGAACGATGGCAATAAATGAGGTGATAGAAGAGAGCTGTTGGTTTAGGAAGTAGATCGAACCGATGGGTTCCCATGTTTTCTTGGGGTGTGCACTTTGCTTTTAATGTATTGGACTCGGATGCCTGGGTGCATTCTTTTGAACTCTTCTGCAATCATTGTAGGAACCAGGTATATTTTAGGATGGGTTCCCGCTACTTCGAGAAGCCCCATGTTCTGGAACCGAAGCAGGGTTTTGTTGTTGATAGGTGCAGCATTTGTAGTGACATGGTGATGGCAGAACTTGTCTTTCTGTTTCATACAAGCGATGAATGCTGTTAGTCGATCACCGGTCAATGTATGAAGGTAACGTGATGACATTGAGCAGTTACCATGTTAAGGGCTGTATGATCTTATGCCATCTCCAAAGTCGATATCCCTGTATTATGACTGAAATGTACAAGATCACAATACAACATAGATACCACTGCCACATCCCAAAAATGGTTAGAACCAAGCATACGATACCCAAGATCACGTTTACTGCTGTATGTTCTAACGAGTATTTGGGATATCTTGTATCTCGTATTACCTTATACAATATTATTGCCTTATACAATATTCCTGCATACTTGGATTTAGTTGGTTTCAATCCATCTCCTCTGTAGTATTTCCATTGTGGTGTCCATCCTATCACTATATGATTTCTGACTATATCGTATATTCGTCTTGGTCTCTTATTCTTTTATCGAGTACAGCCGCTGATAACCACTCACAATATCGATTTGTATTGCCCCCATCATGGCCAAGTTATATAATGCCTTTGTAATTTGCGATGCTTTTAAATCTGGTAGGTGGTCCATTATTTCAATATCGGTTAGGTAGGGATGTATGGTGAGGTGTATGTGTACAATCTCATCTATGGGGTCTCCCCTCCAATCAGCCTCTACCATTTCCCTCCAATCCGCTTCGAATGTATCAATTTGCCGATCCTTTATATCTTTTGCCAGGAACATGACCTCTTGTTTTAGTCTCATTATTTTGTCATTTTCTTTCCACTGTCGAATTTCTTTTAGAACTTGCATCGTGTTGAACTTGCCCAAATTAGATAGTACGTCTATCTCTGTTGCTGATGGATGCTGTCGAAGATACGCCCCCACGCGTTCCTTTAGTACTGATTTGTGTTCATTCTTTTTTAGCTGCACATTCCAATCCATTATATATTCTTTTTTAGCTGCACATTCCAAGTCATCTATCCGTTCACTAACCTGCTTTAGTTTATTTATAATAGATATCGCAACACACTTCAACTTCTTCTGATGTCTTCCATACCCCCCAATACCCCACCATTTTTCTCGGTGATCTCCATATTTAAGCTCTGTCATCATATCCAACTCTTGTCCCAGCAAGACATACTCATCTTGAAACAACCCGAACAATTCACAAGCAGTTTTCGGATCGGTGTTTTCAATCATTTCCACATGCTTTATTGCAGAGATTGCCATGCATTCATAATCTTCGGTTTGTATGGGCAAGTGTTTTGTCACGTTAAACGCCTCCATGGGAATTGATCACGTACCGTGAATCAGTGCCAATAATCACGGTCATTAATGGTTCCTTCCCTATTCCAATTGTTTACAGGTAGCTTCATCTGACAATGCCATCATCCGCTCCATTTCTATCGATCCTTCTGGAGTGACCACATTCACCTTAAAATCAAACCCGTGGTCTCGGAGCCATGTATGTATTGTAGCCCCGATGAGATTGTCCGAACATGTCTCTTCAGCCACCACGATAAACCAGTCCACGTCAAAATCCAGAACCCGATTTGGTTCTTCGTACTCGTATTCTTTCTGGCTCATCACAGTCCAAGTCCACTCTGATGCACATAGTGTGTTTAGTTTATCGACGATTATATCACACCACCAATACGCATCATCTGGCGCATTCTGCTCAAGCCAGTAGATGTCCAGCGATGTTGTGTCTTCGTCGCGTAGGTGGGCTAATGCGGTGAGCAAGTCCATTTCAATCATTCTCCTTCTCTGGGATTGCTGCCTTCAATGCTATGATGCAATTGTCAACCACCTCTTTCAAGAGGTCAAGAAGCGAGATGATTCTTGGATGATCCAGCATGTTCATCTTGATCAGCCCTCTAACTCTGTTGCGATTGCGCTTAATGCTATGATGCAATTGTCAACCACGTCTTTCTGGGTGGTTACGGCCATTTTAGCAAACTCCACGTCCATTTTATACTTAACATGCTTGTCTCTGCGATACCACTCTCGTGTCTGGTATCTATGTTCTGCGGCCTCAAGATCACTCATGCGATCCGATAGCTTGCTATGCGCATGGACAAACACCGCGAATAATGCACCTGCCAACTCATCATTTGTCTTTTGGATTGCATGAGTGTGGCGTTCTGCTATAGCTGCTATCTGGTCCCATTCCCTGTTCGTTATCTCTCTGTAATTAGAGTTCATCTCCACTATATCCTCTTGTACGTGTGTTGGAGTTTCGATTGGGTTCATGATTAGCCCTCATCACTATCAAATTCAAGACTTGTTTTGAATGCTATCGTATACCTAATGTTGCAACTACTCCACAAACGAGCATCAAGCATATTGAACTCACCAAACCTCTTGTGATATTCCCGTATACGTTTTTCTATTAACTCCTCTATCTTCGCATTTATCTCAGCATCCACAGAATCAATGAATGCAAGTTTTTCGGTTTCTGTTTCTGTTATTGTCATGTCAATCTGCCTCAATTAGGATCTTTCCTCTGAATCCCATCCGTTTTGCCGCACGCTCTGCCAACTCTTTTCGTTCTTTACTGTTTACAATTATTGTAGCGTCATCATCACAATTTTGCAAGAGGTTTGCAAGTTGCTCTGTCCAATTTTTCGGAGATGTTGCATAAAATGCCATATCAATCACCACTTATATCAACAAGATCTCCATATTTCTCGACTGCCTCTGCAACTGCCTTCAGGACAGTAGTATGAAGCTCTTCGTTGTACGGCACAATAGTAAGCTCAATCGTAGATGAGCTACCACACGTCCACGCACAACGATACAACGATCCAATCTCGCGTACTTCGATAAGGTCAAGCTCCAACATCCGGTTTATTACATCACTCAGTCTTATAGTGTTCCACACAAACTCATGTTGCACCAAGCTCACAGTACTCCACTCAAACTTATGTCGTACCAACTCATCCCTGATGGCGGAGTCCTCAAACTCATTATCACCATGGGTAAGTGCCAGTTGTCCTGCTGCTTTCAGTAAGCATAGATCGTTATCAGTTAATGTTTTGGTCATTTTTATACCTCGTCACCACAATTATACAAACCAACTATTCCTTGGGCTATAAGCTCGTCTACAGTGTATCTATGCGTCCGCAATGGTCGCGATATCCGTACCTGCTTATTGAAGGGTCCTTTACATAGCCCATCAATATCACCATACACGGTACGTTTAGACACATTTTCGATGAATTGCGAACGACGTATCTGTTCCAGTTCCCTGTACAGGTTACCCGCTATCACATTTTGTGATTGTGAATCTAACCTATCAAAATACTCTGGCAGTTCTAATTTAAATCCAAGATGTTCAGCTTCTCTTTGAGTTTGTCTTATGAACTCTGTGGTAGTGCTCATAATCCCACTTCACCTTGACTCGCTTCGATCGCATCTTCTGCATCACAGATTTCAGCGACATTATTAATATAAGGGAGGGTACATTGTTTGCCCTTGTAGAGGATGCGATCACTCCCCTTATTTAAACTCACCCAAAACAAGTGTATCGATTCATCTGTTATATCAAATTCATCACTTAGCACCTCGTTGACCCTCTTAACGAGTACCTTGAATTCCATATCAGTAAGTGCAGATATCCTTCGTTTCATGATTCTCAACTCCAGTAATTAATAATAATCCTACTACTACTTAAACATATCGGCACGATAGCAATTCACACAATGCACACTCAAGTGACCCATCTTTTGCCTTATCAAGGGGACATTGCGGACAGCAAATCACACCACCACACCCGTCCGGGAACTCTTTGCGTATATAGCTTACAAGAGCAACTATCTTTTCTTGCCCTTCTCTCGTATGGCTGGGGGTTGTGGTCATAACCACCCCTGCACATCACACTTGCAATCCCAGCTCTTACGTTCTTCTCTTACCCAACATGTCACAAACGAAACCTCTTCCGGCAGTTCGTGAATATGTGCCACGGTCCGTCGGATTTCACCAGCCGCTCGCCTAGCGTGCAAATCTATGGCGTACTTGTAAAACACGTGCAAGACATCATTGAGCGTCAGTCCATCATCCAACAACTCCTTCAGTACTGCCATCTTCAACTGATCTACAGTGCTGAGTGTAATGTTTGTCGAAAGAATTTCATGCAGACGATCTCTATCAAATACAATATACTGCATGGGGGATCTGTCAGCCAATCTGCTGTGTGTTATTTTAATCATCTTGTTTTACGAGTTTATATTTATCTGGAACCCTGCATAGAGTTCCAAACAAAAGACAACCATCTGTTACACCGATTCTACCTATATACCCCAACTGAGCATCACATAGTTGATGTTCCTCTGACCAAGCAGGGCACGCAGGGTCACATATAGTCTGGTCGAATATGTTTCTCATGTGTACCTCATTAGTATATATATCATAAAGGATACGTACATTGCAACCATCCCACTAACCATGCCTACTACAAAGTCTGGCAGATCCCATGTTCCGCATAGATGATATCCTATGATGTAGAAGATTACTATGACACACACATTGATCATAATATCCAATATAATTGTTGCGAGAGACATTCATACCACCCCCTGCTCATCGTTGATCGAGTCCATCTCCTGCGTCAAGAGTCTTCCTTTTGTTGGCGTATTGGCATGTTCCATATCCGGTACTCTAAGTATCTCTTTCGCGATCCCCGCCATCGTTTTGTTGTCGTTAACTCTTCGCATCCGCAACAAATCCGCAGCAACTCGCCTGGCTGCACTCACCTTACCAGCAGGGATTAGTTTGTCTCTTGCCATTTGCAAGTACCACAGTAGAGTACCGTCTGATGCATACTTCAAGAAGTTCGTTAGCTGTATTGATACCGGAGGAGTGATCTCGTGCTTGGACTTCGAGTCGATGTATGCGTCCCTCAAATATGTTGCAACTTCTCGAAGTGTGGTGCACACAAAATTACATGCCACATATCCGTTTTTGTGGATGAAGTTATCGACTTCATTTTGACGAACCCATACCATATCCTTCGCCATATAGGGGGGTGAAAAGACAAACATACCTTCATCCTCTTCCAACACCAAGCCCCAACCATCATCTAGAGCAACTGCCAAGATCCTATACTTTTGCTCTGCTGTGGTCGGCTCCAGCTCAGCAGCCCGATCCATAAGTCCATCCATCATTGGGTCAGACGCACACAACACTCTGCCAAATTCTTCTGCTTCAGCCGCAGTAAGTGTATGCGCTCTTTTCGTCTTGTCCGCCACAGCCGACCAAGACCCAGCAATAAACTGCACATCCCCATTAGGATACCTTTTTACTTCGATGTCCGAATGGACTCCATACACCTTGACAGAAAGGGTTTCATTTTTGAATATTGTCGTCATGATTAGCCCCGTACTATCCTCGGATCAGAAGCACATAGTACTCTACCAAGTTCAGCAGCTTCGTTCGCAGTGAGAGTATGTGTTCTTCCATCAACCAAAATCTGCACATCCCCAACTGGATACCTTTTTACTTCGATGTCCGAATGGAAACTCTGCTCCTCGTTAGGAGATTTTTCGTTTTTGAATATTGTCGTCATGATTGTCCTTGTACCTCCATCGGTTCAAAAGAATACTCCGATGGGCACTCCCACCGATCTATAGTTGAATTTGTGAGTGCTTCTATGACGAGGGTTGAAGTTTGAGATGCCTCCTGCCATAGTTCAGCATTGCCGTACAACGTTGATCGTACATACATAGACACGAACCACCCATAAAAATCCCGTAGTGTGTATTTATGTGTGATTAGTTCTACAGCAAGCTTTAATCGGGATTGGAATGTGATCCCAAACTTTTCAGGATTCATTTCCGGATGTCTGTGATTTAAGCCCCAGCATTCTACATTGTGTCTGCAATTCAGGCACTCTTGCAATTTTGCTCTTGCTTTCATAACATCCGTCCTTCGTAGAACTCCTCCGCCTGCACAAACACAGGAAAGTCTCCAGGAACTATGCGCCCCTCTCGCGTATACGCAACCTTACCAAGCCGTTTGGTACGCCACTTAACCTCCTTGTCAAACCACTCGCGGGTTCCACAGGCAAGGTATATCTCTCCTTCTCGTGCTTCAGGGTGTGGGGGGAGTGGCTCCACACGGGGCACGATAGTCCATTTATCACCTACTCCCAGGTCAGAACTAATTCCCCGTATTGGGAAAGGTGGGCGCATGTTAATCATCCCACCATTCACCCCCCTCACATCGCAAGTTTTTCCGGTACCGTGTTGTGTACTCTGGTGTGGTGCGTCCGCCAATCAAAAGCACGTCCACCCCCCACGAACAGGATATACTCCGTATCTCACATAGTTTGTATCCTTCATCGGTCTTGATGTGCACTATATCCCCTACCTCTGCCTTGTGGTATTCTATTGTTTTCATGTTCTGTACATCTCCAAATTCACTTCATTCACCAGACCATTGAGGCGCATGACCATACTTCCTTGGTGCGTCTCGCCTGTGCTGGTGTAATACTCTGATAAAAGTGCTCTTGCCTCCTGTAGATGGCTTAATGTATTTTCTAATAGCTGTGTTTGTTTGTTCATAATTTATCCTTGTTCTTCTATGTCATGCTCTATCTTTGTAATCGCGTCTTTCATGGAGTCCTTGCAACACTACATTAACTTCAACACGTTCCATAATCAATCTCCTATAAAAAATAAAGACAGTCCCCAACCTATCATATACCCACCAATTAATCCACATATAGTCACACATACACCAACCACTACTACCCCCGTCAGTTCGGGTACAGTGTTAATTGTGACTGCGGCCATATATGCCAAACTCGCCAACATCAGTCCGACAAGAAGAGATACTGTGCCGCCAACTATATGTGAGAATGGCATCATGTGATTACACCACCTCAAACACAGCATTGGGATATTGCTTTGCCCACGTCAGCAGGTGAGATAATCCCAGCCCTACATTCCCTGGTGTTGCTATTCGCCAATCTTGGCTCTGGACAGTACCAAGCTGCCTGACTGCCGAGTGTAATTGAGGGATGCAATCAGATGCCTTCTTTCCGTGCAGCCAATTGACTCCACCAGAGCCCAAAGTATCTTGGAGGTGCTCCGTGTAGCTGTACGGAATGTACATTCGCAGGTAATCTGATCCTTCTCCATCTCGTTTTAGCCGGATTGTTGACCCCATCTACACCACCTTTACGAGATGCCCGCCCTCATAGTATCCACCATATCCTAAGTGCGTATCGTGGATTGTGTACCACGTGGCAAATGCGTTGTACTTCTTCTTGATCTCAACTTCGTTTCCACGAACGCTGATCACATCAGCTATACTAATGGGATCTTCCCTATCTTCTGCTGTGTTACGCAACCCACATCTACAGCGTATGGTGGTGCCGACAAGTTCTGCCCAGTCGAGTACTTTCTGGTCAGCAATGATTGTGTTTTTGCAGCCATTGCAATGCCACACACGATCAAATGGAAGTGTCCACAGTTGCATACGTACTCTATGGCAAGATGGGCATAGCAATCTCTGATCCCACGGAAGAGGTGTGTACGGTATGCTCATTTTTCTTCCATCCGTTTGTAGCCACATGCCACCAACTGAGACATCGATAGCCCGCACCAATAGCAGCCTGGTACCGCCCGAAACCCATCATCCATTCTCGCGTGTTTTTGGCACAACCAACGTCGCCTTTCCTTCAGCTTCCCCAATTGTTCATGAAATGTCGCCTTTCGCACAGCGATCTCTTCCGCAGTTCCATTCCGGTTATCCGGGTAGCGGACATCCAGAAATCCAAGTTGTCGTAATACCCGTTGAATTTCTTCGTGGATGCTTTGGATGTCGCCACGAATCATGGTGGAGTCCTTGCAACTCATTTTATAACTCCTTAACTATACGCGATCTGGCTTCTTTTAGTTCTGCCAGATCGCGTTCAGCATACTTGATGTACTCATCAATGTTTGCCACACGCAAATACGGACAGGTATCCGGACTTGCTGCCGGGCAGTCGATACCAAGTCCGTCGCCGCCATCATAAGCTCCGCCAATACATAGTCGACCGGTTCGAGGGCAGTTATTTGTCATTGTTCGATCCCTCCAGCATCTCATGTTTCATGATCGCATCCTATGCACTATAAATTTCAGATGCCAGTTCCTTCCGAACCTCGCGGAGGGCATTCAATGCATTGCGGAATTCTGGCACTGTAAATGTCACTTCTTCCATAGCCTCAATCGCTTTCTGTGTATGATGCAACGCAGTCACTTTTTCAGAGAGGTCTGGGTGTCTCATCCTTTTATCTCCGCTTCCGTTCGGCTTGGCGGAACTTCTCCAGCGATTGTCCGCCCTCTGATGCCACTACAAAAACACCAGATGAATCGTCTCGTCTAAGAGGCACGATTGCAGGGAATCTTCCAGTAAGCCCATGGATCGCCGCAATCAAGTATGCTGTAGCCTCGGACATTCCAGGTAGTACAATCGCAAGTCCGGGCACAGTGCCATCGAGCGGGGTTTTGACCCGTCCAACAATCTTTGATATCTGTTCCTCCATTGGAACCGAAAGATCAAGATCTACCTTGACAGTCTCGACTGTTGGATATCCAAGTTGACCTTTAGCTATATCACTAAGCGGATGGCTAAAATTGACCACTCGCAGAACTTTTGCCCCGTTTTGTGGAGCAGTTGTGTTGGTTTGTTTCATGATTATCTCCTTCTATAATTTTCACTTATGTTCGGCAGGTTCACCCCAATACTCAAAAATATTATTCCAGTGGGGATAGTTTGTATTTAGCCAATCGGTGCAAAGGGTATGTATCGAATTCTCGAACTTCTCCCATTCATCCCACCACTTAACCTGTGCAGCACGACCCTCACGACTCTCATCTTTAACATATACTTTGTCAAAGTATTTTACCGGGGTCTCGAATACGACCTTACCCGCATCGCATACCCTACCAAAACAAGGGGTGTGATTTTTCACTTTATAAAACTCGACATATTTCTCATCCACTTCTTTGGAATATGTGATCACGTGATATGTGAATCGCTGATTAAATGAGATGTAAGCATCTCGAGCATAGAATGCAGCTTTGTAGAATATGCTCGCTCTTTTTCGATTACCCTCATCTACCAGTTCACTCCACATAACATGATCAGTGGGTATTATTCGCCATCCCTCTGGCAAGCGGACTTCGATGAATAATTGTTCTTGATCGGTTCTGTCTCCAAGAACAACAATTCCCATCGTATCATAGATATTGTACGCCCCTCCGCCGATGTTCAATTCACGTGGAAGTTCACATGAATTCACGAGTTCTTGTTGCCCATGTGCTCCTTGCAGTTCAATTGCAGATGGATTACCCCCGAACAGCCATTCGGGGTGGGGTGTCTTTGTAGTGTCTGTTATCATTGTAGCTCCGTCCCTTATAGCTGAAGCCCGGAATTGAACCGGGCAGCGTGCCTCTATACAAGACACCCAACTACAATCGTTTGTCTTGCAGGGAATCTATCGCATTGTAGCACGACAGACTCCAGCTACCATCTCCAGATTCAGCATAGCAGCCCCAATATTGGGACTATAATTAATAATAGCTGTGATAGTACTTAAACCTATTGGTGACAATGCGCACAACTCTCTAATTATTGTAGATGTGTGCGCAATTGGGATCCAATAGCATGGCGAACAAAATCACTCTTATTGCAATAGAGTCCCATATCCACCAACAACAGGATCAT
>LGVD01033060.1_pt2 | contig 13963 bp, 11 predicted proteins | sample 469861 | NCBI WGS metagenome assembly LGVD01 (sample SAMN03857201, study PRJNA290197) | marine sediment metagenome | biome: ocean floor; feature: cold seep; material: sediment; isolation source: sample #3730, Push core (PC) 16 from cruise R/V Atlantis leg AT-15-68, Alvin... ... | reverse complement strand
ATATTGAAGGGTCAGGGGAGTGATGCACATGGAGATCCTATTTCTTTTTGTTGGGAACAAATTGATAATCAAATTACGAATATTCCACCAAGTGAAACTGCAACATCAGGTGCTTTGTACAGGTCGCTAAATCCAACTGAAAGTGCCCAAAGATATTTACCTAAATTGAGTACGGTAATTAAAGGTGAACTTTCTTCAACATGGGAAGTTACACCAAGTGTAGCTAGGGAAATGAATTTTAGATTAACTGTAAGAGATAATAATGCTGTAGCCGGACAAATAGCAGGTGATGAGATGAAAGTTACGGTAACGGGAGCAGCCGGCCCTTTTCTTGTGACTTCACAAAATTCTGATAATTTGATATGGACAAAAAATTCAAATCAAACAATTACATGGAATGTTGCCGGCACAAACAGTAACGGTATTGATGTTTCTCATGTAAATATCAAATTATCTACAGATGGCGGAAGAACTTTTACCACTTCTTTGGCATCAAATACACCAAATGATGGCAGTCATAATATTTCGGTACCTAATACGTCGGCATCAAAATGTTTTATAATGGTAGAAGCAGTTAATCATTATTTTTATGCCGTTAATTTAAAAACATTTTCAATTGGTGAATTTGATGAAGTTTGCAAAGATTATTTAGCAACAGATTTACCATTGACAATTCCTGATAATAAATTAAACGGAATTACTTCCTCAATTTCAATTACTGATGATTCAATTATTGAAAATATAACTGTTAATGTTAAAATCACACATTCATGGGTTCATGATCTTACATTATCATTAGTTAGCCCAACAGGGAAAACTGTTGAATTATTGAGTAAACAATGTAATAGCTCAAATCATGACATTGATGCAGTATTTGATGATACAGGTGCTTCAGTAGATTGCAAAAGTACAACACCCACAATTACCGGAACCATAAAACCAACACAAGATCTATCAGATCTCAACGGAGAAAATTCAATAGGAACCTGGAAATNNGAAAATTCACTGGGAACCTGGAAATTAAAAGTTGTTGATAATGCTGCCGGTGATGAAGGTAGTATTGAAAGTTGGAGTTTGAATATTTGTTCATCAGAAGAGGTTGTCGGTATAAATACTTACGCATTAAATAATTTTAATGTTTATCCAAACCCTTCTAATGGAAATTTTAAAGTAGAATTTACTTCTGTAGATCTAAGTGATACAGAAATTCAATTATTTGATCTGTTAGGTAGAAAAGTATTTAAAAAAATATTTAAAAATAATCAAGTATCATTTGATGAAAGTCTTAGTTTAAAACACATATCNNCTCTAGTGGTTTTTATCTTCTGCAAGTTAAAAGAGGAAAGTCATTTTCTTCCAAAAAAATTAGAATAGATATTAAATAATAATCTGTTAAAATATTCATTTCGATATTAGTTTTTCGATAAAATTTGGACAATAATTTAGTGATTTAGCAAAATTATTGTATTTTTCGCCATCTTAAAATTCAAATTTTTATTATGAGAAAAATAATATTTACACTTTTAGCGCTATTTACGGGTACATTTTTATTTGCACAAACAACGGTATCAGGTGTCGTAATCGATTCAAATACCGAGGAACCTATACCCGGAGTAAATGTTAAAGTAATTGGAAAATCTTTAGGATCAGCTACAGATTTTGATGGAAAATTTTCACTTAAAGTAAGTCAGGATGTACCTTTTACATTGGAATTTACCTATGTTGGTTATGTTCGACAAACTAAAGAAATAACAAAGGACGATGAATTTATTTCAATTGTTTTGGAAGAAAGTCAAACTAGTTTAGATGAGGTAGTTGTATCGGCATCAAGAACTCCTGAAAGCATTAGAGAATCTCCTGTGACTATCGAAAGAATGGATGTAAGAGGAATTAAAAAAAGTGCTTCTGCCAGTTTTTACAATAGTTTGGAAAATTTAAAAGGAGTTGATATCAATACCAATAGTTTAACTTTTAACTCGATTAACACTCGTGGTTTTGCCACATTTTCAAATACACGTTTTGTACAATTAATTGATGGGATGGATAATTCATCTCCTGCGCTTAACTTTGTTCTAGGTAATCTGGTAGGTATAAATGAGTTGGATGTACAAAGTGTTGAGATCATTCCGGGTGCTTCTTCTGCCTTATATGGAGCAAATGCATTTAATGGAATTTTGTTTATGACAAGTAAAAGTCCTTTCGAACATCAAGGAGTTAGTACATATTTTAAAACAGGTTTAACTGTTCAAGATGCTGCAGGAGATAATAATTACTATGATTTTGGTATTCGCGTAGCGCATGCTTTTGGTGATAAGTTTGCTGCCAAAGCCTCTTTTTCTTATATGAAAGGGACAGATTGGTATGCTGATGATACCAGTGAATTTAAATTTACGGGTGTAGGTAGACCCGATGAAATTTTGCCTTATAGAGAAGGTGGTTATGATCATAACGGTATTAATATCTATGGTGATGAAGTTGCTACAGATATTAATGATGTTGCTAAATCTATGGAAGCTATAGGATTGCTCCCAGAAGGATTGAGTTCTTTAGTGCCTCATGACGTTGTTGGGCGAACAGGTTATTTAGAACAAGACCTGACAGATTATGAAGCAGAAAGCGCAAAAATTGATGTATCATTGAATTATCGTCCTTTTGCAGATGATCTTGAGATTATATATAACTTCAGATCTGGTTTTGGTTCAACTATTTATCAGGGTACAAACAGATACCAGCTAAAAGATTTTACCATGACACAAAACAAATTAGAAGTTAAAAATGATAATTTCTTTGTAAGAGGGTATATGACTTCTGAAGATGCTGGTAAGTCTTATGATATGGTCTTTACAGGTGTAAATATGAATTTTGTTGATGCTACTGAATGGTTTGGAACCTATGTAGGTGCATATTTAGAAGCAACTATGGGAGGTGCAACATCCGATCAGGCACATCAAGGTGCAAGAGCATACTCAGATGCAACAATAACTTTACAACCTGGAACACCAGAATTTGAAGAACGTTTTAATGATGTAATTTCTAACCCTGACCTTTCTGAAGGTTCTAAATTTGAAGATCAAACTAAAATGTATGTTGCTGAGGGTAACTATAATTTTGCAAGTTTAATCAATAATTTTATGGATATACAAACTGGCGGTTCTTATAGAAGATATTCTCTTAATTCTGGGGGAACAATTTTTACAGATTATGATGGTCCAATAGATTATAATGAATATGGTGCTTATGTTCAGGCAAGTAAAAAATTTATGGAGAATGAAAGATTAAAACTGTCTGCTTCTTTGCGTTATGATAAAAACGACTTTTTTGATGGGAATATTTCTCCAAGAATTTCAGCTGTATATTCTGCAGGTGATACTAAAAATCATAACTTCAGAGCATCGTATCAAACAGGTTTTAGAAACCCAACAACGCAAGATCTTTTTATTGGTTTAAATGCAGGGAGAGCAATTTTGGTTGGTGCTTCTCCTGATAATTTAGATAGAGATTTACCGGGTACCACTTTAACAGGGAGAAAAGTTTATAGTGATTCTTATTCAATAAATTCTGTTATAGCTTTTTCTAATTCAGGAAATCCGGCAGACCTAGTTCCAGTTGAAACCAGTTTAGTAAAACCTGAAAAAGTTCAGGCTTTTGATTTAGGGTATAGAGGTTTTATTGGTAGAGTTTCTGTTGATATTAATGGATATTACAATTCTTATGATGATTTTATCAGTAACTCGGTTGTAATTACGCCAATTGATGGTACTACCAGTGATATGTCAGGTGTTATGGATCTTGTAAATGGAAATACAAATACTTTTCAAGCATATACAAATTCAAAGGCAGCTATTGCTTCTTATGGTTTAAATATAGGTTTAAATACAAAAGTATTTGAAAAATTTGACCTTGGTTTTATATACCAATGGGCAGATCTGGATTTTGATCAAGAATCTGATCCCGATTTTCAAGCAGGTTTTAATACACCAAAAAATCAAATAAAAGCTTCTGTTGGAAGTGCAAATCTATTTGAGAACTTCGGGTTTAATGTTAATTACAGATGGAGAGATGAGTTTTTACGAGAAGCTACTATTGCCAATGAATTGCTGCCAGCTACTTCAGTATTTGATGCTCAGGTTAATTATACAGTTCCTAAGATCAAATCAATGTTTAAAATTGGTGCTTCAAATATTGGCGGTAATGAATATCGATCTGCACCTGGATCAGGTTATGTAGGATCAATGTATTATATTTCTTGGGTATTCAATCAATAAAAAATAAACTTAAATTTAGAAATTATGAAAATTAAATATATATGGATTTTATTAATCTTTATTGGATTTATTGCTTGTGATGATGAAGACTATTCAGTACCTGATACTAGTGTTGAGTTAGTTTCGGGTTCGGCAGATTTTTCCAATTATGTTGCAATAGGAAATTCTTTAACATCAGGATTTACTGATGGAGCTTTGTTTCAAGCAGGTCAAAATAATTCATTACCCAATATTTTATCTCAAAAAATGTCATTGATAGGTGGTGGTGAATTCTCTCAACCTTTTACCAATGATAATATTGGTGGATTACTTTTGGGTGGAGTTCAAATTCAAAACCCAAGATTATATTTTGATGGTTCTGGTCCGGCATTAATTGATGCTATACCAACAACTGAAGTATCAAGTATTAATCCCGGACCTTATAACAACATGGGTGTTCCAGGCGCAAAAGCAATTCACTTATTGGCAAATGGCTATGGTAATATAGCAGGTCTTGCTGCAGGTCTTGCAAATCCTTATTATGTTAGAATGGCATCAAGTTCAAATGCAAGTGTGCTTGAAGATGCAATGGCTCAAAATCCAACTTTTTTTAGTTTATGGATAGGTCATAATGATGTTTTGGGATATGCTGCAACAGGAGGAGATGGTTCAGATCCAATTACTGATCAAGCTACATTTGATTTTGCTTACAGTACTTTGGTATCAACTTTAACTTCTGGAGGAGCCCAAGGTGTTGTTGCAAATATTCCTAATGTAATCGAAGCCCCATTTTTCACATCAGTTCCTTATAATTCGTTAGACCCCACAAATCCAGCTTTCGGACCAATGATCCCTACATTAAATGCTTTGTTTGGTCAATTAAATATGGCTTATGCATATCTAGGTGTACCTGAAAGATCAATTGTGTTTTCAGAAACAGCTGCAAGTCCAATGGTAATTCATGATGAATCTATAGCAAATATTTCTGCGCAACTCAATCAAGTTTTAATTGGAGGAGGTTTAGACCCTGCAACTGCAGGTTTATTATCTAATCAATTCGGGCAATCAAGACAAGCAACAAGTGATGATTTATTTGTTTTGACAAGTATGAATGTGATTGGCACATTAAATACTGAGTATTTTACACAATTAGTTACTGCAGGTGTGCCTCAAGAAACAGCTGGTCAGTTATCTGTAAACGGAATAACTTATCCAATGCAAGATAAATGGGTTTTATTAACTTCTGAACAACAAGAAGTTGTTGCTGCTACAAATTCATTTAATGTCAAAATTAAAGATTTAGCTACTCAATCAGGTTTGGCATTTATTGATGCAAATGAATTTTTGAGTAGATTGGCTACAACCGGTGTTACAAGTGGCGGATTTGATTTTACTGCAGATTTAGTATTCGGAGGAGTTTTTTCATTAGATGGTTTGCACTTAACTGCAAGAGGATCTGCTTTAGTTGCTGATGAAATGCTAAAAGCTATTGATGCTACTTATGGTTCTAATTTTGAAGCTGCAAGTGAGCTAAATGATCTTGGAGAGTTACCAGTGTTTTATCCTGTAGGTTTAAGATAACAACAGTTAAAATATTTATAAGAACACCTTCAATTTGGAGGTGTTTTTTGATGAAAAATACTCTTCTTTTAGATTTCATTATTAAATTTGTTAATAATGATATGTCTAGCTAGCAGGTTCATTATTTTACTGTTATAAATATCGTTTCTTAAGAGACAAAAAAATAAAAAAAACATTTCCAATTCTATATTTAAAAATATATCTTTGCAACACTAAAAAATATGCATTCATAAACTTTTATGACAGTATAAACAAGAGCAAAAGATTAATTAATACAAAATATAATGGCAAAAAATATAGGTAAAATTTCCCAGATTATTGGTCCGGTTATCGATGTCTCTTTTTCTAATGATGCTGAATTACCAAAAATTCATGATTCTTTAGAAATAACCAGAAAAGATGGATCTGTTTTAGTTCTTGAAGTACAACAACACACAGGTGAAGATATTGTGCGATGTGTTGCAATGGATTCTACAGATGGTTTAAGTAGAGGATATGATGTTGTTGCTACAGGAAATCCAATTAAAATTCCGGTTGGAGGTGAGATCTATGGACGCTTATTTAACGTGACCGGTGATCCAATTGATGGATTAAAAGCTTTGCCTAAGGATGGAGATAACGGTTTGCCAATACACCGTTCTGCACCAAAATTTGAAGATCTATCTCCCTCAACAGAGGTTTTATTTACGGGTATTAAGGTTGTTGACTTATTAGAACCTTATGCTAAAGGTGGTAAAATTGGTTTGTTTGGCGGTGCTGGTGTTGGTAAAACAGTATTAATTCAAGAGTTGATCAATAATATTGCCAAAGGTCATGGTGGTTTATCAGTTTTTGCCGGTGTTGGTGAAAGAACCCGTGAAGGAAATGATCTACTTAGAGAAATGATTGAATCTGGAATTATAAAATACGGAGATGATTTTGAAAAATCTATGGAAGAAGGCGGATGGGATCTGGATAAAGTGGATATGGAAAAGTTAAAAGAATCTAAACTTTCATTTGTTTTTGGTCAGATGAATGAACCACCTGGAGCACGTGCCAGAGTAGCATTATCTGGTTTAGCTATTGCAGAGTACTTTAGAGATGGTGCCGGTGAAGGACAAGGAAAAGATGTATTATTCTTTATAGATAATATTTTCCGTTTTACACAAGCAGGTTCAGAAGTATCAGCATTATTAGGTCGTATGCCGTCAGCAGTTGGTTATCAACCAACTTTAGCTACTGAAATGGGCGCTATGCAAGAACGAATTACATCAACAAAAAAAGGATCTATAACCTCTGTTCAGGCTGTTTATGTTCCTGCGGATGATTTAACTGACCCTGCACCTGCAACTACTTTTGCCCATTTGGATGCAACAACTGTATTGTCGCGTAAAATATCGGAGTTAGGTATATATCCGGCAGTTGATCCATTAGATTCAACTTCTAGAATTTTAAGTAGTGAAATTTTGGGAGATGAACATTATGATACTGCACAAAGGGTTAAAGAAACATTGCAAAAATATAAAGAGTTACAAGATATTATTGCAATTTTAGGTATGGAAGAGTTAAGTGAAGAAGATAAATTAATTGTTCATAGAGCTCGTCGTGTACAAAGATTTTTATCACAACCATTCTTTGTTGCAGAACAATTTACAGGAATACCGGGTGTTTTTGTTGATATAAAAGATACTATTAAAGGTTTTAATATGATATTAGAAGGAGAATTAGATAAATATCCTGAAGCTGCTTTTAATCTAAAAGGAACTATTGAAGACGCAATTGAAGCTGGTGAAAAAATGTTAACTGAATCTTAAATTTTATCATTATTTGATAAACAATTATTAAATTATGTTTTTAGAAATTGTAACTCCTGAAGCCAGTTTATTTAGAGGTGAAGTTGAATCAGTAATTGTACCGGGTGTTGAAGGAGAATTTCAGATGCTGGAAAATCATGCGCCAATAGTTTCTTTATTGCAAGAAGGAGATATAAAATTTAGAGGTAATTTCACTATTGAAGAAGAATACCAGGATAAATTTACTAATGGAGATAATAATACAAAAATATTACACATCAATAGTGGTACAATTGAGTTAAATGATAATAAAATGATAATTTTAGTTGATTAAATATCATTTATAAAATATATGATGAACCTCACTATCTGTGAGATAAATCATAGGTCGAACTCTGGTTATTAACTTACATTATAAAGTCCTAATAAAAAGAAGCTGTTTGAAAATAATTATCAAACAGCTTCTTTTTAATGTTGTTTTTGTTAGCGTGTAATTATAATTTTACACACATTATCATTGCACATCCAACAATTCTATATCGAAGATCAAAACAGATCCACCAGGAATGCTACCACGATCATTGTCTCCATAACCTAATCGGGATGGAACCAAAAGTATTCCTTTTCCTCCTTCTTTAAAATAAGTTATTCCTTCTGTCCAACCAGCAATTACTTGTTGTAAATTGAAGGTAATACCATTTGAGTCACTTTGATCAAAAACTCCACCATTTGTAAAATAGCCTTTATATTTTACAGTTACCGTTGAATTTACATTAGGTTGAGTACTTCCACCTAATTCTTCAATAACATAATACAAACCAGTGCTGCTTTTTTGAGCATCTAAATTATGATCATCAATATATTTTAGGATATCTTTCTCGTTAGTTTTTGTGTAATCTATAGAGTTATCATCACTACAAGATATGATCGTTAAAAGTGTAAAAAGAGTTAAAAAATATTTCATCACTTAAAATTTACCGGTTAACCATTTATAGATGTCATTACCATTAGCAAAAAGTAATAATGCCATTAAAATAACAAAACCTGTGATCTGTGCATATTCTAAGAATTTTTCACTTGGTTTTCTACCCGTGATCATTTCAAATAAGACAAAAACTACATGACCGCCATCTAATGCAGGAATTGGCAACAAATTCATGAATGCCAACATAATAGATAAAAAAGCAGTGATATTCCAAAAAGATTGCCAGTGCCATTTGGCTGGAAAAATATTTCCTATGGTAATAAAACCACCTAAACTGGTTGCGCCTTTTTTAGTAAAAACATATTTGAATTGAGCGATATAATCTTTTAAGATCCAGTATCCTTCATTTATCCCTTTTGGAATACTTTCTAAAAATGAATAATCCTTATGGTTGATAATTAAATCATCATTGACAAGTCCTTTTGGATAAACACCAATTTTATTATCCTTATCGGGTGTTACAGTGAGAGAATTGGTATTTCCATCACGGTTCACTGTAATTAGCATTTCGTTAAGATCGTTATTGCTTTTAACCAGTTTAGTAAACTCATCCCAAAATTCAATAGATTTACCATCGACATTCACTACATAATCTCCCTTTAACATTCCTGCTTTATTGGCTGGCGAATCAGGTATGATACTATCTAAAATTGCTGAAATTCTAGGTGTGAATGGTTCCATTATACCAGATTGCCACATGGTCAATCCAACATCTTCAGGTAGATCTAAAGATTCAATATTTCCGTCAGGATGTTCTACTTCTAATGATTTTATATCTCTTAAAAAAAGATGTTTATTGATCCTTAAAACATCAAAAGGTACTTCGTTATTAAATTTTAAAATTTTATCTCCGTTTTGGAATCCGAATTGTTTAAAGCTTTCATCTATTGAAAATCCTTTTTTTACATCATTTGGTGCTACGTAATCTTTACCCCAAACATTTAAGATCATGATATAGATCAAAATACCGACTAAAAAATTAACCGTTACACCACCAAGCATAATTATTAAACGTTGCCAGGCTGGTTTTGAACGAAATTCCCATGGTTGAGGTGGTTTTTCCAGTTGCTCTTTATCCATGCTTTCATCTATCATTCCAGCGATTTTAACATAACCTCCAAGTGGAATCCAACCTATACCATAAACGGTTTCACCAATTCTTTTTTTGAATAGTGAAAATTTATAATCAAAGAATAAATAAAATTTCTCAACGCGGGTTTTAAAAATCTTTGCAGGAATAAAATGCCCTAATTCGTGCAATACGATTAATAGAGATAAGCTTAATAAGAATTGTGCAATTTTTATATATGTTTCCATGTATTTTTTAAAATTTTTAAAAATCGCACAAATGTACGTTTTTATGCTGAATTAGCGATAGCTTAAAAATCCAAATCTTTTATAAAATAAAAATGTAAAGAAAAAGTGATCTTAAGAGGTTGGTTCGCTATTCTTTGATTATTGTTTTAAAGAAAGTGCCTAAAGAAGTTTCAACTTTAATTAAATGAACCCCAACATCCATATTGTAGGTATTGATCTTAGAAGGTGGATTGTCTAACTGTAATAAGGTTTTGCCTAAAATATTATAAATTGTAATTCTGTTTAATGTTGCGGTACTGTTATTTTTAATATTTAAGGTATTTTTTACGGGATTCGGATAAATACTTATACTATTCTTTAATTTGTAGGTATCAATTCCTAAGACCGCAGAATTATTATTTGAGATCAACTGCACCTCCGGATCAATTTGGATCGATACAATTTCAAAAGGAATGGTAGTATTAAATATCTGACCGTTTTTTGATACTTCTAATCTGATAATTTCATTTTCCCCATATGCCCCGATAACTTTAACAGGTAAAGGCATTTCGAAAAATGAAACTGACGAATGAGATTGTGTTTGATTAACTGTAAATTGTATAATATTATTGTCTTTATTTTGGTGCCAACCAACTTCATAACTGGGGTATCCTTCTCCATAGAGCCAGTCATCAAAAAATTCAGTTAATTCTAGACCACTTACATTTTCTAAGTGCTTTTTAAGGTCTTTTGTTTTTGCATAAGAGAAGGCCAGATCAGGGTCGGCCAAATAATTTTTCATAGCCTGAAAAAAATCTTCATCTCCCAATTTGTACCTTAACATATGCAAGATCATAGCTCCTTTTCTGTAAGATAATCTGCCGTTAAAGATTCTGCTAACCGAAGTCGTATCACTTACATAAGTAGCACCATCTTTAACAGATGTAATATGGATTACAACACTATTTCTCCATGCTGTAAAAGTATTTTCACCATCAAAATCTTCAATAACCAAAGCATCTAAGTAAGTAGCAAAACCTTCGTTAAGCCAAATATCTCCCCATGAACCACAAGTTATTTTATTACCAAACCATTGATGTGCCAACTCATGAGCGATCAAACCCCTTGACCATCCTCCCATAAAAGTCATGGTTGTATGTTCCATACCACCTCCCCAGCCAAATTGAGCATGCCCGTATTTTTCTTTAGCATAAGGATAAAGTTCAAAAAGCTCACCATACAGATCCATAATTCTTGGAGTTATTGCTGTGCTGCTTTGAGCATGGGCTAGATTTTCAGGATAAACATAATTGACCACATCAAAGTTGCCATTATCAACATGATCATTATAAACTGAATAATTGGTAACAGCAATAGCAATTAAGTAAGCCGGAATAGCATATTTGTGTTTCCAATGGGTTATTGTATTATTACCTGTGTTAATTTCAGATAGCAACAAACCATTTGAAGCTGCTTTATATTGTGAAGGGTGTTTAATATAAATATCAATCGAATCAATTTTATCAATTAGATCTTGTTTACATGGCCACCAGCCTTTTGCACCATAGGGTTCAGAAAGTGTCCACAAAACAGGTGTGTTTGAAGATCCGTGTGTTCCGATTTCAAATGAACCAAAACCCGAACTAACCGGGTTGCCGCTATAGGTAACAGTTAGTGAATCTAAAGTGCCTTTACTTTGTGTGTTAGGCAAATTGATTACCAATTCATCATTGCTGTTTTGCGTAAATGATAATGAAATTCCTCTTTGTGTTACAGCAGAAACATTAAGATTGTCAGATATCTCAAAAGTGATGTTGTTGATATTATCTAAAGCATTAAAATAAGAAGTAATATTTCCGCTGATTTCCGCTTTTGAAGGGTCAACATCCCATTCTAACCTATGATATTTTAAATCATAATTACCTGTATTCTTATTCGCTTTGTAGGCTAGTTTCTTTAAACCGGCATTTTTTTCAGATTTTATGATCTGTTCAAGATCATTTTCAAAATTATACACTTTTTGCCCATATGAAAAAAGAGATAACAAAAAGAATATATTGAATAATAAAACCTTATTTAGTGTGTACATTTGTTGTTTTTAACGATAAAGCAATTTTAAAGGGAACGGCAAATATACAAATATGAATTTAAATGAATTTTTTAAAAAGTCAAAATCAACAATAGTTTTTATAATATTTTTTTCACTTATTTTTATTCCAATAGTTATTTTTTTGATAAAACCTAAAACAAAATTACCCGTTTATAATCCTGCAGATGTAAACCCAATTTTGGTAGATGATGCAGTTAGACATATTAGCAAGGATCATAGAATAGCAAATTTTTCACTATTAGATCAAAATGGAGATACGATTACACAGGAAAATTTTAAGGATAAAATATATGTAGCAGATTTTTTCTTTACACGTTGCCAAACCATCTGTCCGGTAATGACAGTAAATATGGGTGATTTGCAAGAATATTTTAAAAATGATGAGGATATAAAATTTATATCGCATTCCGTTACACCAATAATTGATAGCGTTTCTGTTTTAAGAGCTTATGCTGATAAAAAAGGTATTAATGATAAAAAATGGCATATAACTACAGGTGATAAAATGCATATCTATGAATTGGCTCGTAAATCATATTTTGCTGTTTTAGATGAAGGTGATGGAGGGGAACAAGACTTTATTCATACTGAGCAATTTATTTTAGTTGATAAAAACAGACAAATTAGAGGGTTTTATGATGGTACTGATAAAGAAGAAATGCAAAGGATCATAAAAGATATTGAAATCTTAAAAAAAGAATACGACCTCAATTAAGCTATAAAAGGTTCAAAAAAGATTATTGTATTTTAATGAAGGAATAAGTATTTACAAAAAATCCTATTAAGTGATAAAAATCACCTGTTTAATAATAATTTTATGTATTTTCGCTTAGTATTTATAATCATTCTAAATAAAATTGGCAACAACAATCGCAAATTTAAAGGTAGGAGAAAGAGGAGTTATAGAAGATTTGGACTTTGATAATATTCCGTTGATACTATTGGAAATGGGATGTTTACCCGGAATTGAAGTTGAATTAATACAAATTGCGCCTTTACAAGACCCTTTATATATACGGGTTAATGATAGTCATCTTGCCATTAGAAAAGAAACCGCTAAACATATTACCATTAAAAAGTTTTAGTATTTAATGGGAAAGAATGAAATCATAAAAGTTGCTTTAGTTGGTAATCCAAATACTGGAAAAACATCTTTGTTTAACCAACTAACCGGTTTAAATCAAAAAGTTGGAAATTACCCGGGAATTACTGTTGAGAAAAAAACCGGTATTTCTAAACTGGATAAAAACACTTCTGCTACCATTGTTGATCTACCCGGTACATACAGTATCAATCCAAATACATTAGATGAAAATATTGTTTTAAGGACACTTCTCGATAAAAATCATGTAGATTATCCTGATGTAATTGTTGTGGTTGCAGATATCGAGAATATTAAACGCAATTTATTAATTTTTTCACAAATAAAAGATCTGCAAATTCCTACAATTTTAGCTATCAACATGTCAGATCAGCTGAAAAAAAAAGGAATTAGTATTGATATTGAAACTTTAAAAAAAGCCCTTAAAACAGAAGTAATATTAATAAGTGCTCGTAAAAATATTGGAATTGATTCTTTAAAAAAAGCAATATTAAATTGCAATTTTCTTAATACAAAACCATTAGCTGTAATAAGTGATCGTATTGATGCAGATTTTTTTAGAAAAATTAAAGAAAAATTTCCTGATCAACATTTGTACCAGTCATGGTTAAATATTACCCAAGCCGAAAATTTGAATATTTTAAAAGGTGATGAAAAGAAAGCAGTTCAGGAATTTAGAAAAGATAGTGAAAAGCTAAAAGCATTACAGCATAAGGAAACTATTTTACGATATAAACAGATAAATGATATTCTTAAAAAAAGTTATAAACGTGATATTTCAAAAGGAACGGATCTACGTAGTAAGCTTGATAAGATATTAACTCATAAATATTATGGGTATATCATTTTTGGTTTAATTCTTTTTGTAATTTT
>LGVD01014909.1_pt2 | contig 14189 bp, 6 predicted proteins | sample 469861 | NCBI WGS metagenome assembly LGVD01 (sample SAMN03857201, study PRJNA290197) | marine sediment metagenome | biome: ocean floor; feature: cold seep; material: sediment; isolation source: sample #3730, Push core (PC) 16 from cruise R/V Atlantis leg AT-15-68, Alvin... ... | reverse complement strand
GTAGGGCGAAATTTTTGCTTAGCCATCTCATGACTTTTTGCGAGTGCATCATCGCTAAAGCGTAGCCCGGGTGGAATTTACGGAACCCGGGAAATGGAAATCCCGGATTCCGCCGTGTTTACTGACCCGGGCAAAGGAGAATCCCCATGCCACGCCTGATCAATCCCGATTACCTGGCCTTTCCGTTGCGTATCACCGCCGACGGTGCGGCGACCTCCGGTCGTGCGGCCCATGTGCGCGAACAGATCGAGCAGGTCTTGTTCACCGAGCCCGGTGAGCGGGTGTTCCGCCCCGAGTTCGGTGCCGGTATCCGCGCCTTGATTTTTGAGCCTAACGGCTCGGTACTGGCCGGGATCCTGCACAAGCGCCTGATCGACTCGCTGAGCGATGCCTTGCAGGGCGAGGTCGATCCTAAGAGCCTGGAGGTAAAGGTTCATGCCGAAGGTGAAAAATTATTGGTGTGGATCGCCTATGCGTTGGCCACCATCGGGCATAGCGAGTCATATGAGATCCCACTCTCAGGAGGCAGCTGATGGCGGAGACCCCGGTTTCTGAATTGNNCAGACCCTGCCCGAGGTCGGCGATGACTTCGATTGGCAGGTGCGTGATTATGACGGCTTCCGTCTCTTCATGCTCGAAGAACTGGCCGCACGTTTCCCGGAACGCACGCGCTGGACCCCGGCCGACATGGAGGTGGTGCTGGTCGAACAATTGGCCGCCATCCTCGATCAACTCTCCGATCAACTGGATCGTGTGGCCGCTGAGGCCTTTCTGGAGACAGCGCGTCGTCCCGAGTCGGTACGCCGCCTGTTGGCGATGATCGGCTATGACGCCATCCAAAAGACCCAGGCCACCGGAGCCTTGGATGCGACCGAGACCGATCCTGCGGTTTTACGCGTGGCCCTGGAACAACATTGGTTTGCCAATCCGCTGGCGATGGAGCAGGCGCGCCGTGCGGGACCGCAGGAGATCTTCACTCAGAAGCGCATGGTCACCCTGAGCGACTATGCCGAGCGTCTGGAAGATCATCCGCTGGTGCTGCGGGCAACCGCCTGGCAGCAGTGGAGCGGCTCCTGGCATAGCGTCTATGTGGCGGTGATCCCCTGGGCCAATCGACTGCTGGACGCCGCAGCCCTGAGTTACCCGGATAAGTTGCAGAGCAAGGTTGAGGCCTTCCATCTGGAACGCGGCTTATGCACCCCCGACTGGAGCTTAGACCCCGGCATCCGCGCTATCCTGCGGCCCTATCTCGATGCCTATCGCATGACCGGGCAGGAGGTGATCCTGCAGGATGCCGTACCGGTGGGCATCTCGATGTCGCTCAGTATCCGCGTCAACAAACATTACTTCCAGTCCGAGGTGCAGCACAGTGTCGAACAGGCCCTGGGCACCGGGCCGAAAGGCTTATTCAAGCCCGGCCGCCTGCGTTTTGGAGAAGACCTGCACAGCTCGGATATTTTCGAGACCCTGATGGCCCTTGACGGGGTGGACCACGTCTGCCTCAATCGTTTCAAACGCATCGGCAGCCAATATCCTGATCAGTCCGAAGCGGGGCGTATCGAACTCAAGGGCATTGAGGTGGCGGTGTGTGACAATGAACCGACCAAACCCGAGCGTGGTTACTACCGCCTCAAACTGCACGGGGGGAGGCTTGGATGAAACAGGATCTGACCCGCTGGAACCGCGCCGGACGAAGCACCTTTCGCTATATTGACGGCAATGCCGCCACCTATCTCGAGGATCTGCGTCAGGCCCTGAATACACGTTTTCCGCTTTGGCAGGCCCTGGATATCGACATTGATCCCGATGAGACCGAGACACAGCGGATCAAACGCCTGGAACAGCAATACCAACAGGTCTCGCGTGAATGGGGCTGGGAGATCGCACGCAGTTTTACCCGGGCCTGCCACGTGCTGACCGAACATGCCGATGCCTATGCCAACGAGGGCTGTCTCGGCACCGCCACCCAGTGGGATAACGTCCGCCGCCTGGTCGAGATGATCGGCTATCTGCCGGCCCCACCGGCCTCGGCCGCCACCGGCCTGGTCTTGTTGGCCAAGGAGGATACACAGGGCAAAGTGGCGATTGGCTTCCAGGTGCAATACAGCCCCGAGGACGGGCAGCCGGTGCTGTTCGAGACCCTGGAGGAGATCGAGATCGCCGCAGCGCTGAATGGGCTGCGTTTGTCCGGTTGGGACAAGAACACGGCGGTTTTTTCCGCTGCCGGCGGCAGCCTTTGGCAGCTCAGCAAGGATCAAACCGCTTCGGTGGGTGATCTGGCAATTCTGCTGAACACCAACACCGAGCAGGCCATCGCCGTGGCCATCTCGGCGGTAAGCGAGCAGGGCGTTCTCACCCTGCAGGCGGAGAATGCCGGGGACAGCTGGGATAGCTGGGCCCAGGGGGATGCCGAGTTGCTGTTCGACCAGGACCGTATCTATAAACCCTACCTCAAGGGCGCACTGGTCGTTTCGGTCGAGGGTGGTCACGGGCTTCATCAGGATGATTTGGTGGCCTGGAAGGATGCCGGCGATCATTGGCAATACAACAAGGTCACGGCGGCCGATAGCAAGGGCCTGAAGATGAATGGCACGCAACCGCAGAGCGGCGCCGAGATCTACAAGGCACAGATGGCCAAGGCGGAAAGTGACAGCAGTAAACTGTTGTTCCCCAGCGATGATGATTACCTCTCGATCACCACCCGCATGACCGGTGAGGCCTACTGGCCGAGCGGAGTGAACATCACCAAGAAGAGCAAGAGCTCAACCACTTATGGTTTTGCTGCCGGCTATAGCATGGTTGATGCCTCCGCGGTGGGACGGGTCTATTTTGTCGGCAAGGATGTCGAGGCGATCACCGAGGTCAAGGTGTCCACCCCGGCCGATGAGTGGATCTTCCCAGGCGGGTCGGGTGCGCTGAAAAGCGGCGACTGGGTGATCGGTGAGGACAGCAGTGGTGATCACTTCGAACTGCAAATCAAGGAGATCAGCGAGCGCGAAGACGAATTCACCCTCAAGTTCGAAACCACGCCCGGTGAATTGAGTCGTCTCTACGGCCCGTTTAAGGAGACCTTGCAACCGCAGGGCTATGATGAAAATACCTCGGCCCCGGGCAGTACGCTGAGTATCGATCTGTCCGGCGGGGCGTCACTCTCCAGTCTGCTGGTGGTGGGTAAGACGGTGCTGCTCGATCAGCTCGATGATGAAGGGGAAACCGTCGCCGCCCACAAGGCCAAGATCAAGACCATCAACCATAACGCGGGCACCCTTACCCTGGACAGCCTGCCCGCGACCGGTGAGGGTTATACCAAGGGCAATACCGTGCTGCGCGGGAATGTGGTCCAGGCCGGGCATGGCGAGAGCAAACCGGACAAGGTCCTGGGCAGCGGTGATGCCATAAAATCCTTTCAGAGTTTTGTCTTCAAGGAGACCGGTGTTGCCTTCATTGCCGATGCGACCCAGACCAGCGGGGTACGTGCGGCCATCGGGCTGACGGTGGCGGGGCAGCGTTGGCAGCAGGTCGCCACGCTCAGTGATGCGGAGCAAAGTGATGCCCATTACACCGTCAAGATGACCGAGGAGGGTGGGCTGACGATCGGCTTTGGCGATGGTGAACATGGCCGTCGTCTGCCGACCGGCACCAATAATATTCGCATCAGCTACCGCAAGGGTACCGGCCTGAGCGGCAATGTCGCGGCCGGCAGTCTGCTCAAGCCGGTCAAGCCCCATGCCAAGGTCGACAAGGTGCGTCAGCCCTTGGCGGCGACCGGCGGTAATGACATGGAGGACCTCTCCGCGCTGCGTGACAATGCCCCGGGTGCGCTGTTTACCCTGCAACGTGCGGTCTCGCTGACCGATTACGCCCGTTTGGCCGAACGCCATAGCAGTGTCTGGCAGGCGCGAGCCTTTGTTCTGCCGCATCAGGGGGCACAGCAGGATCAGCTTGAGGTGGTGGTCGTACCGGCCGGCGGCGGGGCCTTGGGTGAATTGAGTACCACCCTGGAGAATTATCTGGAGCAATACGGGCTGCCCGGCGTGGCGGTGGGCATCGTCAACCATGTGCCGGTGGCCTTTGATCTGGACGTGACCATCCGCGTCGATAGCAACAAATACGAGCCGGCGCAGATCGTGAGCGCGGTACGCAGCGCCCTGCTTGATGCCTTCTCGCTGCGCAAACGCCGCCTGGGGCAGCCGCTTTATCGCAGCGAGGTCTATGCGGTGGTTGAAGGTATGACCGGGGTGGAAAACTCCAAGGCGCTGATCGGGGACAGCGCCATGACAGGGATCTCGCCCGCCCCGAGGATCCTCAAAGGCGCTAACGGCACCATCCGGCTGATCCAGCCGAGCCCACGGCAATTGCTGCTGCTGGATAGCAGTCTCTCCAGTATCAGCGTGACGGCAGAGGAGTTCGAGCTATGAGTACGGCACCCGACAACGGCCAGGTCCTCTATGATCTATTGCCCGCGATCTATCGTGAAAAGGACAACGGCGATCTTCAGGCCTATCTGGCCGCCTATGGTGAATTGTTCGATGCCATTGAGCGCACCCTGGACCAGAAGCTCGCGGACAACTTCCCGGACACCCCGGACGAGGGAATCATCTGCCAGGACTGGTTGCTGCCCTATTTCGCCAAGCTCTTGGATGCGCGCCTGGTCTCGCCCCACGCGGCCGGGCGGCGCGATGAGATCAGTCATGCAGTGAGTTGGCGTCAGCGCAAGGGATCGACTTCGGTGGTGGAAGACATCGCCGAATCGGTCGGTGGCATGGAGGTCGAGGTCCAGGAGGGTTGGCAGCGAGTGGCGACCACGGCGCGCATCGGCATGCCCTTGTTACCGGCGGTCAACTTCGGCGTGAGTCCGGCGCCGGATATGGAGATTCCTTCCGAGGCGGCCCGTCACCCGGGCCTGCTCGCGGCCACCGTCGATCTGCGTTATGTGTCACGCGTGATTAAACAGCAAACCGGTTGCGGCGAGGCCAAGGTGCAAGGCAATCCACATGGCGTGCCCTGTTTCCCGGGCGGGTATGACGACGCCACGCGCCGCACTGTGGACCTGCGCACGCCAAGCTGGTCGCAGGGGCATCACCATCCAAAACGCATCTTGCTCTATGCCCCGCCGGCGCCGGGATTCTTCTCCGAGGTGCGTCACGAGATCCATTGGAAGGATAGGGCCAAACCGGAATTTGCAAAGCTGATCGAGATCATCGATAGCGAGAAACGCTACCTGGTACGCAACATCAGCGGTCAACCCATCCATTTCATCGGCCAGGTCAAGCTGCTGAAGGCCAAGGACTACACTCTGGAAGGCTTCAGCTTCGGCACCACCATCAGCTGTAAGCTGGGGCGGCTGTTCTTGAAAGATGTCGCCGCGCCCAAGGTGGTGGCACAATACGACGGACCGCTCGCACCCTCCCTGAGCGCCAAGGGCTGCCTGTTCCGAGATGTGACCACCGCCACCGGTCTGATGCGCCTGGAATACTGCACCGTGTTACGCAAGACCATCGCCGAATGGATCGAGGCCAGCGATTGTATCTTCCTGGGTATCCTGCAAAAGGATCACCTGCACGCCGTACCGCCGTTGTCCGGATGTATCCGTTATTCACGGCTGCCGGTGATGCCGCTGGGAGTGGTCTCATTGTTCCATTGCACCATGGATAAACCGATCTTTTTCCAGGATGATTACGGCGAGTATGCCTGCGCTGTTTTGCATCCTGCCACCTTGGATTCCATCAAGCATGGGGCCGAGGACGGTGGTGAAATGGGTTGTTATCACGACCGGCGCTACGTCCTGCGCGGCGAGGCGATTATCGATAAATTGACCGACTTTTTGCCGGTGGGACTGGAGGCCGTGTTGGTCCCGGATATGAATCTGGTGTGTGCGCCACCAATTGTAGAAACCTAAAGTTTTACTCCCTCCCCCTCAGGGGAGGGGGCAATGACAACATTGAACACATAAAGCCCTGACCACATACACCAAAGAGGGGAATGAGGGAAAACAATGAAAACACATATCTCTCGCAATAGTGACCGTGCCTTGCAGCGTTATTCCGGCGTCTACCATCAACAAGGTCGCATGCTGACCGATGCCGATTGGAACGAGTTGATGGACATCGTCAAACGGCGCATCAACGAAGTGATCCACGATGCCGTCGGCAGTGGGGCGCCCCGAGAACGTGGCTTGGAGCTGTTGGACAATTACCGCCTGCAGCCGGGGTATCTCTATGTCGACGGCATCATTGCCCAGTTGCCCGGTGAGTCGGCCATCGATTATGCAGAGCAGCCGGATTTTTCCGAGGCTCCCAGCCCCGGCGGCGGGGTCACCGGCTATAAATTGTATGCCGATGTCTGGGAACGCACGGTCATTGCGTTGGAGGATGGCGAGTTGCTCGATCCGGGTCTGCATGGTGCCGATACCTGCACCCGTACCCGCACCATGTTGCAGATCAAGTGGTGTGATGCCGCGCTCGATCCCATGGCGGAAAGTCTTAATCCCACCATCGGTGATGCCGAGCTGACCCTGGCGCTGTGGCGCGCCTCGACCACCGATGATCCCTGTGATCCCTGCGCCACCGAGGTGGCCTTGGACAACCGGGTGGGCAACTACCTGTTCCGCGTCGAAGTCCACGACTGGTTGGTGGCCGGTGATGGCAGTGCCACCCTGACGCTGAAGTGGTCCAGCGAAAACGGCGCAGAACAACACCTGGCCGATAGGCTTCCGGTCGGCTTTGACCAGGGGGATTGGGTCTACGAATTCTTCAATTCGGCCTGTGAGGAAAATCTCGGCGAGCACATGGCTGCCGGTTTCAGTCCCAGCCGTGGCTCGCTGATGGAGGACTTTCCCGAGGTCTTACCGGTCGATTTGCCCAAGGTCCGGCGTTGGGATGGCCACTGTGTGTTGACCCGCAGCGTCGCTGGTGATTGGTCGTTCAGTGAGGGCGTGGATAAGGGCACCGACCTCTCCGAGTCGCTGGATTCCGAGGCCCATGGTTATGTGGCGATCAATGGTCAGCTGGAACTCAATCTCAACAGCATGGCCCTGGCGCTGGAACTGGGCAGCAGCGTATTTGTGGTCGGGGATTATTGGCAGGCCATGGTGCGCGAGGCAGTGCATGAACCGGCCGAAGTGCTGATTAATGGCGAGACGCCGCACGGGGTGCACCATCACTATCTCACCCTGGGGGAATATGCCCCGGACGGCACCCTGTTGACACCCAGTGATGCCCAGCGCCGCCGCTTCGACTTCCCACCCCTGACGGCGATGTGGGCCGAGGATATCGGCTTTGAAGATCCCTGCCCCCTGGTCTACGAAGGCGCCGAGAATGTACAGGCCGCTTTCGCGGCGCTGTGTGACAAGGTCAGCCAGCTCGATGACATGCGCAAGCACAATAAGCACCTGCATGGCTGGGGCGTGGTCTGCGGCTTGAAGGTCGAGTGCCTGGATGATGACCGTACCCAGGTCGTGCTCACTCCCGGTTATGCCCTGGATTGCGAGGGTTACGACCTGGACTGGACCAAGGAAGACGGCCCGGTGCCGGTGGTGGACATCCTCACTGAATACGGCGTGGACGTGGAAGGGGAATATTGCCTGAGCATGTCGCGGGATGAAAATGGCGAGATCCAGTTTCATCTCACTACTACCGAAAAACAATCCACCTGGGATCTGTTGTTCAACGGCACCCTATTGGGGCGTATCAAGCAGCGCTGCTACGATCCACTGATGGAGTTGGTCGACCAGCTCGAAGAACAACCCCTCCATGTCTTGTGGGCGATGATGGATATGATGTGGCCGACCTTCGGAAACAGCGAACGTCCATTCGTTACCCCTTCACAACATGCGCTGCTGGAACAGGTCTATGACCTGATTCGCGCCTACCTGCACAGCCCGACAAATTGTGCCCTGACGGTGCCGGAAGACCTGCCTTTGTATCCGTTTGACGAGAGTCCGCGCATCACCGGCGCGGTCAATGAACAGGAGTTTGAACTGATCCATGCGCGCGGCGACGGCAGACGCCTCTATGGCTTCAATGACTTCTCCGCATCGGTGATCCAGGTTCTGGCGACCGATGAAATGAAATATCTCGATCCCATCACCGTTACCGACAGCGGCAATGGCCTGATCGACATGGCCTTCGGGGCGGATCTGCAACGCTGTGTAATGGCCGGGCGCGAAGGTGTCGGGGCCGACATGCGTTGGGTGTTGTATGTCTCGGATGATATCGACAACAGCCCCTTCGAGAAGTGGCTGGAGACCGACAAGCCCATTACCGACATCGCCTTTGCCAAGGGCAGCAGTCATCAACTGTTTGTGCTGGTGCATGACGAGGGGCTGTATCAGGTCGCTTTGGATGACGGGCAATTCCCGCAAGAACCGATGGAAAGCTTTGCCGCGCGCGCCGGGCTGGAACTCTCGGGCAATGGCCAATTCGCCTATGCCGCAGAGATGGGCGATACGGGCGAGACCAACATCGTCAGTCTGCGCCTGTTCGAAACAGGCGGCTCGCGGATCTGGCTGCGCATCCAGCTCGGTAACTTCTATCTTGATGATTTCAAGGTCTGGCACGACAATGAAAAGATCTATGTGGTCGGTGCCCAGCAGGCGAATGTCAATTACAAGCAGCTCTATATCTACAGCCGGCAGAACAAGTATGTCCAGCCGGTGATCTACAGCTTAGGGTTGGGCAAGGCCGGCATCGCCATGACGCCGAACCAGGATCGGCTCTATGCCAGCCGTGGCTGGATCGGCGTGGTCTCGAGTCTGTGGTGGTTGGACCCGAACAATGATGAATGGCAACCCAGTCGCTACCTGCCATTGCAGGTCGGGCCCTTTGCCTTGGAGGCAGATACGGATGCCCTTTATGCCGCCAACTCCATGAGTCATTCGGTGCTGCGGATACCCCATGATCTGATCGAAAATATGCCCGAGGCGAACGATACCCTGGACTATCGAACTGAACTGGAGGATTACCGCAACGGGGTGGTCGCCGCCTATCTCGGTTTTGGTCAGCAGTTCATCAAGGCTGCCCTGGATTGTCTCTGTCATTCTCTGTTGGTGGATTGCCCGAGCTGTTTCAGTCCGCCCCACCAAGTGCCATTGGCCTGTATCACCTTCAAGGAGGGAGAGGTCGATCGCATCTGTAACCTCGGCCATCGCAAGTTTGTGATGAGCTTCCCCACCTTGGGTTATTGGCTGTCCATCGTACCCGTCCTGCCGTGGCTTAAACAGAAACTGGCCCAGTTCTGTTGCGGTAACTGGTTTGCGGACCTGGTCAACGTCGGCGGTTTTATGATCATGCCGGAGAATGCAGAGGTGGTCGGTACCACCGGCAAGCGTTTCAACGTCGCCGGCCTGATGACCAATAAGCGGGTGATCAACAGCTTCAAGGCGGCTCCGACCATGATGGCCGAATTCTCCAACGCCAAGCTCAGCACCCTGGTTGAGAACATCGCCAAGGCGCAACAGGATGATCCGCTGGGTGCCAAGCTCGATGTCAGCGGCAAACATATCGATGATGCCAAGCTGATCCTGGAGCAAGGTGACGTCAAGGTCGAGAAGGTGGTCAAGATCGAAGAAGGCCTGCCCAAGGGCGTGAAGCTGCTCGATGTGATGAGTGCGCCGATGGCCTTGAAGCGTGGCGACAAGGTCACCCTCTACAGTAAGAACGACAAGGTTCTGTTCTACGCTGCCGAGGCCGAAGAGACCGTCGCGACAGTTGATCTGGGCAGCGCCGAAGGTAAACTGGATGAACTGCTGCGCCGTAAAGAGGCGCTGGCCGATCTGTCTGCGATCAATGCCGAGATCGCCAAGTCCGAGGCACGGCGCGCCGAGGTGATGAACCTGACCGAGAGCAAGAGTGAATTGGAAAAGCTCACTCAGGACAAGGCCAGGGAGCAGGAAGAACTCAACAACCTTAAGGTGGAACTGGCCGGGCTGAAAGAAGAACGCAGTCAATTGGCGGATGTGGCAACCATCAATACGCAATTGGAAACGCTCAAACGGGCGCGTGAGGCAGAGTTGACCGCGGTGGAGGAATTGGAGGCCCGCCGCAAGATGTTGACCGAAAGCATGTCCGCCATGCGCGGCGATGTGGAAGAGATCAGCGCCATGCATGCTGAGATTACCAAGGCGGTGGCCAAGGACAGGCCGGTACGGGATATCAGCGGGGTGGATGCGGCGACCGATAAGAAACTGCTCGAGTTGGGTATCCGCACCGTGGAGGAACTGGCAATCGCCAAGCCTGCAACCTTAGCGGCGGCTGAGATCAACACTGCTACAGCGCGGACATTGATCACAGCGGCCAAGGCGAGGATTAAAAGCTAACGATGAAAAAGTCGGCTGCCTTCCGCCACGGCCTGTAAACAAACTCGCAGATTGACACGGTCATGGCGGAAAAGAGCCGTTTCCGGACGGAAACTAACTGGAAAACATTGGCGTGTTGCCGGGGATAAGGGGCGTTAATCATGAAGGTCTATGCCCATAAAAATAAGCCCTTAACCAAGCCGGGTATGTATGGTCAGTCTGTACCTGCCGTGGTTAATCAACAGCGTGCTGCTGTGCGCCAGTCCTTACGCAGTTATTCGCTACAGACCAAGCTCAAAGTTGGTGAACCCGGGGATGAATATGAGCAAGAGGCAGACCGGGTTGCCGACCAAGTGATGCGTATGCCGACGCCGACATCTGGTGAGGGTGAGGGCGTTGCACAGGGAGTTACCCACAAAACGGGAAGCGAGGAGGAAGTGGCGTGTCAACCCCTCGAGGATGAGGAGGAAAATGAGGAGTTAGTGGAGCTGAAGGACGAAGGGGTACGTTTGCAGTGCGAGGGTGATGCTGAACCACCGCCTTTGTTGGACTTCAATGATAGTTCATGCCGTTTACAGTTGAGGCATGCTGTTCGACGCCAGGGCATTCAAGAAGGCGGCACGGTATTTCGTAAGGGCCGTACGGCTCCATCACCCACCCTGCCTTCTGATGTGGCGACCGGCATTGAGGCGGCTCGAGGCCGGGGCACGCCGTTAGCGGCGGATATCCGGGCTTTTATGGAGCCTCGTTTCGGTCATGATTTTAGTGAGGTACGCATTAATACCGGCCCCGTTGCCCATGACCTCAGCCATCAATTGAATGCACAAGCCTTTACCATTGGTGAGGATATTTTTTTCAGTAAAGGTAGATATTATCCCGGCTCCCGCACCGGCCGACAATTATTAGCGCATGAGTTAACCCATGTGGTGCAGCAACGTGGTAGGCAGGCCACGACCGGCATAACCCCACGCTCAAGCGTGTTTGAACAGCGCCGCAATATCCGGACTCAAACCCGGCGGGTACAACGTCTGCCGGAAGTGGATGTCGTTAACGCACTTAATGCAGCCATGGCCGCGTCCGATAAAGCAGCTTTCATGAATGTGTTGCGCACAGAAAATGGCGGGCATGCCACCAGCCTGACGGTGTGGAACACGATTGACGGGCATCGTGGCGCCACGGGTCTGTCCGATGCGGAGGCCTGGCGTGCGGTGGGGATTCAGGTATTGGGCGACGATACCCAACGGCCCATCACCTGGCCCATTGCCGTGAAAAATTTCGTAGAGGGGCTGGAGAACGGCGTCTTCAGTTTTTCCGGTATGCCGACTGCCGCATCAGCCCCGGCAACCCGCGATGAATTGGTGCAAACCGCCATGAGCACCGCCCATGCAGCCATCATCGCCATTGGCGGCTCTGGACGTGGACCCTTCATGGATTATCAGGGGGAGTTCAATGCCCTGTGGGATACCGCGCCTTATTCCGGGTATACCGATGATTTTAATCCCAACTTGCCCAGCATGGGTCCACGCACCCAACGTTCAAGTGAGATCTTTGATCATATTTATAATAACAACGCGACCTTTAAGTCCCAGTATGACAATAATGTTATCGGCATTACCGGCGGTACCGAGACCATGCGCTCGCTGGTGGATCAATATGTTGGGCCGGAGTCGCGCAATATTATCGCCTCACCGCGTTTGCAACAGCTGCGCCAGTTGTTTTATGGCCGCTCGTTGATTACCTCCAACAACCTGACTAACGCCGCTTATGTCAGCTTTAAAAACACGATACAACCGGTGGCGGCAAGCCTGGATCGGCTCGATCGAGACGCCTTGGAACAATCCCATCAATGGCGCTTAATTATCGACTGGACAGTTACCGGTGCCGACTTGCGCGAGGATCTGGCCACCTTCCTACAAGATGCCGCAGCTGCAGCCGCCGCCATTGCGGCTGTGGGTCCTCCCGCACCCGCGCCCGCACCGGTTGCCGGACCGGCACCGGCCGTCCTGACCGCAGACCAACAAGACTTCATCAACAATCTGAGTATTGTGGCGGTCACCACTCCCGTCGGTGGGAATAGCGAGCTGGAACAGGAAACGCTGGAATTCCAAGGCCGCAGCACCCGCGACCCAGCCGGATTGGCGGTCTCATCCATCGTTAACGTGGCGCCCACACCGCTGGTGGCTACCGGTCAAGGTGAAAGCCGCGCCTGGCCGGCCGCTAATACCAGTGGCATCTCACATGCCTTTACCGTGGATATTGATGAAGGTACTGCGGGGTTTACCGATTATGTGGCAACCTTAAACCTGGAATCACCGGCCGGTAGTTTGACGTTTACACTGCCCACCAATACGGTACACGTTAACGATCATCGAAAAACCTGGTTTGCCAACAATATTCAACACGGGTTGATCTTTTCCGATGAACACATCGAATTTATTTGGGTGGTAGGAACGACCATCGAATATTTTGGTGGTCAACAACCGCTTTCCGTGGCGCCGTTTCTCGGCACCGTCAATCCATTTACCAAGGTGAGAAACCGCGGTATTGACGTGTACGCTGAGGCCGAACTGGAACAAAATGGCGTCGCTATTCACCGCTTCGCCCGCCAAGAATTTGGAGAACATGCCGAACAACGTCACCTGGGAGGCAAAATCGTGCGGCCGGTGAATGTAGCCACTGCCGATAATATGGAACTTAATGTGGAATTTTTTCCTACCAATACCGGCGGAGCCAGTTTTCATACCAGCAACCAGCCCTTTAACATTGATCCCCCGACTGCAGCCGGAGTGCCCATGGGGGCACAACACATCACCTTGCTCAGCAATGCCCAGGATGACTTCGCCGAACTGAATTGCGTTACGCCGGCCTTGGGGCCGGCGCCGGCCTGTGCGCATGGTCAGGCAACGGTATTGGACGATATGTTAGCCGTGCCCGGGCAACAAAGACGCATTGCCAATGCCATCATCGGTGGCAATATTTTATTGGAACCGACCTTGATTCGTCCCGACTCGGCTTCGTTTATCACTGCGCAAAACGTTGCCGGACATACCACGCGCACAGCGGATAATGCCACGGCCTATTTCTTGGGGCACACTGCCGTGACACCTGCCAATACCTTGATCGGCGCTGCCGGCGCCGACGGCTGGCGTGTCTCGAGTTTTGCCAATTCCGTTTTTGTGAATATCCGGCCTTCTTCGGTCAACCGGGGTCTTCGCCGCGACAACGCGTCCATGATTCGCACCATTAGACATGAAGCCGTACACGCCGTGGATATCAGTAGTGGTACAGGTGATATTGAGCGCTATAAAATGGAATTTCGTGCCTATTGGATGGAGGGCGACCCAGTGCGAGACGCCCTGTCCTCGGCGTTTAATCCCGGTATGAATAACAATGGGCCTAAGTCCGAACGCTCGCGAGATATCTTTGACCACGTCTACGGCAATCCTACCTACCCTTGGGTAAAATCGAATTATGACGCCAACACCAGCGGCTTTCGTGACCAAGTCAATGCCTATATTGTTCCGGACGGCATCAACCTGATTGTTTCTGATGACCTGGCAAATTTCCGCAATATGATCGCCGGCTTACCCGCCGGCCCCTATACCGCGCAGCGTCCCGGGGTACAAGCGGCCTTCGCCGCCCTCCACGCCCCTGAAGAATTAGAAATAAGAGGCAACCGCGCCTGGCGCGAGTTGGTGGAAAGCAAATACTCAGGCAGCGACCTGGATGACATTAAGGATGATTTGAATATTCCGCGTTAGCATATCGACCGTCAAACTGGCGCTTAGTGGAAAGCATTGGCGTGTCGCAGGGGATAGGAGGTGTTAATCATGAAGGTCTATACCCGTAAAAATAAGCACTTGCCCAAGCCACCTATGCGTGATCAGTTAGTACC
>LGVD01003717.1_pt1 | contig 14352 bp, 14 predicted proteins | sample 469861 | NCBI WGS metagenome assembly LGVD01 (sample SAMN03857201, study PRJNA290197) | marine sediment metagenome | biome: ocean floor; feature: cold seep; material: sediment; isolation source: sample #3730, Push core (PC) 16 from cruise R/V Atlantis leg AT-15-68, Alvin... ... | reverse complement strand
GGCCTGCTGCCCAAGGGCAACGACCAAAAGATTTTCCAGGATCTTATGGATCAAAAGGTCGCCGTGGAGATGTCCCGCAAGCAAGGCATGGGCATTGCTGACGCCCTGTTTCGCCAACTGCAAAAACTGGAAACAAGCGACTAGCTCCTCACTCTTCCTGATTTGCCTGCCCCTGGTATCCTGCCTGCATTTTTTTCTAAAGTTTCCCCATAATAGAGTCGATAAGTAGAGCACAAGGAAAAGCAAAAAGCTGCCGAGCAAATATTAACGTTATAAATCGGCAACTTGAATAAACAACACAACCTTTCGCCAGGCAGGTAATACTTAACCGAATTCCTATCAAGGGAATCCCCATCGCCTTTAGGTGGCAACCATGACTATCGACAAAGTATTCGGCAACAACGGCATCGGCCCCTTGGACAGAACCAAAAACCGCGGCCAAGCGAAAAAGGCTGACCAAGCCGGCTCCTCGACTGGCAGCGACAAGGTGCGGTTCTCCGACACCCTGCAGCAGGTCAAACAGGCCAAAAGTGCTGGCGGCAGCGCTGACGTGCAGCGTTCCGAAAAGCTGCAGGCCCTCAAGGAGCAAATCTCTGCGGGCACGTACCGTCCCGACACGCGTAAGGTCGCGGCCAACCTGCTGCGGTTTCTCGCGGAAAGCAAATAACCATGCCTGACGCGGACCTCAAACAACGCCTGGAAAGTCTCCTGCAACTGATTCTGCAGGAGCGCGAACAGGCCAAGGGTCTCGACATGACCAGTCTGCAGCATAGCGCCGAGAAAAAACAGCAGCTACTGCAGTCCATCGGTTCACAACTCGATGACCAGAGCGATCCTGAGGTCCAGCAACTAGCGGAAACTGTGCGCGAGGAAAATCGCCGCAATGCCTACCTGTTCTGGCTGACTCTAGGCTGGGTCCGTGAACAGATGACCTTCATTGGCCAGCGCAGTGCCCCGGCCACATACGGCGCCGGTGCCGGCCAGGTCTCCCAGCAACGGGGCGGCCGGCTTCTTTCCGGGAGGATCTGATATGGGCGGCCTGCTTGTCGCATTAAATGCCGGCAGAACCAGTCTCTCGACCAATCAAAAGGTCATCGAGATCGCTGGCAACAATATCGCCAACGTCAATACCCCCGGCTATTCCCGACAAAAGGCGATTCTCACCCCCTTCCCTTCCCTTAACTTCAACGGCTTCATGATCGGCCAAGGGGTCAAGGTCGGCGACATCGTTCGCGAACACGACGCCTTTCTTACCACCCAGATTCAGGATAAAAGTGCCGCCTACGGCGAAGCGGAGGCCAAGACCTTTCCGCTGGCCGAACTAGAGCGCCTGTTCGGCCTTTCTGAGAATGGTCTAAGCACCGATATTGATAATTATTTTGACTCCTGGCAAGAGTTGACCTCCAATCCCGGCGGCCAAGCTGAACGGGACATCGTCATTCAACGAGGCGAATTGCTGGCCGACTCCTTTCATACCGCGGTAGCCGAACTTGATGGCATTAAGCGCAACATCGACGAATCCCTGCTGTCTAAAGTAGACGGTATCAATTACAACCTGCAACAAGTCGCAGAACTCAATACCCGCATTTCCGCCATTGAAAGCAGCGGGCAGTCAGCCAATACCTTCCGTGACCAACGGGATCAATTGTTGTCAGAGCTGTCCAGCAGCATCGGCATCCAGAGCCTGGAAGACAAAGAGGGCAATGTCCTGGTCCAGCTGCCTGGTGGGCAACCACTGGTGCAGAAAGGCAACGCCCTGACCCTGGTGGGAGAGGTGGTTGCTGACGATCTGCAAATGCAGGTGAATACCAGCAACGGCACCTCGACTCCTATCAATATCACCACCCTGGGTGGCGCCTTCAAAGGACTCCTTGACGTACGCAATGAATTGATCCCGGATCTTGAAGGTCAGCTCGACAAACTGGCCTACAGCCTGACGACGGAAGTCAATGCTCTACATACCACCGGCACCGACCTTAACGGCTCCAGCGGCAACCTCTTTTTTGATGCGCCGCCGTCGCCTGCCCCGCCGGCCAACATCTGGGATGGAGCGGCCAATGCCATTGAGGTAGCCATAAGTACACCGGACCAGGTCGCTGCCGGGCAAACCGGCGCCGTGGGCGACAACACCATCGCCCTGGCGATGGCCGAGCTCGGCAACGCCAAGATCGTTGACGGCACCGACACTCTGGTCGGAGCCTACTCCCGTATCAGCGCCCAGGTCGGCATCGAAGCCGGACAGAACAAACTGGCTACGACTGCTAACGAAGACACCATGATTCAGCTACAAAACTTGCGGGACGGCAAGGTCGGCGTCTCTCTGGAAGAGGAAATGATCAACCTGATCCAATACCAGAAGGGCTTTGAAGCTTCAGCCAAGTTCCTCTCCACGGTTGACGAAATGATGGACACCATTCTGACCATCAAGAGGTAAACTATGAAAACTACTCAGGCCACCGTCTTCCGCAGCCTGCAAAACCAACTCAACAAAATGGGGAGCAATCTTCTTGAGTTGCGCATGTCTGCGGCGACTGGCAAACGGATCAATAAGCCGTCCGACGATCCCTCGGCTATCCGACCAGTACTAAATGCCCGCAGTCAGGTACAGAAAAGCGACCGCTATCTACGCACCATGGGCAACGCCGGAGACCGGCTTAACATTCTCGACTCGCACCTCGACCAAATCGGCAACCTGATGATTCGGGCGCAGGAAACCACCATCGCGGCCGGTAATGGCGCCCTGGGAGCAGAGGATATGACCAATTACTCCGATGCCATCGGACATATTAAAGAAGAGCTCTACTCGCTGGCTAATTCCAAGGTTGATGGTAAATATATCTTTGCCGGTTTCGCCGAAGAAACCAAGCCCTTCCCTGACAACAGCGATCCGAGCAATTACCAGGGGGACGGCGGCCACATGGAATTAGAGATCGCCCCCGGCGAAAGAATTCAGGCCAATCTTACAGGCGACGACCTTTTCCAGGGAGCTGGCGGAGGCATCAATCTTTTTCAGCTGTTGGATGACATTCAAAGCGATCTAGCCGCCGGTAATGCCAGCGCAGCCACAAGTCGCCTTGACAATCTGAAAGACGCTACTGCTCAGGTCAGTCGCCAAAGAAGCCAGATGGGCAATGTTGCCGCACGAGTGGAAAGTGCCCAAGGACATATGGAAGAAATTAAAATAGATATGCAAGCGGTACTGTCCCTCTATGAAGACGCGGATATTATTGACGTAATTACTTCGTTAAACCAGCAAGAAATGGCCTTTGAGGCGGCCCTGAACGTCACGTCTAAGGTCTCGGAGTTGTCCATACTTAAATATCTGTAGTAAACGAACGCCCCGCAAAAATACACATCGACGATGTGATAGCTTCGCACCGACCGGTAGCAGAAGCCACATTGCTCAACAATAACGCCTTTGGAGAAAGGCGCCCATACGCCATGGAGGGCGACATGCTGGTACTGACCAGAAAAACCGGTGAAGGAATCATCATCGGCGACAACATCAAAATCACCGTTATCGAATTAAAAGGAGGAGGCGTCCGTATTGGTATCGACGCCCCCGTGGAACAGAAGATCTACCGACAGGAGGTCTACGACCGTATCTGTCGTGAAAACCTGGAGGCAACCCAATGGAACCTTGCCGATCTGAGTACTTTGAGCAGCAGCCTTTCGGGTGGGGAGAAAGACAAATGAACAAGATCCAAAGCCGTTTCGGAGAGATAGAGTACCTGCCTGAAAACCTTCTGCATTTTCCCAAAGGCTTGATAGGTTTTGAAAACCTGCGCGACTTCATCATCATGCCCAACAAAAAAGAAGGGCCGCTGTTCTGGATTCAGAGTGTTGATGATCCGCAGATTGCTTTTGTCATGACCGACCCGAGCAATTTTTTCCTTGAATATCAAGTGGCAGCAACACCCGCGGATCGAACCAAACTCGGAATCGGAGAGAAGGATGAAGTTTACTGTCTGTCGGTAGTTACCGTTCCGCCCGACCGTAAAATCACCCTCAACCTCATGGCGCCGGTACTTTACGCACCGAGCAGCAACCGCGCCCTGCAGACTATTCTAGAAAAAAGTCCTTACACGACTCGGCACCCGTTGCCGGTCTAGCTGGCAGTACGAGAATCTTATGAAGCCTATAATAGGACCCATACCCAACAGACCATGTGAACAACAAAATTATTGGCCCGCCAACAGAGCTATCATTCATAGTCGCTGGCCCGATTTACTAGCGCCCATTGAAATGGTAACACCTGACCTGCCGCCCCATGAACTGATCGAAGCAAGGGAAAAAACCCTAAACATCGACGGGCTGCAGTTAACCAGTAAATACGACCGGCAAGCCGAAGCGAATCTACAGGCCTCCCTGATCCCTGAGTCCAGTCACAGGGCAGCGGTTTATGGCTTGGCTCTGGGAGACCTGCCCCGTGTGCTGCTTGAACGTCCCGCACTTCAGGAACTGACGGTAACAATCCTGAACCCTGCCGTCGCCTATTTGAGCTTTAGCTACTTCGATCACAGCGATTGGCTATCCAACCCGCGAGTCGCTCTGGCACTGCCGAATGACGAACAAACACCGATCCTACCTTTCGCTGCAGCACCCGCCTGCCTGTTGTTGGCCGATGGGCAGGCAGCCGCTCTGCGTGACCGGATACTTCTTGAACTGGCTACACCCTACATTCGCCGAAAGCATCAATCGAGTCCGGAATTACTCCAGCGCCTAGAGCAAAACTCTCGTTTCGTAGCCACAGACCGGGACGTGGGCGAACTTTTCGGCACACAGGTCGGACAAACACTGGTGGTAGCTGCAGCAGGCCCTACCCTGAGTGACCACTACAATTGGTTGGCTGCCAAGGACCGCCCGCCTTTAATCGCGGTCGACGCGGCCCTTAAGCCGCTATTACACGCGGGAATTGTACCCGATTTCGTGGTGAGCATCGATGCTCACCAGAATCTCTACCGACTGTTTTTCAAGGGTTTGGACCCCAGCATACTGAAACATATCCCCCTGGTATATTTTCCCGTCATTGCCTCCGACATCCTGTCCCATTGGCCTGGACCACGATTCACCAGCTATCCGGACACTCATCTTTACACGCAACTTGCCAGCCGTTTCCCTAAAGCCAAACTATTTTCTTCGGGGAGCGTGTTGCATCCAGCCGTCGACCTTGCGGTATGCATGGGAGCCAATAAGGTCATTCTGGCAGGAGCCGACCTCTCCTACCCAAACGGCCAAAGCCACGTTTCCGGATGTTCCGTTCTCAGCCTTCCCTCCGGAACCGGACGCCACTGGGTACTTAACGGCTACGGCGAAAAGGTGGCCACCACACCCAATATGCGCGGCTACTTGCGAGACTTGGAAAACTACCTGGTACGGCATGAAGAAACCACATTTATCAATGCCAGCAATAAGGGAGCTGCTATCCGGCATACCTCATTTCTAGAGGAGTTGCCATGAAGTCACCCTATACAACCCATATCTGCCATCTGTTTGATACGGTCGCAGCCTTTCGCCTCGGCATGGAAGGTGAAGCCAATGAAAATTTCACCAAACTGATCGATGTTTTGGATAAAGCTCTGCAAAATGCCCCGGTTAAGAATCGGGCCGAACTGTCTTTGATTCTTGCAGAGGTTTTTGCCGCCCAACAACGGCAAGATTATCTGAACATTGCCGACCTGTTGGAATACCGATTAGCACCACTACTCAGTCCAGTCTGACAAGATATCATGCTGCCCAACTAGGCATTTAAAGGAGAAAAACCTTGTCATCTCCAGACCATAGCTCTTTGGGACCATTTCTGACCAACTCTTTTGGTGATCGCTATCTATATTCTGTAAACCGGGAAGCGTTCAACCGGGTTGGTGCTGAAACCATCTTCAGGCAACGCTTCAACCAGGTATTGGAACAAAAGAACACTCTCCATGTTTTTGTCGGTCTCGATTCAGGCCTCCTGCTTGAATTTGTCAGAAAGGAAAAACTTCCTGAAGGGGTCCATTGCCTATTTGTCGAGCTCCCCGAAGTCCTCGGCCGACTGAAAGAAGAAGGCTGCCTGGATAACCTTGGTGACCAGATAAGCTGCTCTCTCAGCGAAGACTTTTTAGCAAGACTTAAAAGCGGCGCATTTCGTGAATATTTCTCCCTGGACCGAGTGCAACTCTGGCAGTCCCTAGCCGCTGAAGATGCCCACCTGCCTGAATATGTTGAATTGCAGACTCTAACCCGAGACAAGTTTACAGAGGCTCACTACCAATTTCTGACCACAGTTAACAAGAGAATGTTTATCCAGCGACAGTTTGACAACCTAGCGGATAACCGTATTAATGCCAGTGTCTTAAACGGGCATTTCAATGGCAAAACGGCCGTCTTGTTGGCTGGAGGTCCCTCTCTCGACCTGATTATTCCTTGGGTCAAAACTCATCGCAAAAACCTGGTGCTTCTTGCAGTTTCCCGTATTGCCCGACGCCTCCAGGAAGTTGAACTGGTTCCGGATATCATCTGTTCTATAGATCCACAACAGATAAGCTTCGATGTCAGCAAGGAAATGCTATTGCTGGGCAAACAGACGCTGTTTCTAAATCTCTACCATGTTTCCACCCCTTTGTTGAGTAACTGGCAAGGGCGCAGCTTTTTTGCCGGCCCATGTTTTCCCTGGAAGACCCCTCTTAATATTCAGCCAAATTATTCCAGCGGCCCTACGGTGACCAACTTTGCCCTGCAAGAAGCCATAGCAATGGGGTTTTCCCAAATTATACTAGGCGGAGTCGATCTCTGCTTTAGCCGGGAAGGATATTCCCATGCACGCGGAAGTTATGAGGCCCAAACCGGACCACGATTCAATATCGTCAATGAAACTCGAATTGAGACTAACAGCGGCTGGATGGCGCCGACCACTCAAGCTATGGCCCAAGCCGCTCTCAACATAGACAAACAGGCAGCAGCAGCCCGTGAGCAGGGCTGCCGGATTGTTACCACGGTTTTGGACGCGGCTAAAATTTCGAACGTCGAATATCTGCACCAAAACCAGATTGACTTGCCTTCTTTAGACCACACTGCATGGCAAACCCTTGTCCGCCGACTGCCGGAGGATTCATCTTCCAGCAGGGTTGCTCACTACCAGGCAACGCTTGAGGAACTGAATCGGGGCAAGGACCGGATGCAGGAGATCGGCAAGCTTTGCGAGCTAGCCTTGAAATACAATGACGGTCTTTTTGGCCGAGGAGGTTTGAAAAAAAACTTCAAATATAAGAAAAAATTGGATGGAATAGAAAAACAACTGAATCGGGATTATCAAGACTTCGTTTCCTTGATCAAAGAATTCGGGTTGAGAGACTTTGTTAAATTGGCCTCCCCAACCGCCAGCGAAAATTGGTCAGATGAGGAGATAGAAGCCAAGGGGCGCCGTTATTATCAGGTCTACAAAGAAAGCGCCCAACAATTGTCCCAACTAATAGTGAAAACCATCGAGCGTTTAAAACTCCGTCTGGAAGAAGACCAGGAGACAACCGACTTTAAACAATTGGTCCAAGGGTGGAATAATTACATGGAACCTGGACGGGCCCTGCTCTGGAGAAAGCGCCACCCGAAAAAAGTCGACACTTTTAGCAAAGAAACTCGCCAGGAGCTGATGGATACTGAGCAGACCTTTGTTAATCTGCTCAGCGACCAGAAGAAAGAAGCCAATACTATTGACAGTTTCAAGGCCGATGCTCATCCGGAACACGCCCGCAAAAAAGCCTTGTTCCTATTCCGCCGACGGGACGTGGAAGCATTGCAGGTCTTGCACCGCGGACTTTCCGTTCTGGATGAGGATGAAGCCGCTCCCGTACGTCATCTGATAGCAGGTAATCTGGCGGAACTGGCGGCGCAGCCGGAACAGGCCCTTGTTGAATACCATGCGGTTGTCAATGAAGAGTTCTGTTCCAGCACGGAGGAAGCGCTGCGACGCATCGTCTCGATTTCATTGAAGCTGCAGAATACAGACTATGCCCTGTTGGGACTGGAGTGCCTTTCCAATATTTCCCCGGTCTATCTGCCCCAATACGCCGACCTCCTCAAACTGCTCGGCGATACGAAACAGGCATTGGATCTCTATGCCAATTATCTCGATAAAATCCCCGGTGATCCGCTGGTACTCATGCGAGTAGGGAAACTTTATCAGGAACTGGGGATGAACCAGGAAGCCCTTACGGTTTTTCGCTATCTATGCGAACAGGACCCTAGCAACAGCCTGTTTCGAACCCTTGTGGAGAAACTGGAGGCTGCCGTAACAAACAGCTAATCTGCCTGCCGGTTCCCGGACCGAACTAAAAAACCTCGCTGCTGCAGCAGCGAGGTTTTTTAGTCGAAATCTCAAAAGGCAACAGCACCTTCCCCGATCAAGTCCCAGCTTACAGGCGTTCCGCTCTTCAAGTCCCGGTTGACCTTTCGCCCCATGAAATTTTCAAGATACTTCGGTGGCAGACCGTAACCCGGACGAATTGCACGTAAATTTTCCCTGGTCAGCACATCTCCGGCCCTCAGGTCCTTTGCGATATACAGGGAGCGTCTGAAGACCAGCGACTTCCTCTCCTTCTCTGTTGGTCCATAGTTCACCTTTCCTAACGCTTGCCAAGAGCGCTCACTCTCGGCCACCAGCGCCTGCATCTCCTCCGGTTCCAGAGAAAAGGCCGAATCCACTCCCCCATCGGTCCGCCGCAAAGTGAAATGCTTTTCGATTANNCCCATGGTATGGTCGGAGAGTCCCACCTGGCAACCGAATAGCTCGCGCATGTGGGGAATGGTCAGAAGGTTGGTGTTCTCCGGAGGCGCCGGATAGGTGCTGGTGCACTTCAGCAACACCAAATCGTTGCAGCCGGCGTCGCGGGCGGTGCGCACAGTCTCGTCAAGCTCCGCCACCGTAGCCATGCCGGTCGAGATAATCATCGGCTTGCCAGTGACGGCAACCTTGCGGATAAGGGAAAGGTCGGTGTTTTCAAAGGAAGCAATCTTGTAGGCCGGACAGTCAAGCGATTCGAGAAAATCGACAGCGGTTTCGTCAAACGGAGTACTGAAGCAGATCAGCCCCAACTCCCTGGCCCGGTCGAAGATCGGCTGGTGCCACTCCCAAGGAGTGTGAGCCTCCTGGTAGAGTTCGTACAGCGATTTCCCCTGCCACAAGCTTGCTGGATCCTCAATAACGAATTCCCCAGCGTCAATGTCCAGGGTCATGGTTTCAGCGGTGTAGGTCTGCAGCTTCAAAGCGTGGGCACCGCTGGCAGCTGCCGCTTCAACAATCTCCAGTGCACGGGCAAGAGACTGGTTATGGTTGCCAGACATCTCGGCAATGACCAAAGGGGGGGCCTCGCTTCCAACCGGTCGACCAGCGATTTCAATATTGCTATTCACTGTCATTGAAGGACCTCTTGATATGTCACGTGATGCTTCTGGAAACCGGCCCAGGTAAAGGCGCGTATAGAAGCGATATTGCTACTTTGAATCTCGGCATTGACCACCTTGAGGTGGGGCTGATTCTTCCTGAGCCACAAAGATCCGCTACGAATCAGTTGGCTGCCAACGCCCTGTCCCTCACAGCCCGGAACAAGGTAAACAGATATCAGGGCTTCGTCGCCACAGAGATTGTAACGTAACACCCCGACCGGTTTACCGTCGATTTCGCCGACAAGGAGCGCCCGGTCGGGATTCGCCAGCGTCTTGTGTAACCAGGCCCGATGCGCATTGCGCGAAATAGGCTGTGGATCAAAAATATAACGACGGGTTACCTCAGCGTTACGCCATTCAAGAATAGCGTCACAGTCTTCCAGGCAGGCGCCGCGAAGATGAATCGACGGCGGCATAAGAATTCCGACAAGCCTCTGGGCACCCTTTCCATCGACCGCTGCAAGACCACTAGCGGAAAATGCACGTAGACTCTCCGGCGACCGGGTAAAGACCCGCAAAGCCTCCCGTATCCGCTCCATTGTGACAACCTCTGAGGCGCCAAGGAAGAAAAACAGCCCCTTTTCTGCTCCGTAGGCAGCCAGCCCTTCCTGGTTCCGCGCAACAGCAACAACCAGTCCGGGAAGCCCCATGGCGCATCGCTCCCAGGTTGTCACCCCGCCAGCACCGAGCGAGAGATCGGCAGCCGCCATCAGTTCGGCCATGTTGGTCACCTGACAATGGAACTTGACCTGTGACAAACCGCGGCAGAGGCTTTCGATTTCCTGGCGATGGGGGTTACCTGCGCCGACCACGACGTCAACGATGACATCCTTGAATTCGGCAGCACGGAGCGCCCCAAGGGCCTTGCCTGTTTCGTTGCCGAGGTCGCAACCACCAAAAAATACCAGAATTCGCTGCACGCTCCCGTCCCTTGAGCGCAGGCAGCCCCGCTCCAGTGTAAATTCGGGGCGCAGCAAAGCGTATTTCGGTCCAAGAAGTTGCCTGCAACGAATAGGAAGAAGACCATCGTAACGGTTCTTCATCTCGTCATAGAGGTTCTGGTCTAGAAGCAGGTCGCAGTCATGCGGACGGTCGGCGAGATCGTCTATGACGGCAATCTGCCTGACCGCTGTCCGCAAACGACTTTCCCATTCACAGTCGATGGCATAATGGTCGACCACCAGCCAATCAAATTGACCGCCGGCCGCCGCAAGCTTTGCCAATGTTTCTTCTGCATCCTGTTGCCGGTCAACCCCGAGCCATGGAGCATGAGGATTCCAGTCACCGTGGAATTTGCGGTCCGTAGCAAAAAGCCGGCTGACCCTATGGCCGCAGGCTTCGATGTGGTCACATAAATTCCCAGGATGTTCGCGACAGATGAATTCTGTTTCGGCGCCGCGTTCACGCAAGGCCTCGGCAAGGGTGAGACAACGGCTAACGTGGCCGCTCCCCATATGGACGGAAGCGTCAACCCGAAATGCAATTTTCACTGCACCCTCTCTGCTCTTCTTGCATGGCTCTGAACATCAGTTCGGCCCGCCTCCAATCTTCCTCGGTATCGATATCCTGCACCAGGTGACGCGGCAGAATCACCGGTACCGATTCCGGTGAAAAAACCACCGCATCGCGCAGAAAAGCTTCCGCCCTGCCCCAATAAAACTGACCTGCGTCATGATAGGCTTCTTCCAGGTCCTGTGAGCGGACAAAAATATATTCGGGCGACAAAGCATCAACCGCACCGTCCTCCCTAATCCTAATTGCTCTTTGAATAGGAAACGGGAAGGAAGTGACTGAAAAGGAATAGGATTTCCCCGATGCGACCAGCTTATCAAAGCCTTCGCGCAGATACTTGGCCTGAACAAAGGGAGCCGTTGCATAAATGCAGCAAACATAGCGCAGAGACTCTCCCTGCCCCTGCAACCATTGCAGGGCATGCTTGACCACAGCATTGGTACCGGTATGATCGTCGGCAAGGGTTGATGGGCGAAGAAAGGGAATCTCGGCGCCGAAAGTTTGGGCCACAGCAGCTATTTCCTCATCGTCTGTGGACACAATTACCTTATCGAAAAGACCACTGTCCCGCGCCGCCTCGATGGAGTAGGCAATGATAGGCTTGCCTGCAAAAAGGCGGATGTTCTTCCGGGGGATGCGTTTGCTTCCTCCACGCGCTGGTATGATAGCCACCGAATTCATCGGCCGACCTCCTGAATCGTATCGAGGGTGGTCTCGATAACATAAGCCACATCTTCATCGGACATGGCCGGATAAAGTGGCATGGTGATAGCCTGTGTGTAATATTGTTCGGCGCAGGGGTAATCCCCTTCAGATGTCCCGAAATGTTGCTGGTAATAAGGCTGCAGATGAACCGGAATGTAATGGACGTTAACTCCCAGTCCCTGCTCCCGTAATCGCTCGAAAACCTGCCGACGGGGCAGAGTACGTAAGCCAAGGATATAGAGGTGCCAGGAGGAGCTCACCTCATCCCGCTGAGTGGGGAGGATCAGCTCTTCACAGCCGGCAAAGGCCTCATTGTATGCGGCTACGATCTCCCGCCGCCGGCCGATAAATTCATCGAGACGCTGAAGTTGTGACACCCCGAGGGCGCACTGCAGATCGGTAATACGGTAGTTGAAGCCCAGCGCCTGCTGTTCGTAATACCAAGGGCCTTCATCCCGGGTCAGCAGTCGGGCCTCCTTGGTTATCCCATGGGTACGAAGCAGGCACAATTGTTCATAAAGCTCCGCGCTGTTGGTAGTGACTATCCCCCCCTCCCCGGTGGTGATGTGCTTGACCGGATGGAAGGAAAAAATAGTCATGTCGCTGTGGGCACAGCAGCCGACCCGAAACGTTTTCCCCTCAGCTTCATAGCTGGCGCCGATGGCGTGCGCCGCATCTTCGATGACAACCAGATCATGATCACAAGCGATGGCGGCGATGGCGCTCATATCACAGGGTTGACCGGTGAAATGAACCGGAATCACTCCGCGTGTGGCTGCAGAGAGCCGCTGCCGCAGCTGTTCCGGATCGATGCAGTAGGTAAGGGGATCAATATCGGCAAAGACCGGACTGGCCCCCGTATAAGCGACGCAATTGGCAGAAGCAACAAAGGTAATGGGTGAAGTGATAACCTCATCTCCCGGACCGAAACCGGCGGCAAGCGCAGCCAAGTGCAACGCAGCAGTACCATTGGCGACCGCAACTGCATATCTGGCCCCACAGTAGTCGGCCACGGCTCTCTCAAACTGATCGATGAGGGGCCCCTGGGTCAACCAGTCGGAACGAAGAACTTTGACAACCGCCCGTATGTCGTCCTCGCTGATGTTCTGTCGACCGTAGGGAATATATCGTCCCGTCATGAGTCTACATCCCAGCTGTGAAGGTAGGATCGACATGCTGCCGGATCTGTTCCCGGATCTCCTCCACCGTCAGCCACTGAGTGTTTTCCCCACTGTTGTAGCTGAAGCCGTCAGGGCAAGACTGTCCGTTGAAACGGGTGGTAAACTCTCTAACATCCCACATCTGCATGGAGGGCAGAATAACAAAATATTTCTCAAATTCCACAGTGCTCAAGGCATCGGTGACCGTTACCATCTCTTCATGCAACTTTTCCCCGGGCCGAATCCCTACAATTTCCTTACGACAATCAGGGCCAATCGCTTCAGCAACATCCGTTATCCGGTAACTGGGGATCTTGGGCACAAAAATTTCGCCCCCCCACATCACGTCAAGGGCATTGAGCACCAGCCTGACCCCCTCTTCCAAGGAGATGTTAAAGCGGGTCATCCGCTCATCGGTAATGGATAATATACCGCTATGCCTTTTTTCCAGGAAAAATGGTACCACACTGCCCCGGCTACCCATAACGTTGCCGTAACGGACAACCGAGAACTTTAAATTATTTTTTCCGCTCATGTTGTTAGCCGCGACGAACAGCTTATCGGAACAGAGCTTTGTCGCCCCATACAGATTGATGGGAGCGGCCGCCTTGTCCGTGCTCAGAGCAACCACCTTTTTAACGCCACTATCCAATGAGGCCTCAATTACATTCTGCGCACCAAAAATGTTAGTCTTAATGCATTCAAAAGGGTTGTATTCGGCAGCCGGGACCTGCTTCAAGGCCGCAGCATGAATTACTATATCAATCTCGGCCATGGCACGACGCAATCGGTCCTGGTCGCGGACATCACCAATGAAATAACGTATTTGCGGATAAACCTCCTTGGGAAACTGCTGAGCCATTTCAAACTGCTTCAGTTCATCCCGAGAAAATACCACCAGTCTGGTAACCTCGGGGTAATCGTGCAGAACCGTCTCTACAAATTTTTTCCCGAAAGAACCGGTTCCCCCCGTTACCAATATCGACTTTTCTTTCAACATGGTTAAGTCCCAATCTTTCTAAGCAATTCAAGCCCCAGGGTTTTAAATACCATTGCTGCTATTTCCCAAAGGAAATCTAGCAACTATTGAGCCAATTCTTTCGGCTGGCACTCCGCGGGGCAATGGACCAACCCATGAAACCTGCCCCGACCAAGATTTCCACTAAGGACACAGCAATCCCGCCCGGTAAAGACAAACAATAAAAACCATTTACTGTTCACGGGTTATGTAACAACAGAGTATTTGAACCCGCATCCATTCAGCGCAATCGTCAATCTTTTCGGAACACCCAATGGTCGTTTCATTTCTAACATCAACTAACCCGTATGACATTTCTTCTCACCATTCACAGCCTCCCTCTTTCCATAGTTTTGCTCCAGCAGAGACAATGCTTTGACAACCAAGGGCCTCTTCAGTTGAAAACACCTTGCGCGGGTCATTTTTTTGACAATCGCCTTACCAGACCTTCTTTTTCAAATCATCAGAAAGTTTTCTCTAAAGATTTTCTAAATACCCAACGATAAGTATAGTGAATCCGGATCAGCGGTCAACAAA
>LGVD01023144.1_pt2 | contig 14460 bp, 9 predicted proteins | sample 469861 | NCBI WGS metagenome assembly LGVD01 (sample SAMN03857201, study PRJNA290197) | marine sediment metagenome | biome: ocean floor; feature: cold seep; material: sediment; isolation source: sample #3730, Push core (PC) 16 from cruise R/V Atlantis leg AT-15-68, Alvin... ... | reverse complement strand
TCCATAGGTTTGGAGGAGGGTTTCTCGTTTTTAAGGGAGATTTATGATGAGAGGTCTGCCCTTGCTGCTGCGCCATAGCATGGTTCGAAAGGCCCTGATCGCCCTATTTCATTTGTCGGTTGTCAGTGCTTCACTGTTTTATGCCTTTTCCCTGCGTTTCGATTTTAACATTCCGTCCCAGTACNNCTGCGTCTTCTGGGGCATGGGTTTGGCGGATGGGTGGTGGCGTTACGTATCAATGCCCGATTTGCTGCAGATTTTGCGAGCAAATCTGCTGGCTTCCGTTGGGGTTGTTGTTTATGTCATGTTCCTTGATGCAAACGATGGCCTGCCTCGCTCCATTATCCTGCTCGACTTTCTCCTGTGTTTTTCCGCCATGATAGGGGTACGAGTTTCGACCCGCATGGTCAGAGAGCAATTAGCACTGAATTCCCGTGGCTATAATTCTCGGCCCAAGAGTGTATTGGTTGTGGGGTCCGGAACCGTCGCTCAGTCGATCGTCAGAGAAATTCGTGAAAACCCTAAATTGGAGAAGGCGGTTCTTGGTTATATCGATAACGATCTTCGGCGTCAGGCAAAAATTATCTATGGCGTGCCGGTAATAGGCACCCTTGATGATCTTGAAAAAATCTGCCAACGCAGTGGCATTGATATGATTATCGTCGCCCAAAGTTCGGTGTCTCCCAAGGACTTGCGCAATATTGTGGAGTTTTGCAAACGTAAACAAATAATTTCAAAAATTCTGCCGGCTATTGGTGACATCATTTCCGGTCAGGTTTCCTTGCAACAGTGTCGATCTGTGCAACTTGAAGACTTGCTCGGTAGACCGTCTATCCGTCTCGATGTCGACGAGATTCGCGGCTACCTGCATGGCAAAAGAATTCTCGTTACAGGGGCTGCGGGGAGCATCGGTAGTGAGATCTGCCGTCAAGTGGCTCAATTTGATCCGGCTCGTCTCATTCTCTTTGAAAACGCCGAGACACCTCTCTTTAATTTGGAAAACGAATTGAGGGAAAAGTTTCCAAGTTTGGAAATCACCCCAAGTCTTAGTGATATTCGCGATGAGAATAGAGTTTCCCAAATTTTCTGGGAGCATAAACCTCAGGTTGTATTCCACGCTGCAGCTTACAAGCATGTGCCTATGTCCGAGGTCAACCCGCTGATGGTGGTTAAAAATAATGTTTTGGGAAGTCGGTGTGTGGTGGATGCCAGCGTGGCGGTTGGTGCCGAACATTTTGTGCTGATTTCCACCGATAAGGCGGTCAATCCAACCAATATTATGGGCGCTACAAAGCGGGTTGCTGAAATCTATGTGCAGAATATGGTGCGCGGAGGTCCTACCAAGGCGACCACGGTTCGCTTCGGCAATGTGTTGGGAAGCCATGGCAGCGTAATTCCGACATTTCAGGAACAGATACGCAAGGGAGGACCAGTTACTGTTACCCATCCGGAAATCACTCGGTTTTTTATGACTATTCCCGAGGCTGTGCAGCTCGTGTTGCAGGCCGGTTGTATGGGACATGGCGGTGAAATTTTTCTGCTGGATATGGGCGAGCCGGTAAAAATCGTGCGATTGGCCGAAGAATTGATTCGACTTTCAGGGCGGCGACCGTATGAAGAGATAGAAATCGTCTTCTCTGGTTTGCGGCCCGGCGAAAAATTGTACGAAGAACTGCTTATTGCTGGGGAAGGCGTTAAGGCTACCTCCCACGAAAAGATTCGTATTCTTCAGGCAGCCAGCTTTTCTGAACAAGCTTTGCAGGAAGAAACTGAACGACTTTTAGCCGCAGTAAGGGATGCGGATGTGATGAGTTTGATCAGCACTCTGCAGAAAATAGTCCCTGAGTTTCATTGCGAATTGAAGGACGTGGACCAGGCCCCGGTGGAGGATAAGCCCTTTCCTACGAAGGTGGAGAATCTGAATCTGGTTGGTAGAAGCGACCGCACCCAGAGTTGTTGCCAACTTAATCCTGACAGGAGAGAAACATGAAATGTTTGATCGGAGGGTTGCTTTTATTGTTGTTTTCCATGGGTTGGCAGTGCGCCCTAGCGGAAGAGGTTGGTGTTAAACGTACAACTACCGCGATTGTTCCGAGCCTGGCTTATGGAGAAAGTCCATTCGTAGAGCGTACCAATGCTATCAATGTCGGAGAAATAATTGGTAGCAAAACGGGATATATCCATCCCTATCTTGCCATTGGTGAATTTTATACCGACAACTTTTACGAAAGTGACAATAATCGGCAGGGCGAATTTATCACCCGTATAACACCGGGTGTATGGGTCTCCCTTCCAGCCAGCCCCTATCAATTGGTCCAATTGAATACCCTTAACGTGGCCCCTGGCGGTTTGGAGTTGAGTCGATTCCGGTCCAAGGGGAATACCCGTATTCAGGCGTATGGCAGTTATCAGGTCGATATCTTACGGCACGGTGATTTTGATGAGGAAGATCAGGTCAACCAGAAGGGGGAAGGTTTTTTGGGGTACAATTTTCGCGGAGGATTATCTCTAGCTCTGCTCGATGTCTATGAACTTGATCATGATACCGCCAGTAACGGTCCTACACGTTCTCTGGATAAATTCACATCGAACCTTATCGAAACCACCGTCGGATACGAAATAAGTTCCAAAACCCGTGCTGAGCTCCAATACGCTTTGTACAGTCTGTCCTACGATAAAGACCCAAGCCAGTTTCGTGACCGGGATGATCAGCGCTTTACCGGTAGGGCCTTTTACCAGTTCAGGCCGAAGACTTCGGTTTTTGTGGAATATAGCTTCATCAACCTGGACTACGATCAGAATGTGACTTCTGACAGTGAGGAACACCAGGCCTACCTCGGCCTGCAATGGTTGCAAACGAGTAAATCACGGTGGCGGATTATGCTTGGCTATGGGGAAAAGGAGTTTGACGATTCCTCTATAAGTACTGCCGACAATTTTATAGGCGAAATTCAATTTCGGCATCGTTTTACCTCCAAAACCTATGTCGAATTGCGCGGCAACCGCCGCACCAACGAGACGGACTCGCCAGGTGCAGACTACATCCTTTCCCATAAACTGCAGCTTCGCTATTTCCAGCGCATGACGGCTAAGTTCCTGGCTTCCGCCAATATCTCCTATAGCAATGATGATTACCAAGGGTCAGGTTTATTAGGCGATCAAGAGGATGATTACTATGGTGCCGGTCTTGATTTGAAATACAGTTTAACCCGATGGTTGAATCTGGCCGGAGGCTATTCATATCTCAAAAGAAATTCGAATACAGTAGGCAGCGACTTTTATAGGAATTCCGTCTATCTGAATTTGGTTGCTACTCTTTAATTTAGCAGGGAGGCGGGAGGTTAAACCATGAGACTTTGGTTAGGAATAATAGTGTTGGTTCTGGCGCTGAGCTTCAGTTGCTGGGCCGCTCCTGGAGACAATTTAGATTATCTGGTCGGAGAAGGGGATGTCTTAAAAATACTGGTTTACGACAACCCTGATTTAGAGACCACCACTAGGATCAGCGGTAAGGGGACTATAAGCTTTCCGCTGATTGGTGAAACCCGCATCGAAGGCCACAATGTGTCTGAGGTCGGGCAAATTATTTCGCGTAAACTTGCCAAAGGCTTCATCAATGATCCTCAGGTTTCGGTTTTTGTCGAAGAGTTCCGCAGTCAGAAGACCGTGATTATGGGTGAGGTGAAAGTGCCGGGACTTTATGAGTTAAGCGGCCCCACCTCTTTGATGGAGGTTATCTCCACCGCCGGCGGTCTGACTGTCAACGCCGGCGACTTGGTGACCATCAAGAGGAAAAATCCGTCTAAACCGGACTCCGACAAAATTATTTCGGTGAACTTGAAAAACCTTCTGGAAAAGAAGGAGAATGAGGCTAATTTAATCATCATTGATGGAGACAGCGTGTTTGTGCCGAGAGCCGGCGTCTTTTATGTAACCGGCCAGGTGCAAAAGCCGGCGGCCTATAAGCTGGAGCAAGGAACCTCGGTGATCAAAGCCATTACCATGGCTGGAGGCTTTACCGATCTGGCTGCCCAGCGAAAGGTTCAAATCATACGCAAAGTCGAAAATGAAGAGGTGGTATTAAAAAAAGTGCCGTTGCATACGCCGATATTGGCAGAAGACGTCATTGTGGTTCCGGAGAGTTTTTTCTAGCATGTTGAATAATGTGGTTTTTACCGTTTCTGTTTTTAGCTAAATACTACTCTGTTATTTCTTCACAACCGGGGGTTGAGCATGGAGATTAAAAAAGAAGAACTGCATCTGCGGGATATAATCAGGGTCGTTAAAAAGCGGCGTCATATTCTGCTCGCTTTTCTCCTCTCTGTGTTGACCCTGGCCTCCTTGGCAACCTTCATCATGACCCCACTTTACGAGGGGATGACAAAAGTCATGATCGAAAGGTCCGATGGGGGCGACCTAAACAGCAATTATCGACCTGGCTCTAATGATCCGGTGTTTTACGAGACCCAGTTTCAATTGATCAGAAGCCGCGCCGTGGCCCGGCGAGTGGTTAACACCCTTTCCCTGCAACAGAACTATGATGTTTTCATTGGCAAAACGATAGAAAAGACATCTCCGTGGCGCTTTGCCTTGACTGAACTAAAAAACCTCTTTGGCTGGATTCGTACGGCCATTCGCCCCGCTGAGAGTGCCGCTCAGAAGGAAAAGAATCTTCTGTCTAAGGGTGAGGACCTAACCCAACTTATCAGCGAACAGATTCTGGTGAGGCCTGTGGAAGGTAGTCGTATCGTTAATATCAGCTACCTGTCGCCCAACCCGGAACTGGCCGCCTTAATTGCCAATACAGTGGCCAAGGCCTATATCGAAGAAACTCTCGAAATGAAATTATCGGCTACCCGCAGTAGCTTGCAGTGGATGACCAAAAAGGCGGAGACGGAAGCAGAGAAGTTGCGTCAATCCGAACTGGGTTTGCAACAGTACATGAAGGATAAAAATATCGTTGCTATTGAAGATCGAATGACCGTTACTCCCGAGAAACTTTCGGAAATCAATATTCAATTGGTGCGTGCTGAAACGCGTCGCAAGGAATTGGAAAACCTCTATGAAAAGGTTAGACAAATAGGCAGGAACTATCAGGCCGCCACTACCATTTCCGCTATATCAGTCGATCCGTCTTTACGGGCCATTCGTACCCAGATTTTAGAGACAGAAAAGAGCATCATGGAGTTGTCCAACAAATATGGGTCCAAACATCCTCTGATGGTTAAGGCCAAGGGGGATTTGCAGGTACTGAAGAGAAAAAGAAATCAGGAGATCGATCGTCTTGTCGAATCGATCAAGAACGATTACGAAATGGCCCGATCGAATGAAAGAAGTCTTCGCGGACAGCTAACCTCTACCAAGACGGAAGCCCTACTGTTAACTGAAAAATTTATCCAATATGGCGCATTAAAGAGGGTGGTCGATACGAATCGCAGGCTTTACGATTCTTTGATGATGAAGCTGAAGGAACAGAGCATTACCGAGGAGAACAGTCCGGTTAATCTGTGGATCGTCGAAGAGGCGATCGTTCCGCTCCATCCGGCTCGTCCTTGGGTAGGAATGAATCTGCTATTGGCCACAGTCATCGGTCTTTTGGGCGGTCTGGGCTTGATCCTGTTCCTGGAATATTTTGACAATACGGTCAAGGATCCGGAAGATGCCGAAGCCAAACTCGGTATCCCGGTGTTGACGGTGATTGATCTCTGGCGTGATGACAGTCAAAGCCCAGAACAGGTGGTATGGAAAGATCCCCAGTCGGTATTTGCCGAAAATTATCGTTCTCTGCGTACCTCCATCCAACTATCGTTTCCAGAAAGCCCGCCGAAAAAGATCCTGGTAACTAGCAGCGGTATGGGGGAAGGGAAAACCACCACTGCGATCAATCTGGCCTTTGCTCTGGCCCAATCTGACAATCGAGTGTTGCTTATAGAGGGGGACCTGCGTAAACCCCGTTTGCATAAAGTCCTGAAAATCAACAATAGCAAAGGTCTCAGCAGCTATCTGGCCGGTGCGTCAGACAGCCATATTATTCAAAAGGGACCGATCCCCCAGCTTGCTGTCATACCCTCTGGGCCAATTCCGCCTAACCCGTCGGAGCTATTGGGGTCTAACCGAATGAATGTACTGCTCGAATCGTTAAGCAAGGAATTCGATTTTATTGTCTGCGATTCACCACCGGTAATGCCTGTGGCCGATTCGCGTATTATTTGTCGACTGTTCGACGGTGTGATCCTGCTCAGTAAAGCCGGAGTCACTCCATACGATTTGCTGGAGCGATCTCGCAGGTCACTCGTTGACAGTGGAGCCCGCCTGCTCGGACTGGTGATCAACGGGTTCGATGCTAAAAAGAGTGGTTATTATCATCAGGATTATTATTATGCCGAGAATCATGAAAAAAGCTCTTCCGCTAGTAAAAGTTAGCGGTTATTCAGTATGATCGATATTCACTGTCATATCCTGCCTGGTATTGACGACGGTTCTTCCAGTCTGGAAGAATCTCTGGCCATGGCCGAAATTGCTATTGCGGATGGAATTCATACGATTGTCGCTACCCCTCATATCAAGGGTGAGGTGCATGTGCCGCAATTCCTGCAGCAACAGGTTGCGAAATTGAACGGCGTGTTGAACAAGCGAGGTTATCCGTTGCAGATTCTGACTGGAGCCGATGTCAGTGCCATGTTGCCTCCGCAAGAGATAGCCCACTATACCATTAATGGCACCAACTACTTTTTGCTTGAATTCCCCCATAGCCATTTGCCGCATCAGGCTAATCAAATGGTTTTCCAAATGTGTCTGGCCGGATTGCGGCCGATTATCACCCATCCCGAGCGAAATCCTTCCATCATTCGTGAACCGGAACTTTTATTCAGCTTGGTTGATGCCGGTTGCCTAGTACAAATCACCGCCGGCAGTCTGACGAGCAACTTCGGCGCGGACTCCAGGGACTGTGCCGCATATCTGTTAAAGATGGGGCAGGTACACTTCCTTGCCACCGATGCTCATTCACCGACTCATCGGCGTCCTGTTCTGTCCGAGGGGGTCAGCGCTGCTGCGGCGATTATCGGCGAGCAGGCAGCACTAAAGCTGGTTACATCCAATCCTGCCGCAGTTGTGGCCGGAAGGAGCTTGGATGGATAGAGTCCTTCTACCTCTTTTGGCGCTGGTTTTATTGCTGGCTCCGTTATCCGGCTTCTGGCCCGTGGGATGGCTGGGCGGTGCGCTGGTGCTTATGCCGTTGATTGCGCTGTGTCTTTGGCTGTGGAGCCGGCGTCATGATGGCGCGCCATTTTTATTACCTCCAGGTTCTGCCGCCTTGCTGTTTTTGATCGGTTGGGGAACGTTGCAGTTACTTCCCTTGCCCCTCTTCTTGATCAAAATTCTTTCGCCCCATGCTTGGCAGATACAGCATCAGAGTGTTGAAGTTCTATCTCCGTCTATCTGGGTGCCTCTCTCCTTAAATCCCCAAGGTACTCTACAGGCGGTTCTTACCCTTTGCACAAGTAGCGCATGTTATCTATTGACTGTTTTTTTACTTAGAGACCGGGGATTTCTCAAACAAGGGGTCCTCTGGCTTACCGGAATCTCTGGCGGGCTGGCTATAGGGCTGGTTTTTTTACGCCTGATAACCCTGTTGCTGCCAAAAGTGTTCTCGCCGAACCACAAACTGGCGGCAATTTTAAATCTGGACCTGAGCTCTATCGCCCTGCTGATGCTCATGCTCGGCCCTTTGGGGTTGGCCGCACTGCTCGCCTTGCGGCCCACTTCCAGGTACGGTTCATGGCAAGAACGCGTCGGTACCTATTGGCAGTCTACAGTGCAGGACCACTTTTTGGTCATTGTTTTATCAGCCTTGGTGATTCCCTTTAGCATCGGTTTGTTGTACTGGCAGGTTCTGTTCTTTTATTTCGGTGCCCTTGCTCTATTGGGGTTATTGGTAATGATAAAAAGAAAGGGCCGCCGGGATGCGCCCTATATTCTTTTCTTCTCGGTGGTGGCTTTGGCGGCACTGGCCATCGGCCTGCATGGCGGTTCCTTAGTACAGAGATCCTCACAGGTGACACCTGTCTCTAAGGCGGATGACGCGATAGTCAACCAGCTGACAAACAACTATTGGCTCACCGGCTCGGGGCTAGGAACCTACTCGAAAATTTATCGCCGTCTCGATCGACAGGTGAGCAAACCGATCGGCGTAGTTCAGAAATCTCCTCTACAACAGAGCAGGGTAGAAGGGGGCTTACCTTTTTTACTTGGGGCTATCTGGTTCATTTGCACTTTGCTGCATCATGCCTGGCCTCGGTGGCGTAAGCGCCGTAATAAAATGGCCATTTATTTCTTTATTGGAAGCCTTAGCGGACTGGTCGCTTCTGTAGGATCCGTCATCGTATTAGGAGTGTCTGTTCCCCCCTGGCTATGGTATTACGCTTTTGTGCTTGCCGGTATGATGGTCGCGGCATCACAGGCGTCACATCAAGGAGAAATCGACAGGGAATTTGCACCGGTTTGCCCAGATTGGCGTTTGCCCCTGGGGCGGATGCTGACCGCCTGCGTGCTATTAGTTGCCGTCTTTGTGCAAGGAGGAAGGGGCATGGCCGAAGGGCTCTTTGCTCAGGCACAAGTTTCACCTCAAGAAACATCACCAAGGGCAGCGAGCAGCGATGCTCAAAAGCGTCTTCTGTCTCACGCCATACTCTACGATCCGTTAAATGAAGGCTATCGGTGGGCGCTTGGTTGGCGCCTGCTCCAACTTGGTCAAACAGAAAAAGCGATGTCTTGCTTTACACGAGCTTTGCGTCTTAATCCGTTGGTTGGTATGGAGGCCTATCGTCTGGGCATCTATTTAGCCGATGCCGGTCATGGAGACCAGGCTATTAAGTTGATGCATCATGGATTGCAAGGCGATTGGGGAAATCAAGCTCTGCAAGACGATTTGGTTCGCCGCCTTTTGAAGCAGGGGGCAAAAACAGAAGCCCTGGAACATGTTGGGGAAATCCTTACTCAAGATCCCTCCAAAACTCTCGATTGGTTGTATTTTTTTGAACAGCAGGGTTTCTCTGCTTTAGAAGTGGCTTCGACTTTGGCTGAGCGGCCTCGATGTCTGGCCGATTATGGCGATTTTCTTCTACAAAAAGGCCTGCCGGAACAGGCGCTCGTCAGCTATAATGCCGCATTACAATTGATTCAGACCGAGGAGTCATTTCAACCCGAGATTGTCTGGAGGTTGTCCCTGTTTTTTGAGTCGCGGCAGCTCTATGAGGAGGCCCTTGCGGCTGTGTTGGCCGGGTTGCGGGTCTATCCGGAAAATTTGGACTATATGAAAGCCTCTGCAAGTTTGTACGAGCGCTTGGGAATAACCTTTAAGGCCGCAGAAATTTATCGCCAGATTCTCATGCATACCCCTCAAGACCCTGATATCCGTCAACGCTTGAATCACCTTCATAATTAAGGGCATTGATTTTGCTTAACTAAGCTGTTGGCCGAGTTGCTCTGCTTAGCGAATCTTTGTTCTGCCGCAACAAATCCGTTCAAAACTTCAGGTACTATAAAAGCTGGAATTTCATTGAAATTTTTTATTGTATTGGGTAGCTTTATGTATATCTGCGTTTTTACCGCAGGTGTACAAGAACCTGTAAAAGGAGTCTGCGACGGTTTTGTCGCGGGCCAATTTATCTTTATGGAGGTGAATTATGGTTTTGCGTAGCGTCATCACGGGGGTAATCATTTTATTGGCTGTCTGCACTGGGTCACCTTTGTGTGCTGCAGAGACGGCCGATGAGGGGGGCGGACTTCTACAAGGTGTGATGGACGCATTAGGTGCTGCTGCCAAGGATTCTCTGCAGGAGCAGGTGGATGAATGGAGCGGTACCTATGAGGGGCGTCTTGGTGAAGTGCAATTGGTTGAACGGCGTGGCAATGCACTGACCCTCGATGTAACCTACGATAAAGTCAAGCGCAGCGATGGCGTCTATGTTCAGGGAGAAGTGCTTAGCGGTGGCGCGCCCATAGAAGGCTTCAGCAACACCTTGACCAAGGTGAGCCATAAACGCGGTCGTGTCCGGTTAACTATTACCCGCAGCGATAGCGGCCAGGACGAATGGGGTATTTCCACTACGGAGGTCGATTCCGATCAGATTAAACTATTTCTGGTGAGAGAAACTCACGAAGACCGGCCCTTTGGCAGCATCGTCTATGATCTGCCCAAAACCTGGAATTCCAGCAGCGATATCGAAACTCCGGAGACGGCACCAGCAGATGAGGCAGTTATCGAACTGGCCGAGGAGCCAGAGGACGGTGCTGCTCCTCCTGTTGTGACTCGACCTGTTCTGGTCGGTACGGTTCTCACGCCTGTTTCCGTAAGGCCAAGTACTTCCGCGACGATAGTCAAACCGAATCCTTCGTCCAGTATCAGTCCCGCTGCTTCTTCCGGCGGGAAACCGTCAACTTCTGCCAGCCGTGTGGGTGCGCCGACTCCCCCGACTAGCCCCCAACATATGCCGGTTTCCCGCACGCAAATAGCCTCTGTGCAGGTTATTACTGTCGATACATATGATTTTTACGGCCAGGCCGCCAAGGCCCAGTGGCGAAGCGGCGCCGGTGTACTTCCTTGCCCGGGTAGTGCCAGCGACGCCCGAGGATTTGTCCGCACTCTGCCAAAGGGCACTTTGCATGCCGGCAATGCCGCCATTCAGCTACTACAAACCCACCCCCAGTGGATCGATAGAGGCTATATAGCCGGTTTTTATCCATCCATGGTTTTGGCATCCCAGGTCCATTTTAAAACTGTGATCGGTTTTCTGAAGGGTGCCAGTAATTCTGATGGAGCAACCTTTACCGTACAGGTGTACGAAAATGGTCGCTATCAACGGGTTTTTCGCCGAAATCTTGGTCCTGGGCGATATGCCAGTGTCGATGTCGATCTCAGTCGCTGGGCTGGAAAAAAGATCAATCTGATTATGCGGGTCGATGCCGGTAATAACAGTACCCAGGATTGGGCTGTTTGGGTCAAGCCACGCCTGACCCGATAATTCAAACCAGGCAAGGGAGCCTCCCATGATATATAAAACATGTTCTTTTATTATGATGGCGCTGTTGTTCAGCAGTGTCGCCTGGAGTGCGGAAAAGAGTATAGATAAGCGCACATTGTTACGTCCGGTTAGTGCCGTTAAAATGGCGCCACTGACTGCGGTGAAAACTTTCAAACCGGTAACGGCGGTTAAATTAAAACGGCCTGCCTTGATCAAGTTGCCGCCCTTGCTGCCGATTAAGCCGCAACCTTCGGTTCAGGCCCAGGGCCCCGATCCTGCCCGCGCCATCGATTTAAGCGATATCGTGGAAGATGCCGCGCTACTGGATGACCTCAGTGAAGCCAGCGGATGGGATGCCCATCTAATCTTTCAGGACAAGGCCGCTGGTAATGTTTTCTATTATCTGCCTCGGGAATTCCTGCTGCGCAAGGAGGCGAGCGGTTTTAATTTTAATGTGCAATACAATCAGCGGGCCGCAGCAGACGAGCCCTCGGTGATGTTAACCGCCGAATTGGCAGCTCCGCAGCGTTCTGGAGATGTTCAGCTGCTGAAAGCTATTTTGCGCCAGGCTCTTGATTTGGCTCCCGGCACTAAGCTTCAGCTAAAGGCCGTTAAAGGGATCGGAGCTGAGGTTGATCTGCAAGCCTTGGCTACCGGTCTATCTCTAAGCGCCGATCGTATTCATCTTGTTCCCCCGGCTCATCTCAAACAGCCTTTTCGACTCACTCTGGCTTTAACTCAGGATGAGGTCGAAGAGGTGTTGGCTCAGCTGGGACGCGAAGGACTGGCAGGGCACTTGCTGGTTAAGGTTGGGGAAGCTACCGTGCCCGTTCCCATCCGTGTTGTTTACCATCATTTTGCCGGTCAGGTGGTCGAGGGGTTCAATGATTGGCTCAAAGGTCGTGCCGTCACAAAACTCACGAATGTTTCGGGTTTTCCCGTCGAGATACAAGCCATTAACGCCTATCGTTTAAATGGCCAACAACTGGAGCGCGTCTCGAAAGAACTGAAAACGGCCACTCTAATTCCCCCTGGAGAACAAAGAGCTTTTCGGCTGCCGCCCGTTGATCGGGTTCTGGGTAAAAATATTCTTACCGCATGGTTAACCACGGAACTCGACAGGAATTGTACCCCCTGCGTAAGTACCTTTGATCAGCAGGTTCGTAAAGGTGTGGCTGTAGCTCCTGGTGAAAAACTGAAATTTGAGGCCATACCTGCGACTTTTGACGATCTGGATCTTTATAAGATCGTAGTGCGGATTAAATCGCCATTTTTTATCGCCGATGGTAGCGAAGTTCTCGAAAAAGAGGTTCAGCTGACCGCCGAAGACAATCAATATGATCAGGTTAGACTTTTTGTGCCGAACGGACGGGGCAGCGATGCTTTGCTCTATCGCTACCGGTTGTCTGCTGTGTCCAACTCTGGAGAAACCTTTGAACAGGAAATCTGGCAGGATGGACGTTCATTTAGCCAGTTTATTGGTACGACCCAGCTCGAAGGGTTGTTGCCTGACGATCTCCCATGAAATGGTTTCTGGCCTTTTGCTGTGTATTCATGCTGGCCAGTCCTCTGGCCGCCGCGCCAGATCTCGGCCATTTCTGTGACATCGATGGTGTCCGTATTTATCCGGATCATCGCCGGGGCGATATCTGGTACCTGACTCCAGCCATGCCGCAGCTTCAGTTGAATGAAGATCGTAGTCCTGCCTACAGCTTCGAGCTGTTTCGCTACTACGGTCGCAAGGCCACGGGCGATCAGAAGACGTTTTGGGCTCATGGAGTTTTGGCACTGACCGTTAATCGAGAACGGCCTGTAGAACAGCTTAAACTCGTGCGTAATGCCCTGAAGAAGATGGGCATTAGTCGACCAAAGCTACGCAGCATGCCGATTGCCGAAGCCAACATTCGATTGCTCTTCGCTGCCCAGAGTCAGGAATTGCATCAGGGCAGCCGCTGGAGCGGCGGCCATTTTGTGCTACCGTTGGCCGCTGAAAATTCCCAGTTGTTGTCGGAAGCCATCGATCTAGGTCAACTTCAGGTTAGTCTGGTAGTTGAAGAACAGCTGAACGGTGTTACGCAAGGCGTTGGAACCGAATTATCGTGGCAAAAAGTCTCGGTCGCCAATGGCTGGACGCTACCCGTCGATCTAGATCAAAAACGTTTTCCTGAACATTTTCGGCGTACCGACCTTAGCGGTCGTATGATTCGAGGCTATACCGGCCTCGATATTTTCTGTTTCGACTTTCTGGAAGACCTGATCCCGGAACTATATGCCAAAATTGTTGAGGTGGCCATTCCCACTGAAGGCCGTGATTTAGTTGAAACTCGGACCTTTTACGAAGCGGACGATTATCGTGCCCGTATCGATTTTGAACTGGCCAGGGACTTGGATCAACCTTATAGGGTGAGGATTACAAAAGTTTTTAAAGATGGTCGACGAGAGGCGGGGCCCTGGCAACAAAAGCAGGGAGATAGTCTACTTGATATTACGGCCTATCGTTCCGCTTCGGTGCAGTCCGACTCAACCGATGCTCTCGATTCTGATTTGAATGAACAGGAGGATTCAAATGATGAGAACTGAACATTGCAGGAGGGCAGGTTTCTTCATCGGTCTGCTTTTAGTGATGTTTCTGGTCAGCCCTGCAGGCGGCCAGGAGATTAATCTCGATCGCATGGAACAGTGTGGAGACCTGATCTGTTATCAATCGCTGAAAGAGAGTGATGTCTTTTATTATTTGCCCGACCAGCCCCGTCTTGCTACCAAAGACGGTCGCCCGCAATTCTCCTTTTTGAAATATGCCCGCACAGAGAAAACCGGCCAAGCAGGTACCAGCAGGGCTGGAGGGGGTGGCATAGTTCATTTTCTGGTGACCTACGGTGCGGATAAGGGAAGGGTTAAAGCCGCAGAAAAGGCTCTGCAGGAAAAACTTCCTGATGCTCGCATAGCTGGTCCTATTGTCTATCGCAAGGGAAGCTTTGCCCTGATTACTTCTTTTCAACAAGACAATGAAGTGACTACCCGTACCGTCGCAGTGGGAAAAGCCCCGCTGATGGAAGGGCAGAAAGCCGCTGTTTCCATGGCTCTGACCCGGGAAGGTGCGGAGCTGTTGTGGGAAAGTTTCAAGAGTGCTACCCCCGACATCTCGCTGGTTTTTGATATGGAATTCGCCGGGGTGCGTGAACCTTACGAAGCCACCCTGGAAGCGGACTGGAGTCGCATCAGCAAACATCACCGGGTCAAGGCTGGTTTTAAATACAGCTGGTTTGGTGCCGATGTGGATATTTTGCTTCAGGAATTGCGTCAGACCGGAGCGGTTAAGATTACCACTAAGGGTGAGAGCGTGGCTCTTGACAAAATACTCGATAGCGTCAATGCCAAGTTATTACAGGTTATGTTCGATCCGGCTCCTACCGATGATTTGAGTCGGGCCGCTGCC
>LGVD01001428.1_pt4 | contig 14695 bp, 6 predicted proteins | sample 469861 | NCBI WGS metagenome assembly LGVD01 (sample SAMN03857201, study PRJNA290197) | marine sediment metagenome | biome: ocean floor; feature: cold seep; material: sediment; isolation source: sample #3730, Push core (PC) 16 from cruise R/V Atlantis leg AT-15-68, Alvin... ... | reverse complement strand
CACACATCTGACACCTCTTATAAAATGGGTTTGACCTTTAACAAAAGGGATTGTTTAAGTGTGATAGATACTTATGGAATAGCACATGCAATATCATATTACTTAAATAAAGGAGTAGTAATTGATACAAAAGAAATTGTTAAAAAAGTAGGATTACCTTGTTTTGTAAAAGCCAATAGAGCCGGTTCCAGTTATGGAATTTCTAAGGTTTACAAAGAGGATGAATTGAAAGTCGCTATTGAACATTCGTATAAAGAGGATGATGAGGTTTTAATTGAGGAGTTTTTAGATGGAGTTGAGCTGTCTGTTGGAGTGATAACATATAAAGATAAAGTGAAAGTGCTTCCTATAACCGAAATAGTTTCTGAAAATGATTATTTTGATTTTGAGGCTAAATATTTGGGAAAATCACAAGAGGTTACTCCGGCAAGAATTACGAGAAAACAAGAAAAGCAAGTTGTAGAAATAGCTGAGAAAGTATATAAAATTTTACGCTTAAAAGGGATTTCAAGAGCAGAATATATTTTTAAAAATGGCATTCCTCATTTTGTCGAAATAAACACCGTACCTGGTTTAACCGAAGAGAGTATTTTGCCACAACAAGCAAAAAAAGCAAATATTTCTTTAGAGAATTTGTTTGGAAGCATGGTTGAGAATGCTTTATTAAATGTTTAAGATTAATTAAAAAAAANNAAATGAAAAGAGCCGTATTTCCGGGATCATTTGATCCTATAACCTTAGGACATGTAGATATCATCGATCGAGCAGCGGATTTGTTTGATGAAATAATCATTGCTATTGGACTGAATCACGATAAAAAATATTTGTTTGATTTGGAGCAACGTGTGCAATTTATAAAAGACACCTTTACTGATAATCCAAAAATAAAGGTCCAAACATATAAAGGTCTGACTATTAACTATTGTAAAGAAATCGGCGTTGACTATATCTTACGAGGCTTGCGCAATCCGGCAGATTTTGAATTTGAAAAGGCCATTGCCCAGACCAATAGAAATTTATCGGGGATTGAAACCGTTTTCTTGTTGACCAGTGCCAATACCGCGTATATTAGTTCTAGTATTGTAAGAGACGTTTATCGTCACGATGGTGACATTTCTTCATTAGTTCCCGATGCAGTTGCAAGAACAAAAAAAGAATAATTTTTGCAGAATTATATCTTTCTTTTGGCTAAAAAAAATATTGCTAAAAAAAAGTCTTATCTATGGTTAACATAGTGTGTTACACAGATTTATTAACCTAGATTGAACTCAATTCAACAAGTAATATTTTCTTTTTTTCAAGTTCTTTTTTTTTATTTTTTTTCGTCTGAATCAAATATTTTTTTATTAAATTAGCAAAAACAATTAATCATTTAAAATCGAGGCTTCGTTTTGAAAATTGTACTGAAAATAGTATTGCTTAAAGTATTTTTTTTTGTTGCTGTTGCTCTTTCGCAAAATAATATAGATTTTCAACGCCTATCAGGTGAAAATGTTTCGGTACAAAGTATTACCTACGAAATAAAACAGGACAATATTGGGAATGTTTGGATTGCTTCTGAAGAAGGCGTACTAAAACACAATTCCAAATATTATAAAGTCTATAATACGTACAATGGTTTACCTGAAAATATCGGTAATCGTACAACTGCTTTATTTATTGACTCAAAACAAGGTATTTGGATTGGCCTTGATAATGGAATTTGCCGGTACAATGCTTCATTCGATAGATTTGATATAATTGGTGGTAAAACAGAGATCAATCCTTCATTAATTTCGGCAATTACTGAAGATGCCATAGGAAATATCTGGATTGCGGCATACAACGGGATTTGGCGCTACTCTGTTGACAATACATTAACCAGATTGGTGACGAAATACTTCGTTCAAACTTTGTATAGCTTTGATAATAAAATCATTTTTGGGACGCCGAAAGGCTTGTTTATATACGAAACAATAAGCGATTCTGTAACTGAGATTCATTTTGATTCAGCGGTGAATATAAGCACGATTAATGCTGTTGGAAAAAGCATCCTCATAGGAACGAAATCAGATGGAATGTTTAAATTGGGTAATAGGTTTCAAAAGATTGTACCCGTTGTTTTAAAAAATAGAATTGCTAGCCCAATTACCGATATTGTAGCAGATCAAACGGGAAATATTTATATAGCTACCGATGGGAAAGGACTCTATTATGTCAACAATAATTTTGATGTACTCAACCATTATGAAGATGATGTTAACAATCCAACCTCTCTTTCTAGCAATGGTATTTATGATGTTGAAATTGGCAACGAAAATATCTTGTGGATTGCAACTTATGGAGGAGGTATTAATGTACTGGATGCCAATAAGCTTTTATTTGAAAAGATTCAACACCGGATTAACGACAAAAATAGCATCATATCAAATTTTACAAGATCCATCGCTGAGGATAAAAACGGTAATATATGGTTCGGAACTAAAAAAGGAATCAGTATTTGGAATCTTAAAAAGGATAGTTGGAAACACATTTCCAGTCTTTCAGATAATAAAAATATTCCGGACATTGTATTAGCCTTAGAGGCGGATGGAGCATTTATGTGGGTAGGAACCTACAATAACGGATTTTTTAAAGTAAACATAAATAATTATAAAAGAATACATTACAATTCAGATTTTAAAGATGATATCATAAAGAGCGTTTATACAATTTTTAAAGATAGCCAAGGTGTAATATGGGTTGGCGGGATAAGGGAAGATTTAACAGTGTTAAGGAAAAATAAAAAGATTAGCACCTATCCTATTCGTCAGGTTAAATACATAACAGAAAACAATAAAGGTGAAATATTGATTGCAGGACGTCAAGGAGTGTATATCGTTGATGCAAAGAATTCTAATTTTAGACTTATAGAGGGTTTACAACCAAATAGAACAAATTTGGCTTATTCTACTGTGAATGCGGTTTATGAAACTAAAAATAATGAATTAATCTTGGCCACAAATGGAGTGGGTCTAGTTTATTATAATTTAATAGATAAAAAAATTAGAAAATTAAATAGGGCTTCAGGTTTAGCGTCCGATATTGTACAAGGTGTTTTAGTACAAGGTGACTCCAATATTTGGGTGAGTACAACCAAAGGTTTGGCACATATTATTACGACAGAAAAAGATACGATAATAAATATATTTGATAAAAAAGACGGTTTAGCGAGTACAGAATTTAACTTTGGTAGTTTTACAGAACTCAGTAATGGTCTCTTTGCTTTTGGAGGGGTTAATGGCGTAAGCATTTTTAATCCCAATCAAATAAAAGCTCAAGATTACAAGCCGATCATCGTCTTTGATGAATTTAAACTGTTTAATAAGAAACTAAATCCGGGTTCAGAAATATTAAAAAAACACATCAATCAATCAAAAAACATTGAGTTAAAAAGTAGCGATAATTCAATAGAAATAGGGTTTACAGGTGTTTCGCACAGTTCGGCATCAAAAATAAAGTATTCATGGATCCTTGACGGTTTTGATGAAGTATGGACGACACCTAGTTATACTAATTTTGCCACCTATACGAATCTGAATGCGGGGGTATATACTTTTAGAGTAAGGGCATTAGATAAGTTTGGAAATTTTGGAATAGAACGTACATTACAAGTAAAGATACATTCTCCTTGGTGGAAAACGAGAGAAGCCTATTTCTTTTATGTTTTATTATTTATTGGACTGTTGTGGCTGTTAGTTTATTTAATACGTGTAATAGTCAATAAAAAAACAGCTGATGACCAAATTGATTTTTATAATAATATCACACATGAAATAAAAACACCGCTGACTATATTGCTTTCTTCTTTAGACAATGTTACTGAAAATGTCAATGTTCCCGGTGATTCTAAAAAGCGTATAAAAACTACGATAAAACGTATCAATTCGCTTTTTGAGCAGATGCTCAATTTCCATAGAGTTACCTCTGAAAAACGTATTGCACAAGAAATTGAAAAGATTGAATTGGAAAGTTGTATTTTTCAAATTGTAAATAGTTTTAAACCTTTGTTAAAGGAAAAAAATCTTGAAATAAGAATAAATAATGATTGGAAAGAAAACTATTTTTATTTCGACAAAGCTATTTTCAATAAGATAATACACAATTTAGTGTCTAATGCCATTAAATATTCTTTTGACAAAGGAATAATTCGTATCAATCTCCGGAAATCAAAGTCGGGTCTTTTGGATATTGATATAATTGACACGGGTTTGGGAATTCCAAAAGACCAGCAGAAATATATTCTAAAACGCTATTACAGAGCTCGAAATGTAATCAATAGCCAACGACCGGGGACGGGATTAGGTTTGATTATGGTCAAGAAATTGATTGAAAAAACAGGAGGCACTATCAGTTTTGAAAGTGAAGAGAATAAAGGAACCACCTTTAACGTGCAATTAAAATCCTTAAAGAATAAATATAGTAAAAGAACAGATGTGCAAGAAGATTCACTGCATCAAATCACCAATACGATTGATGTGAGCCAAACAATAGTGGAGTTCAGCGATAGCAAGATATTGATTGTGGAGGACAACGATGAATTAAGAGATGTTTTGGTCAATACATTAGGTGTTTATTTTCAAATTTACGAAGCGAAAAATGGAAAAGAAGGTTTAGAAATAGCAAATCAAATATATCCGGACTTGATTTTAACAGATTTAATTATGCCGGTGATGGATGGTATGACAATGTCTAAAAGAATAAAAGGGGACATTAACCTAAATCATATCCCGGTATTTATGCTTACGGTGATGCAAGCTTCTTCGCAAAAATTGGAAAGTGCTGAAAGCGGGGTGACAACTTATTTTACAAAGCCTGTTGATATTAAGTATCTGCTCGCTAAAATGATTAATACCTTAAAATGGCAGAAAAAACTCAGAAATAAGTTTGTCCTTGAGAACGATGCAGAAACGGCCTCACTTTTTAGAAACAAACAAGATGAAGAATTTTTGCTAAAATTAGAAAAGACAATATTAGAAAATTTGGGAAATGATTCCTTCTCTGTTCATGATTTGTCTTCAAGTTTTGGAATGAGTCGAACGTCCTTGTATATGAAACTCAAAAATCTTGTTGATCTTTCACCGCAGGATTTCGTTATTCACACTAAATTAAAACAAGCCAAGAATTTACTTATAAAGGGAGAACTCAGCATCAAAGAAGTTGCGTATAGCTCCGGTTTTTCTAACCCGAAATATTTTAGTACTTCTTTTAAAAAATTCTATAAACAAACTCCTAGTGCTTTTTTAGACAGTTTACAAAAAGATTAGCTTTTGCTGTACATATTGTATTGTGCTATATCGCTTTTTCTGCAGAGTTACCTATTGACTTTTCTTAATTTGACTATAAAGAAACCTTTTATGATGCTTTTTAAAACATATTAAAAGTCAATAGAAGTAATTTAGCCGTTATAAAAACCAAATAATTATGAAATATACTAAACAACTATTCTTATTAACATTTTTATTTCCATTGATGCTGTTTGCGCAAAAAACAATCCATGGAACAGTAACAGATGACACTAATTTTCCACTGCCTGGAGCTTCAGTTGTAGTCAAAGGTACTGCAACGGGTACCATAACAGATTTTGACGGTAATTTTTCCATTAAGGCAGTGAAAATCCCAACTACTTTTGTGGTTAGTTATTTGGGATATAAAACTTTAGAGTTGGAGGTAACCAGCCAAAAGAAGCTTACGCTTATTCTAAAAGAAGATAGCGAACAACTTCAGGAAGTTGTGGTTATTGGTTATGGGTCAGTCTATAAGAAAGATTTAACAGGATCAGTGGTGTCTATTAAACCTACTGCTACAATTTCTGAGCAATCTAGAGGTTTGGAAGATATAATTAAAGGGAGGTCTGCAGGAGTGCAAGTTAGTTCAAATGGTGCTGAACCGGGATCTACCACCTCTATTAGAATTAGGGGATTAAGTAGTTTAACTGCGAATACTGAACCTTTGTATGTTGTTGATGGTATTATCATGGATTCTGCTACAGAAGAAGTATTAGACCCTATCTCAGGATATACACCACCTCAAGGTGGAGGTATTTTTGGTGTAAATCCCGCAGATATTGCAAGTGTTGAGGTTTTAAAAGACGCTTCTGCTACAGCTATATATGGTTCTAGAGGGGCAAATGGGGTTATTATAATTACAACTAAAAAAGGGAAAAAGGGAAATGCCAGATTTAATTTCACAAGCTCAATAAGTACGGGGACTGTGGTTCGTAATATTGATGTTTTAAAAACTGAAGGATATGCTAATTATGTAAATGAGGCAAGAGCTTACATAGATTATGAACCAGCATATACAATCAATAATGATGGTAGTATTTATACTACAGATGAGGAACCGGTTGAAGTAAAAGGTGTAGATTGGGCAGAAGATACGTACCGTAGTTCAATAGTTAGAAAAAATAGATTATCTGCTTCCGGGGGTGGAGACACTGGAGATTATTATCTTTCAGGAGGATTGGTTAGTAACCAGGGAACTTTCCCAAGAGCTTTAGCGGAGGCTTTTGATTTTAACTTAAATATCAATCAAAAACTAACAGATAAGATTAAAATAAACGTAAAAGTCGCAACGACTTATACAGAGCTTTCTTCCTCAAAGGGGACAGATGAATTTGGAGGTGCTAACAACAGTATGGTACGCCAAGTAATATTAGCGGCTCCAATTTTGAATTTTGCAGAGAATAATCAAGACCCTGATGATATAGAAGAATTATTAGATGGTCCTAGAGCGTGGGTGGCTGATTATGATGATGATGCTGAAGAAATACGCTTGTTAGGTGCAATTAAAATGGATTACAAGTTTTCTAAAGCATTAACCTATAGATTACGTTTTGGGGGGGATTATAGAAGTAAAGAAAGAAGTTTCTGGTATGGAACAGCAATACGTAAAGGGAATGACCCTAATGGGCTAGCAGGCATTACTACATTGAATAGATTTAGATACAATATTGATAATACTTTAATGTTTCGTAAATCATTTAATAAAAACAATAGAATTAATGCAACTATAGGTGCTTTAATTGATAAAACAAATATTGACAGAACGCGATATTCTGCAAGTGATTTTGCTGACCATTCATTAAGAGCAGATGGTATATCTTATGGAGCCGTAACATCGCCTTTAATATTGGATTCTGAACATCCAACAATTATATCGTTTATCAGTCGTGTAAATTACACACTATTTAATAGGTATTTGTTTACGGGTACATTAAGAGCAGATGGTAGTAGTAAATTCGCTGAAGGAAACAAATGGGGTTATTTCCCGGCCTTTTCTTTTGCATGGAGAGCTAAAGAAGAAGCTTTTTTAAGAGAGAGTAAGATTGTTTCAGATTTAAAATTTAGATTAGGATATGGTGAAGTAGGAAACCAAAACATTCCTCCATATAGTTATTTAACACCATTTGGGGCAACAAACTCTGGGCTATCAGATGCTACAGGTGGGAGTTTAATTGCTGTGGTGCCATCAAATTTAGCCAATCCTGATTTAGTATGGGAAAAAGCCGTGCAGTACAATGCAGGAATTGACTTTGGTTTTTTTGATAACCATTTAAGCGGTACGGTAGATGTTTACCTTAAAAATAGTACGGATTTATTATTAAAAGTTGCATTAGGCCCTACTGCTGGGTTCGATTTTTTAACTGCTAATCAAGGTGATATTGAAAATAAAGGGCTAGAGATATCATTGAACTCAGATATTATTGACAAGGACCATGTTAGCTGGAATGTTTTTGGAAATGTTTCGTTCAATAAAAATAAAATTGTTGGTTTAGGACAAATTAATTCGGCCTTATTTGGTAATTTGGGAGAGGTAACAGCTTTTTTAGGAAGTAATATTTCAGGAGGACAATATTTTAAACAACCGGCAAATATATTTATTGAAGGTAGAGAAGCAGGATTATTTTTTGGTTATGAAACTAATGGGATTATACGAACAGAGGAGCAATTAACAGATACGCCTACTGGAGATCCTTTAACTTACGGTGGAACACCATTGAGAGTGGGTGATGTATATTTTGTCGACCAAGACAATGATGGTGATATATCAGATACAGATAAAACAATTATCGGAAATCCAAATCCTGATTTTATTTTTGGGTTCGGGTCATCATTTGATTACAAAAACTTTTCTTTAGGACTCATGTTCAACGGTGTTTATGGGAATAACATTGCTAATGGAAACATGTTACAAACAGCCTATGCCAATGGGACTACTAAAAATATACGCACAATTGCTTACGAGGATGCCTTTGATGCAGATACCAATCCTAATGGAGCTTATCCATTTGTTGGTGTTGGTGCAATAGGCACAGATTATACAAGAGATTTTAATGACAGAATGATTGAGGATGGAAGCTTTTTAAGATTGAGTTATGTTACATTGGGGTATGAAATTCCTTTAGATGATATCAATATCATTGATAGCATCAAACTATCTTTATCCGGTCAAAATTTATGGTTGTTAACAGATTATTCAGGATTTGATCCAGAGGTTAATAGTTTTGCTTATGACCCTACACGTACAGGGGTTGATTGGGGTTCCTTTCCTAATCAGCGTACCTTCACGTTTGCCTTAAATGTTAAATTTTAAAATATATATGATGAAAAATAGAAATAAATTAATAGGATTACTGATACTAATATTGACAACGGTATTCTTTTATAGTTGTGAAGAGCAATTGACTGATATCCCAGAAAATGAATTCACTGAAATTCAAGTATTCTCCACTGAAGCTGGAGTAGAAACAGCAGTAAACGGCATGTATATACGATTACAAGGCTATGATTATTACGGTACGAAAATGCGCTTGTTATTGTGGCCACATTCAGGGAAATATCATTCAAAACAAGGCGCTAATTCTGATGCTAATAGATTAGATATTACAAATATTAATACAAATTTAGATGGTTTATGGAGAGGCATGTGGCAAACAATAAATCAAGCAAATATTGTAATCCTAAATACAGAAGGGAATGGACTCGCTAATGAAGCAACTAGTTTAGGACAAGCATATTTTTTAAGAGCAGTCGTTTATTTTGATTTAGTGCGTATGTTTGAAGAAGCGCCTATTCGACTTTTACCAACAACAAAAGACGATATCCATATTGCAAAAAGCACTAAGGAAGAATTGTATAATCTTATTATTTCTGATTTTAAGAAAGCGGCTGACTTATTGCCATATAGAGGCGAATATATGGACGGAAGACCTATAAAATTTGCAGCCAATGCGTATTTAGCAAAGGTGTATGTTACAATTGCTAGTCATAATAACGCTAGTCTGAATTTTCCTGATTTTAATCCCGTCACCGAATCAGAAATTACGACGGCTAACATTTCAGATTTTTGGCAAGAAGCAAAAGCAGAACTAGATTATGTAATCAATAGTGCTGATTATTCTCTCACCACGACTTTTGCTGAATTATGGGAACAAGATAGTAGAAATACATCTGAATCAATTTTTGAATTACAATATGGACATGTAGGTACTTCAAATGCAAACACTATTATTAAGGACGTTGTCGCTAAAAATAGCCCAAATGTTGGGGGTGTTAATACTTGGGGGCGTATAAGACCTAACAAAGAAATGTTTAATGATCATATTATTCAGTATTCTGGTATAGATTATACAGGAGTAGAATTTATCACTGCAGGAAGTACTTCAGATGAAGTATTATTAGATGAAAATATTGCAGATCCTAGAATTACCGCAACCTTTCTTTTTAATTCCTATAATAGATCTACTAATGGTGATTTAGTAAAAGTTTTTCCTATAAAAAACACAGGAAATGATGCTTATGCATATCTTAAGAAATATAAAGATTTAACTTATAATGGTACAACTACTATTAAAAATTTAATTGTATTTCGTTATGCAGATATTTTATTATTAAGAGCGGAAGTTGAAAATGAAATAAATGGACCTTCAACAGCGTATGCATATGTAAATCAAGTATTACTTAGAGCTAGAACAACTAGTGATGGTACTACAACGGAACCAGCAGACTGGGATGCTACAAGTGTTCCTACGAAAGAAAATTTTCGTGAACGTATAATGAAAGAACGTGAATATGAATTAAATGGTGAAGGTCATGAATGGTTTGATATGAGAAGACATGGTTTAGGGCGCTTTCAAGAACAAGTTGAACATCACAATGCTGCAGTTGATTTTTATGAATCTGAAGGGAACAAAGATTTTATTTATATAAATGTTCAAACGGAAGGAAGAATTCCGATACCATTAGCAGAAATATCCGGCAATAACTTAATTGACGAATAGAGCTTAGGTGCTATTATGATATTTTGAGGCTGTTGTGATTTCAGCAGCCTCTGTTTTTTCTTTGCTATTTTTTATGAAAATTAGTCTGAGTAAAGAGTTTTAATTTTCACAATAAATATTTTAGGATTTTATGTTGCGGTAAAAGTTGGGTTAGAACTTTAGTATATACGCTATAATTAATTCATCATTTTAATATAGAATTTCATGAAAACCAAAAATTATTTTTTTATAATTTTTATTTTTTCTTTGTCGTTGTTTGCCTATTCACAGCAAGAAAAAAAAGTAAATGTTTTATTTATTGCTATTGATGATTTAAAGCCTACTTTAGGAAGTTTTGGGGATTCCTATGCGATAACTCCCAATTTGGACAAGTTTTCTGAAAAAGCCACAGTTTTTTTAAACAATCATTGTCAACAACCAGTATGTGGTCCGTCTAGAGCGAGTCTAATGACCGGAAAACGCCCGGATTATACTAAAGTTCGAGACCTGAAAACAAAGATGAGAGATGTAAATCCTGATATTGTTTCCATTCCCCAATACTTTAAGGAAAATGGCTATGCAACTATAGGAGTTGGTAAAATTTATGACCCAAGATGCGTAGATAAAAATATTGACAAGCCTTCTTGGTCTGTTCCATTTTATAAAGAACGTAATTTAGAGTATCCAAAAGAATATGGACCACCGGCATTTGGATATTATCAAAATAAAGAAATTAAAGCTAAAATTGCAGCTTTAATTGAAGAGGCGAAAGAAAAGGGAGTGAAAAATCCTGCTAAATATGTAAGAAATAAGTACAAGCCACCCTACGAGACAAGTGATGTGCCAGACGAAGCCTATATGGATGGAGCTATTGGTGAAAAAGGGATGGAATTAATTGATGAGTTGAGTAAAAATCCTGCGGAACCTTTCTTTTTAGCTATTGGTTTTAAAAGACCTCACTTGCCTTTTGTAGCACCCCAAAAATATTGGAGTTTATATGATGAAAGTAAAATTCCTTACGCTGCCTTTCAGCAAAAATCTAAAAATGGACCTAATGTAGCCTATCACAATTCTCCCGAATTAAGGAGTTATAAAGACGATGCAATTGAGTACACCATAGACGATGAGAATTTGTTAAGTCTCGATAAAAAAATTCAAAAAAAATTAATACACGGGTATTATGCAGCCACTAGTTTTGTTGATGCACAAGTGGGTAAAGTATTAAATAAACTTAAAGAAAAAGGACTGGACAAGAATACGATCGTTATTATTTGGGGAGACCATGGTTGGCACCTAGGGGATCACAGTATGTGGAATAAGCATTCTAATTTTGAGCAAGCGACTCGATCACCCATGATGATTTATGTTCCGGAAATTAGTAAAGGGATTCAAGTTAATTCCCCTACTGAATTTGTGGATATATTTCCAACACTTTGTGAATTGACAAATTTAGAAGTTCCTGTTATTTTAGATGGAAAGAGCTTGGCTTCGATTGTAGAAGGAAAGAGTACTAGTGTAAAAAAATATGCGGTAACACAACAACCACGAGGGAAAAGTACAGGTTATAGTTTTAGAACAGAGCACCACAGATATACCGTTTGGATTAAAAATAATAAAAAAAGTACTGATAATATTTCTGCAAAAGATATAATTGCTCAAGAATTATATGACTATATAAATGATCCTTCAGAAACAACCAATCATTTTGGTGAAGAAAAATATCGGGTAATACAAAAAGAACTGATAGCCTACGCTAATGAGTTTTTTAGAGCTGAACTTGCTAAATCAAAAAAAAAAGTCGTAACACAGCGTATTAAAGATATTTTAAAGAATGATTATCCAAACGAATCAATTTTTATTGGAACTACGTTGGGGCGTGAACAACTCGGAACAGCTGTTGAACAATTGTTCCTTAAAGATTTTACGTATGCTACATCAAGAAACTTTGTAAAACAAAGATTTGTACATCCTAGACCAAATGTTTGGAACTGGGAGCAGCTTGATAGATTCATCAAGTTCGGCAAAGAGAATAATATCGATTTAAGACTGCATTCTCCCATCAGTCCACAAGCTTCAGATTGGGCAAAGACAGACAGTCGTACTGCTAAAGAATTGGAGAAAATTATGACCGAATTTATGATGGCTTTATCGAAAAAAATTAACGATGAAAAGGGCATTAAATGGATGGAAGTTGTCAATGAAACTATTGAAAGAAATGGAGAATGGTTTCGAGATAAACCAGGTGTTAAAGAATGGGAAAATCCTTGGGTTAAAATGGGCTATGATAAACAAGGGGTGCCTCTTTACATTAGCAAGGCTTTTGGAATTGCAAATAAATACGCTCCAAATATTAGTCAGATTTACAACCAACACGGGGGTATGGAGCCTGTAATGTGGGAAAAAGTAAAAAAAACAATTCTCTATTTAAAAGAAAAAGGATATAGAGTCGATGGGTTGGGCTGGCAAGCTCATTTAAAAGTACATTCAAGAGTGGTTGATGATCCGAAAAAATTAGAATATTTAGCTGAATTGATTGATTGGGCTCATGCGAATGATTTAGATTTTCATATTACCGAATTTGATTATCATTTAAAAACGGGAGATAATACACCTGAAAACTATAGAAAACAAGCGGAAGCCTATTCGAAAATTTTAAAAATTGTATTGGAAAAACGGAAATCAGGTGTGGTAAGTTTTAATATTTGGGGTATCGTTGATAGTGCTGATGGTAAAAATCATCATCGTTTTCTTTATGACGAGGAAATGAATCCTAAACCGGCTTATTTTGCAATAAAAAATACGCTTTTAAAGACAAAGAAATAAAACTGATATAACAATTGTAATTAGTGCCGATAACACATAAGTAAATGATTAATTTTCTGCTTTGCAGTCTGATAGTAATAGGGATTGCGTTTTAGTGGTAAACATATAAACACATGATAACAGTAAAAACAATACTAGCATTAACCACAAGAATTATTTTTGTATTTGTTTTGTTGTTTGTTTCTTGTAACAAGAAAAAAAAGAATCCAAAATTCACAAATCTTACAAATACAGTTGTAGCGACCTCGGCCAAGCCAAACATTATTTTTATAATGTCAGATGACTTAACAACACAAGCTATTAGTGCCTACGGTGGTATTTACAAAGACATAGCCCCAACTCCAAATATGGATCGAGTCGCTAGAGAAGGAATGCTCTTTCAAGATGTGTTGTGTAACAACTCAATCTGTGGACCGAGTAGAGCGGCAATTTTAACAGGTAATAACAGCAACATCAACGGCTATTACAAAAATGAAAGTGGTGGTAGATTTGATGCTTCGTTATGGACATTTCCACAAGAGTTCCAAAAAAATGGTTACCAGACCAGTCTTTTTGGAAAATGGCATCTTGGATCAGAACCCAAGGGATTCGATGTGTTTAAATACCATAAAGCTGCCAATCAGCAAGGAAATTATTGGAACCCCTTGTATAATGAAAACGGCAAAGATGTAAAGGAAAAGGGTTACGCTACTAATTTGAGCACCGATTTTGCTTTAAATTGGCTGGAAAAAGAGCGAGATGAAAAAGTGCCATTTATGATGATGTTACAGTATAAAGCACCCCATAGATCTTGGAAGCCAGACACAAAATATGAAACACTTTGGGATGAGATTGAAATGCCGTATCCTACTAATTTTAACGATGATTATAAAGGAAGAGAATTAACAGCAGGTGATACAGAAATGACCATGGATTATCTTAGTAGAAGAGATATGAAATATGAAACGCCCGAACATTTAAAGGGCAAAGAAAGAATGCAATGGGATTTCTATGGTGCTAAGTCCGGTCAAATAGTACAGCCTGAAGATATGACCCATGAAGAAGGGAGGAAATGGAAGTTTCAAACTTATATTAAAGACTATTTAGCTTGTGTAAAATCAGTTGATGATAATATAGGTCGCGTATTGGATTATTTGGATAAAAAGGGATTGTCAAATAACACAATTGTTGTGGTTACTTCCGATCAGGGTTTTTATCTCGGTGAACACGGATTTTTTGACAAGCGTTTTATTTATGAGGAGTCTATCAGAATGCCGTTTATAGTAAGATATCCTACTATTGTAAAAGCAGGCAGTGTCAATGATGATATTATTACCAATATGGATTTTGCGGCAACCCTATTGGAAATGGCAGGACTATCAACTACCCAAAAAATGCAGGGGAAAAGTTTTGCTCCAATCTTAAAGGGCATTACACCTAAGGATTGGCAACAGGCAATGTATTATCATTATTATGAATTTCCCTATTGGCATCATGTACAACCCCATTATGGAATCAGAACAAAAGAATACACATTATCACATTTTTATTACAACGTAGATGTTTGGGAATTGTACGATTTAAATAAAGACCCCAAACAAATGAATAATA
>LGVD01056326.1_pt1 | contig 14696 bp, 9 predicted proteins | sample 469861 | NCBI WGS metagenome assembly LGVD01 (sample SAMN03857201, study PRJNA290197) | marine sediment metagenome | biome: ocean floor; feature: cold seep; material: sediment; isolation source: sample #3730, Push core (PC) 16 from cruise R/V Atlantis leg AT-15-68, Alvin... ... | reverse complement strand
GATATTGTCATGTGTGTTTATATTCAAAATTTAGTTATTGTTCATCTCATCAGTTGTTAAACAATCCACTGCCTTAAGTTGAATGTAATGTGTTCATCGAAATCTATCAAAGGGTCTTTACTTATAGTCTTTGGTAGAGCTATTGGCATGTGCTTTGCTTATATAGTGGCAACAAGATTGTTTTCGAAATATTTGCAAAATTTTTTTAACGATATTTATGTTTTTAAATGTATGGATGGTAGGAGGGACCAAATTGGTACGTAAGACAGTCTTTAAATCCCTTTAACCAAAGTCATAAAGTGCGTATATGGCTTTATGCAAGGATGGTCAAATGTTGAAACAAAAAATATTAAGAACAAGTTGGTTCGTTTTATTAGCTGTATTTTTAATGCTCAACGGTTGCGGTGGTGGAGGCTGTGGCAGCAGTGACGGCAACTCCGATGTATCTGGTTCGGTTGGTGGCGCTGGTACGGTTGGTGTCGCTGTAGATCCCTATATAGAGGGAGCGATCTTTGAGGAGGTTTCTGATGGGGGCGGCATCCTGCAGACTTCGTCGCAATCCGGCGTGAACGGCCGCTTTAACTTTAGCAAAAAGGTCTTAGCGGGTTCGGTCATTCGAATGAAAGAAGGCAGCGAGGGAAGCCATGGCGGCAAGCCCTATGATGGTTCTTTGAAGGGGACCACAGATGATGGGGGCGTTATGATCGTGTCTCCGCTGACTACGTTGTTGGCTAACGGCTTTACACCAGAACAAGTTATCGCTCTGATGGAAAATGCCGGAATCAGCGGCCTACAGGAAAGTGATCTCTATAGCGACCCCATGGCCGGTCTGGCTGGTCTGGAGACCTTTGATGACGACGACCTGATCCAGTTGCAGGCGTCCATTGCAGTGAATAACTTTCTGTTGCGGCTCAATAACTTTTCCTGGGGTCCTGGTGATGCAGGAGATGTTGCTCATTTGACCGAAACTGCCGAAATGGTCAAGTTTTGTCTGAATTGGAATCGTTTTCAGGCGGTTCGTGATCAGTTGAATTCAACATTGGCCGATTTTGCCACCCCTTTGACTGTTGATCATCTGATTAATGCCTCCAGCAATTTGGTGGAAACCTTGACTCTTAGCGCCAGAAATGGCGACATCAGCGATCCTGTCGCTGAAACTGAAGGCCTTGTCGATAGCCTCGGTGAGCTGGCATTGCATTATTATGTTCAAGAAAATCGCGGTGATGCGGCCATCGAAGAAGCTATTGATTACGATATCCTGCCCGCTATCGCTGACAACCAGTACCCGCAGACTGATCTTGCTGGTGGGATTACGGTCCACGTTGAAGATGGCACCGTTGCCAGTTCCGATAACAGCGAACCGACAGATCCCGTGTCTGGCACCTATCCGGCAGCTATTCTGCAAACCGTGGAAGAGAACGGCAGCAACTTCGTCCTGAACTGGTCCCTGCCTGGCGGCACCTCCGAGGTTCCTTCCGGTGGTTACGATATCATCATCGACGGCACGGACACCGGCAGCGAGTGGCGCACCACCCAGACCAGTACTGTGATCAGCGGTCTGGAAGCCGGTGTTGAGCATTCTTTTCAGATTCAGACTCGCTGGCTGCAGGCGGAGCCCGATCTGGTTCCCGTCTCCAATGAGCTTTTCGGGGTCATTGCCTCAACCGTTGAGGATACTCCCACAGAACCGAATCCTACAGAACCCAACCCGGATGCCGTTGAACCGCCCAGTTCCACGGACAGCGGCGCGGTAAAGGTGTTTCCCGGGGCCGTTGGCTTCGGTACCGAAACCGCGGCCGGCCGCGGTGGTCAGATCATCAAGGTAACCAACCTCAACGACAGTGGTTCAGGCTCCCTGAGGGCGGCTATCGATGCCTCCGGTGCCAGAACAATCGTGTTTGAGGTGGGCGGTGCCATCAACCTGAGCAGTGATCTGAGAATATCCAATGGCTCTGTCACTATTGCCGGACAAACAGCGCCTTTCCCTGGCATCATGCTCAAGGGTTATGGAATGCGTATCTCGACCTCCCATGTTCTTCTGCAGCACCTGGCGATCCGGGTCGGGGACGACGGACGGTCTGCGGACGGTTCCTCGGACAATGCCGATGCCCTGCAGATAACCGGCAGCGGCTCCAGCAATATCGTGATTGATCACTGTTCCTGGTCCTGGGGAATCGATGAAAATTCCAGTACCTGGGCCTCTAACGCCCACGATATCACCTTCAGCAACAATATTATCGGTGAGGCTCTGGTTTCTTCCGTTCATACGGAAGGGGCGCATTCCAAGGGACTGCTTATCGGTGGCAGCAGCAACAACCCGAAGAGGGTGGCGATCATCGGCAACCTGTTTGCTCATAACGTTGACCGTAATCCTCAGTTGAAGGGTGGTACCAGCACGGTTATTTCCAACAACATTATGTATAACTGCGGTGATAGCTACTCCATCTCCAACATGACTCGCAACTATGTGACGGAGAAGACCCTGGCCAGTTATATGGGGAATATCTTTGTCGACGGTCCTCAATCGGCATCCGGTGCCTATGCCATCAAGGCAGAATCGAACCTGGCGTCCGGTTCGGCATTTTATGCAAACGATAACGTCAATCTGAGCCGTCCGTCCTACCTGATTAAGGATAGTGCAGGTTGTAAAGTCAGTTCAGCACCTCTTTCTATCGCCGATTTCTCGCCTCTGTCTAGCGGCAGCGTGGTGGATTCGGTCCTGATTTACACGGGAACCCGACCGGCGCAACGGGATGCTGTCGATGCAAGACTCGTGGTTGAAGTGGTCAATGGTACCGGTTCACGGAAGAACCATTCCAGCGGCTTGTGGCCGACTTATCCTCAAGCCAACAGGGACTTTGACCAGTTCATCCCCGCTTCTCCCAACGGCGACGATGATGGAGACGGCTATACCAACATCGAAGAAGTTTTGTATGCAATGGCACTTCAAGTAGAAGGACGGTAAAATCTTTCTGCTGATACTCCGGCAGAAAAGGGAAAGCTCCGGTTAGTGATTTGAGGGCTTTTCCGAGTCGGATTTAATAAAAAAGAAGGGGGAAGAATNNGATTCTTCCCCCTTCTTTTTTATGCGGAGAAAACTTTCTTCTTAGATTTTTATTAAACAAGTGCCATGTTGGTTCTTTTCTTAGCTATTTTTATGGATTCGGTGACTGATGCTCCACTTCGGTTGCCATCTGATGTAATACTTCTTCAATATTTGTATAGCCATCGCCATCACTGTCGCCCTTCGGGGTGATGGGGATGGTAAATATTCTTCTCGATTTTGCTGGTGCTGGCCATCCACCAGGGGGGGAATTGGCACAACCCTCCACACAGTCAATCTGTTTTCCGGTGCGGGTTTTGACCTGATAGATGATGCGCTCATCGACAGGATCTGCAGACGGAGTACCCCGTTCTCCGGGACGGGCACCGGCGGTAGACAGAATACGATCTTCTAGATTCTCTGCATCCAGAATGGTTATCCCCAAAAGGGGAACGGGAGGTAAAGTAACTTTTATTCCCGCAGGAGTTTTGTCCTTTACCAGAACAGGCGTTCTGTTGTTCAGGCGATTTAAGTGCAGGTTGTTCTGTTGAAAAAACTTAGATTCGGGGTGTAAATTGGGTCTTAAAGAAAAAATGTATTCAGCGGAGGTCGAAGGGCCATCAATGAAGAGGTTGCTTTCGAAATAGGCATTTACCGGCCCGGCTTGATAGGGATCGGTAAGATAAACAAAATCATGTTCCCCACCTTCATAAATCAGATTATTAACCGCTACAACATTGTTGCCCCCCTGGATCTGCGGGACCCTGTCTATATTGTGGGCCATAAGATTGCCAAATATTGAAACATTCCCAGAGTTTGGGCCAATCAATAAGCCCTTTGAATGTGGTTGCTCGGTGTGTACCGAATTGTGTAGCCCCTCGCTGATAATACAATTTGAAAAAGTGGCATTGTCCATCTTGCCAGCCCATATAGATATATTTTCATCGATTGCCCAACTTGCAGAGATATGATCAATGACTACATTTCGTGCACCTGCGTTGAGCTGAAGTGCGTCAAGGTTATCCCAACTTCCATCTCTTTTTTTCCCTTCATCGCCTGGCCTGATCCTCAGGTGCTGCATTAAGATGTCATGGGTAGCAATTTTTATCCCATAATTTTTGATCGTTATCCCTGGCGGTGGCGCAGTTTGGCCGGCAATTGTACAATATGGATTCCTGATTCTTAAATTGGATTTCAGAGCAATCATCCCACCAACCTCAAATACGATAATCCTCGCTTCACTTGCATCTATTGCATCTCGCAATGAACCTGGCCCACTGTCTTTTAGGTTTGTTACCCTGATTATTTTTCCACCCCGCCCAGCTTGTGTCTCTGTTCCAAACCCCTTGGCGCCTGGAAAAATTTTGATAGTCCGTTTAGGTCTGGTCAAATGAATGGTAGGAACTTTGGCGGAGGCTATCTTTTTATAGCCAGTGTAGGGGGGGGGATTTGGGTCATTATTTAAAGCGGAGTAACTCCGATTTTCTCCTGAAAAACCGGTACTACAGAGAAGCATCGCTAAGAATATCTCTAATGTTATGATTAGCCAGGTCTTTTCAGGAAAATACTTCATGTTATTAAGTTCTCAAATGGGACATTGGGTAACGGTTCTATTTGAAAGCAGAAAGTTTATGGTGCTCATCTATCTTTTCAAATTTACTATAAGCTTATCGATAATGTCTTAATAGTAACAGATAGATACCAAATTTATCGTCTCCCCCTAGCAAAAATACGCGCTCACTGGAAAACTGTTTTTTTTCTCGATCGGTTTGACAATTAAAACCTTTTTGCCGAATACCAGACCGTTCACCTATTGGGTGACGTCTCACTAGCAGGTCAGCGAAGAAATTCGATCTGAGTGACCTATTTATGTTCGTGGTTAATCAACCTGGACAATCCATTTTGGTTCCCAGTTATTTATTCCAGGTTAGGTCTTTCTTAAATACTTAGCCAATCATTTCAATGTCTTGTTGGCCCTGTGCTGGGCTTTCCTTGCAGGGTTCCATCTCCATCGGGCCGCTTGAATGGTCTAATTGCTTGTCCGGATTTTAAAGCTTGTCCCCTTGATTCGGTTTTCAAGTGTTCTATTGTTATAAGTGAACAGCTGGCTTTAGTTGCTTTTGCCTATACCCAAAAAACAGCGTTGGGAGAAAAATCAACGGTTTCAATAACCTTACTTGCATATGCAACTAATAATTTATGGCAATTATGCAAACTGGATCTACCTTGACGGACTGAATTGAGGCCAGATGCTTTTAAAACACAGTGCTTTATATCTTCTAGCTTGCGGGCTGTCTGGGATTGTAAATCTAGCAGCCATACCCATCCTGACTCGACTCGTATCACCTGAAGCTTACGGTGTGTATGCTCTGGTGGTTGCAGGGGTAGGGTTGTTCAATGTGGTTCTGTTCCGCTGGCTCAGCCTTGGATTGTTGAGATTTTTGCCTGCTTACGAAAAACAACACGATATGTTTCTGTCCACAGTCTTTGTCAGTTTTATTGTGTTGGTAGGGTTGACAGGGCTCTCCGCTGTAATTGCTCTACCCTTATTGTCCGACCCTTTGCATCGCTGGTTTGTCGTAATCGGCCTCCTATTGCTATGGGGAAGCGCGTTTTTCGAGCTTAACAAGGAGCTCGTTCGATGTCGATTTTCTCCTAGTAAATACGGCTTTCTAACCTTGGTTAAAGCAATCATTGCCTTAGGGGTCGGGGGTAGTTTTGCCTATTTTGGTTTTGGTGCCAAAGGACTTCTTTGCGGGCTGGTTTTGGCTGTTGTACTTCCCGGGGCCTGGCAATTATGGCGAGACTGGCGGATGGTCCGTCTGCATCTGGCTAGCTCAGTTTTATTTCGTCAACTGCTGTTTTATGGTTTACCCCTGACGGCTACATTTGCTTTGAAGTTTATTGTTAACAGCTCGGACCGGTTTCTTCTGGGGTATATGCTTCAAACCAAAGCAACCGGGCTTTATGCTGTGAGTTACGATCTTGCGAGCCATTCACTAGGGATTTTTATGATGGTGGTTAACCTCGCCGCATTTCCTCTTGCGGTGAGTGCATTAGAAAAAAAAGGCAAGGATGCAGCGAGTCTGCAGTTATCTCAAAATGTAATTCTTTTATTAGGTGTTTCTCTACCTGCTGCGGCCGGATTTGCGTTGTTGGCACCGAACATCGCCGAAGTCTTCTTGGGGCAATCATATCGTGATGCAGCAATGGGGTTGATTCCATGGGTAACTTTGGGAGCACTTCTTTCCGGGATCAAATCATTTCACTTTGATCTAAGTTTCCAATTGGGCAGCTACACTATGGGCCAGGTGTGGGTTGCTTTGGCCGCTGCTGTGGTTAACGTGGTACTGAATTTAGCCTGGATTCCAGCCTTCGGCTTCATGGGGGCCGCCTACGCAACTGTGGCTGCTTACGCGGTGGGCATTGTCTTGAGCATTGTTGTAGGAAGGCGAATTTTCGTTTTGCCATGGCCGGGCAGGGAGGCCCTCAAAATAGCATTTGCCACCATCGGTATGGTGTTAGCTTTGCTGCCAATTGAAAACCTGCGTGGTAGTTGGCAGCTTGCAGCTCAGGTTAGCTGGGGAGCACTTATTTTCGCGGCTCTGCTCTGGCTTTTGAATGTGAGAGGTGTCAGGGCCCATGTATCGCAAATCCTTCAACGGGCCAAAGGACCGGCGGCATGATTTGATCTTGGTTGCCTGCTCGTAAAAAATATTTGAATAAGCTTGGAAGTACTAAGGATAACCGAAAGAAATGGGAGGTAATATGAAATCTACATCAGACCGAGTAGCCTTTTATCTACCGTTACTTGTGGGGGCAGGGGCAGAGCGGGTTATTTTGAACCTGGCACATGGTTTTGTTCAACAGGGGGTGAAGGTGGATTTTGTCCTTGGTAAAGCAGAAGGGCCTTTCATAAGCCAACTTCCCGAGGGGGCACGTTTAGTCGATTTAAAAGCTTCAAGGGTACTTACGAGTATTCCTGGCCTGGTTAGATATCTTAGAAAAGAACAACCTATGGTTTTGATCTCAGCTCTAAACCACGCGAATATTGCCGCTATTTGGGCCAAGCGCCTGGCTGGTGTTCAAACTCGGATTGTGGCCACTCTTCACAATACCTTTTCCGAAAAAATGAAAAATAACGCTTTCTTCTCGAAACAGAAGCTCTTTCCCTTCATGCTCCGAAGATTTTTGGCGGGGGCTGATACCATTGTTGCTGTGTCTAACGGGGTAGCTTCTGACTATGCCCAAGTGACAGGGATTCCTCTCGACAAAATAAAAGTGATTTATAACCCTGTGATAACACCAGAGATTATTCAAAAAGCTTCAGAGTCTCTGGAACACCCGTGGTTCAACTCCAACGAACCGCCGGTAATACTTTCCGTTGGCCGACTGACAGAACAAAAACACTATGCGTGCTTGATCAATGCTTTTGCTAAGGTAAGAGAAAAACTTCCGGCCCGATTAATGATCCTTGGCGAAGGAGAACTTAGGCAAGACCTGGAAAAACAGATATCCATGTTGAATCTTGAACAGGATATTGCCTTGCCTGGTTTTGTCATGAATCCTTATAAATATATGAGTAACGCGGCGGTTTTTGCTCTCTCCTCAAAATGGGAAGGCCTTCCAACAGTCCTTATCGAGGCACTTGCAGTCGGGGCCGCGGTCGTTTCGACTAATTGCAGAAGTGGCCCGGAAGAGATCCTGATGGGCGGCACTTTAGGTACGCTGGTACCAGTTGACAATATACCTGAGCTTGCGGACGCTATTGTCGGTTGCCTGAACAATGAAAATAAACCTCTGGATAAAGAATCATTGAAAAGATATGAACCCGATTGGGCCGTCAATGAATATTTGAAAATTGTTGAAGGGGAAAGTCGTGGATAAATGGACATTTCGACTTCTTTTGCTTCTGGTATTTTCTATCCCCATAGAAAATATGATTGTTTTTCCAGGGGCAGGAACCATTACCCGCACAATTGGTTTAGGTGCGGCTATTGTAGCAATAGCCGCATTGTGTACAAAACAGAAAATGAGAAAACCTGGTCCTGTTCAATGTATTTTTATTGTTTATTTTCTTTGGATTATGGCTAGCTTCTTCTGGAGTAGCGACCTTGAAGCGAGTAAAGAATCTATAAAGCTCTATGCAAAAACTGGCATATTTATCTGGATAATTTGGGAGTTCGCCCAATCAGAGCGACAACAGATCCAGTTGATGAAGGCCTACGTTCTCGGTTCATTTATTCCAATAATAAGTATTATATACTCTTACTTTCAAGGATTACAAAGTTCATATTTTAGATATTCAGCCTACGGATTTGATCCAAACGACATAGGGTTGACTATAGCAATAGGCGTTCCAATAGCCTGGCATATTGCTACTTCAGTAAAACATAACCTTGTCGCATGGATTTTTAGGCTGTACGTCCCCTTAGCCTTTATGGCCATTATTTTAACCGCATCCAGAACATCCTTTATTGCATTAACGGTTGCTTTGACCTTTGTAATATTAGGATTTCCCAGATTGTCCAAATCCAACAAAGTTGTATTGTTTTTCATGGTTTTACTGTCTAGCGTTCTGGCAATAAAATTTGTCCCTTCCTATTCCTGGGCCAGGTTAATGACCATCGGTAGTCCNNATCTGGCGCGGCGGGATTGAGGTGTTTTCACATAATCTGATCTTTGGAACGGGCATTGGTACATTTAGAACAAGCGTCGAGTCATATTTTGGATCCCAGGTGTCTCCCCATAATCTTTTTCTGCCGATCATGGTCGACCTTGGAATTATAGGGCTTTGTATTTTTTTGGCCATTATTGCTGCGGCGCTTTTTGGTACCAATAAAATGACCAAAATCAAAAGAAGGTTATGGATTTTTGTTTTTCTANNACCTGGTTTATTGGCGTAATGACTCTTGGGTGGGCCCATCGAAAGCCAACCTGGTTTCTGATTGGTCTTGTATCGGTTCAGGGAGCTGTGCAATTGAAAGAACAGGAGGACAACGAATTGTTGGTTTCCTCTGTAAAAAGCTAAGATCAAAATGGTTGAAAGATGCTCATCACTCCCTAAACTTAAGGACGTTGGTTTGAGTTTGAAAATCCTTATAATTGGAACCCTTCCTCCTCCTGTCGGAGGCACTAGTGTGTCTCTGAGACATCTCGTGCGAGCCCTTGCGCTGCGCGACGATGTTCGAGTCAAGGTAATAAATAGTGGCGGCATTCGCGGTGCCGGTCTTCAGGGTGCCAGGCACTTTGTCAAAGTTCTCACCCAAATTTTTTCTCACGTCCGTGGTGTTGANNGATGTTGTCACCCTGCATGTCAGCCTTTATGCCTTGCCCCTGCTTGGTCCTTTTGTGCTTGTTTTCTGTCGTTTGTTCGGAAAACCGTTACTTATACGGCGGTTTGGGGGCAAAGATCATAGAGAACTGAAGGGTTTTGCCTTTAAAGCAGGGGATTGGGTTGTCAGGTGTGCAGACCTGTATCTGGTGCAGACAAAAGCTCTTAAAATTGCAGCCTATAAGGCAGGTTTGGAGAGGGTAGAGTGGTTTCCCACCAGTCGTCCAATGCCTGGGTTGAAATCTTTAGAGAATGAAACTACTAAAAATTGCAGACGCTTTGTTTTTTTAAGTCATGTTAGAAAAACAAAAGGTATCGCAGAGATTATTTCAGCTGCTGAACGTTTTGGAGAGGACATCAGCGTTGATGTATACGGGCCGTTTTATGATGGTTTAAATGGTGATGTTTTCAAGGATTGTAAGCGTGTCCGTTATTGCGGTGTTGCCGAACCGGACATGGTTCCGGAGATACTAAATGGACATGATGCTCTTCTTCTGCCCACTTATTATGGAGGTGAAGGTTATCCCGGAGTGATTCTGGAAGCCTTTAATGCCGAGCTTCCCGTCATAACGACCCGATGGAAAGATATACCAGAGATTGTAGATGATACCTGCGGGATACTGGTTCCTCCTCGGGATGCTGATGCGCTTTACCGGGCCATGTTGGAAGTTATAAACGATCAAACACTATACCAACATTTATGCCGAGGGGTTTCTAAAAGAAGGTCTCTTTTTGATTTCGAACGCTGGACAGAAAATTTTGTCTGTTATTGCAGGAATCTTCTAACAAAAGCCAGGAATTAAAACATAAGAGTCTAGAACTCCGGAAATATCCATTACTTTATGGGGATATCCAACCTTTTGAAACGTTTTCCAATCATCGAATATATAAAACATTATTTAGATCAAATATGGTCTCTTTATGTTCACATCGGGCAGCACTATGACAAAAAATAAGATCTTTAAGAGATTAGGTCTTTTAGTACCTGCCGTGCTGCGTCTTGGATTGATTAATGTCGCTACTGTCGCCTTATACCGTCTGGCGCTTCGTGGTGGTGTTTTTGAAAAATATTTGCCGCTAGGACAAAATTACACTGGGGATATTTTTCAAACTACTTTAACACTTAAGAAAAATCGTCTTGAGTTACCTTCGAGAAATTCAGTGGTTAAGGTTGCTGAAGAATTACTTGAGGGAAAGGTTACGTATTTTTCCAATGACAAATTCAAGGTCGGATCCCCCCCGGCCTGGTTTCATAATCCGCTAAATTCTCAAAATTATGGTGAACCGTTCCGACATTGGTCAAGGCTCGATGATTTCGATTCAGGCATTGGCGATATTAAAGCAATTTGGGAATTATCCCGCTTTGATTGGGCTCTTGTTTTTGCTCGAGCTTATCGACAGTCCCGTGATTTGCGTTTTTTAAATACCTTGAATGTTTGGGTTTCGGACTGGATTAAAAATAACCCCCTCAATACCGGACCGAATTGGAAATGTGGCCAGGAAGCCAGCATAAGATTGCTTCAGTTCTTGCTTGCGGCATTTCTAGTGGATCAATATAAAACCCCTAGTCAGTCTCTTATTCGATTCATTTCGGAGCACTGCAGACGAATTGAGCCAACTATTCGGTATGCAATCGCCCAGAATAACAACCATGGCACAAGTGAGGCCGCCGCACTATTTATCGGCGGGGCTTGGCTGGAAAATTTTTGCGGGAATTCAGATCTTAAACAAAAAGGTGCCCGGTGGAAGATCAAGGGCCGAAGATGGTTGGAAAACCGCCTGAATAAACTGGTAGAATCGGACGGTAGTTTTTCACAGAATTCTATAAATTATCATCGTTTGCTTGTTGATACTCTGAATATGGTCGAGTTTTGGCGCAAAACCTTGGTTCTGAATGAATTTTCTAGCCAGTTTTATTCACGCTGTCGAGCAACTGTGAGTTGGCTTTATGGGTTTGTGGATGAAGCTAGTGGAGATGCTCCGAATTTAGGTGCGAATGATGGTGCTCGCCTGTTTGTACTTTCAAATACGGACTATCGTGATTTTCGTCCTACGGTTCAACTCGGGGCCTTTCTGTTTTTGCAGGGAAAGGTTTATTCTGATGGGGAGTGGGATGAGCCCTTGGTTTGGCTGGAATTAGACCAAGGCCAAAGTACCCATTTGAAATATTCCAAAAAAACCAGGCTTTTTCCCCACGGAGGCTATGTAGCATTTACCGATCGCAATGATGCTTGGGGGATTTTGCGTTACCCAAGGTTCCGGTTTCGTCCCGGGCATGCGGATGCCTTCCATTTTGATCTATGGCATCGCGGTATTAATGTTCTACGAGATTCCGGCTCTTTTTCCTACAACACGATAGAACCTTGGAAAAGTTATTTTTCTTCGGTTAAGGCACATAACACTATTGAGATGGATGGACAGGAGCAAATGCTTCCCGTAAGCAGGTTTTTACGGGTCACTTTGCTGAAAATGGGCGTTGTCGATGATGTGATTCATTCAAAGGGAAAAACATCTTGGTCCGGGACTTATCAGCATTATTCTGGCAGCAGGCATAGACGAACCGTCATAGTCGATGAGAAAGCATGGACAATCGTGGACGATATCGAAGGGTACAGGGACTCGGCAGTTCTACGTTGGCGGCTTGCGCCTGGTGATTGGCAAATTTCTGGGGCGAAATGTTATGGGGCATTAGGTAGTCTGGAAATATCAAGTGATGTGACAATAAGAAGGTTTGAAATTGTTGAAGGATGGGAGTCAAAATACTATTTTCAAAAAAACTCAATTCCAGTTCTCGAGATAGAGGTCGGTGCCACAAAGGCTACTTTAAGGTCTGTTATTCAGCTTACTCCTTAACCCCATCCCTTTAATGATCGTCAGGTTTTTCCATCGCTCATTCCGCTAGACAACTCAACGCCGGTTCCCTGCGGCCGGATGACTATTGCTCTAAGTCCGCCAAGCCGTCCGCTTTTCCGTACATATAAATTGAAGCACCATCCTGCTCTACCTGAGATTTACCCTTCGGTATGGTAAACTTTTTACTAGAATTCAGAGGGACTGTTTTTCTGTGCAAACATAAAACAGCAGGGGAGGTCATAATGCAAATATTATACTTTCATCAGCATTTTGCCACACCGGACGGGTCCACCAGTATTCGGGCCTATCAAATGGCCCAAGCGTTAATCCGTCGAGGCCATAAGGTTACGATGGTTTGTGGAAGTTCCACGGGCAGGTCTGGCCTCTCTGGAGAGTACATAAAGGGAAAGCGTAGCGGTATGGTCGATGGCATCGAAGTCATCGAGTTTGAACTGCCTTATTCTAGCTACGATAGTTTTATTAAAAGAAGCATCACCTTTCTACGATTTGCTTTTCGAAGCATGAAAGTTGCCCTGACTCGAAANNACCCCGCTTACAACGGGCATACCTGGAATTGCAGCCAGTTTTTTCCGGCGGAAACCTTTTGTCTTTGAAGTAAGAGACCTGTGGCCAGAACTCCCCCGGGAAATGGGGGTTATTACGAACCCGCTTGTTCTAAAGGCTATGGATATCCTTGAATGGCTTTCATATCATTCAGCTCGAAAATGCATCGGCCTGTCTCCGGGAATTGTAGCGGGTATCAAACGCCGTGGCATTGACGAAAATAAGATAGCCATGATTCCTAATGGATGCGACCTGGATATTTTCACCCCTCTGGAAGAAGAAAAAATTCGCCCAGAAAGTGTAAAGGACGTGGATTTTTTGGCGATTTTTTCTGGGGCCCATGGGATTGCCAATGGTCTGGATGCTGTTCTGGACGCCGCAAAGGAACTGAAAAAACGTCAAAGGCATGATATTAAAATCCTTTTGGTAGGGGATGGCAGGCGCAAACCCGCTCTAAAACAACGGGCCGAGGAGGAAGGGCTGACAAATTGTATTTTCTCCGGACCTGTTCAAAAAAGAAGGTTAGCCTGTTTGCAAAGAGGCGCAGACGCAGGGTTAATGATTTTAGCGAATGTGCCCGCTTTCTATTACGGCACCTCACCGAATAAGTTTTTTGATTATATCGCCACAGGATTGCCGGTCCTGAACAATTATCCCGGATGGCTTGCTGATATGATTCAACAGCATCAATGCGGAATTGCCGTTCCACCCGCCGATCCAGAAGCTTTCGCGGATGCCCTTGAATATATGGCGGATCACCGAGCTGAATCGGTTGTAATGGGTGCGAATGGCCGCCTGCTGGCTGAGCAGAAGTTTGGTCGCGGACTATTGACCGAAAAATTCGTGGATTGGCTGGAAGGGGCGGTCGCCGAATAAAAGGGGCGAGGGCAATGATGAATATACTATTGACAAGTGCAGGCCGCAGAAATTACCTGGTCCACTATTTTCGTGAGGCCCTTGCGGGGGCGGGCTATGTATTGGCCGCCGACGCATCTACCGAGGCACCAGCTTTGCGGGACGCCAATTACTCGTTCATTGTTCCGCCAATTAGCGATGCAGGCTATATCGATGCCTTAATTTCTATCTGTAAAAATAACAATGTGCGGTTATTGATTGCCCTGAATGATCTGGAGTTGCCGGTTCTTGCTCAGAACCGAGACCGTTTCCTTGAAGTCGGTACTATACCGGTGGTTTCTTCACCTCAGGTCATTGATGTCTGTTTTGATAAATGGGCTACGCATAATTTCCTGCAGCAGCTTGGATTGGGCTCCCCGCAAACCCTGCTAACCCTGAGAGAAGCACAGGCCGCTCTTAAAACGGGGAGTCTGGCCTTCCCGCTAGTGATCAAGCCTCGATGGGGCAGCGCCTCGATCGGCATCGATTATGTGGAAGACGTTGATGAACTCGAGATGGCCTATCAACTGACCAAGGTCCGTCTTATGCGAACATTCCTTGGCGAAATTTCCTCTAAGGACCCGGAGAGATGTCTATTGATTCAAGAACGATTGCGCGGACAAGAATTCGGCCTGGATGTTGTTAATGATCTTGACGGACGCTACGTCACAACCTTTATAAAGCAAAAACTCTCCATGCGGGCAGGTGAAACCGATCGGGCCGTGACTCTGGAGAATGAGATTCTTCAATCCATCGGTCAACGGATCGGCGAGAATCTAGGTCATATTGGTAACCTTGATTGTGATGTTTTTGTTGATGGTACCAACTGCTGCGTATTGGAAATGAACCCAAGGTTTGGTGGCGGGTATCCCTTTTCTCACATGGGGGGAGCGAATCTCCCCTCTGCACTTATTGCCTGGGCTAAAAACGAACCCCCTGACCTTGAATGGCTGGGACTTAAGCCGCAGATTACCTCGGCCAAGTGTGACAGGCTTGTTGAGTTGAAAA
>LGVD01034845.1_pt2 | contig 15046 bp, 10 predicted proteins | sample 469861 | NCBI WGS metagenome assembly LGVD01 (sample SAMN03857201, study PRJNA290197) | marine sediment metagenome | biome: ocean floor; feature: cold seep; material: sediment; isolation source: sample #3730, Push core (PC) 16 from cruise R/V Atlantis leg AT-15-68, Alvin... ... | reverse complement strand
ATCGGGAAAGTTGATGGTGCCGTGAGATAGAAACGCCTCAACCTCCCTGGCAGCAGTAGTCAGGGAAGGAAGAACCGGGTAGATCGGCTTGCTGCATTGCTGCATCTTCTGAAAAAGCAGTTCATAAACATCAAAAACAGGAGCGAGACCGGGCGTGCCAAATATGACCACAATGCCATCGATCTCTTTAAAGGAATGCTCACAATAATCAATGCATTTCCCAAGCTGTTCTGCATTGCCGGTAGCCAGCATATCAATGGGATTTGAGGCAGACGATCCCGGGTAGAGGTAGCCCAGCAACTCATCCACTTTGGGTCCCTCCAGTTTGGGAACATCCATGTCCCCCTTGGCCAGCTGATCGGTAAGCATGACAGCNNGGGGTGGATGTAGCATGATCGAAGCCACGGTGGTCAGCTCTTCTCTGCCGTAGCACCTTACAATGCCTGCCTTGCGGAATAGTGCATCGACAGCCATATCGGGACTGGCCATTGCTCCGGTATGTGATGAAGCCGCCCTGCTTCCCGCATCGGTGGTCCCCGCCTTAATGGCAGCAATCTGACATCCTTTCCCAATGAGGGAAGTAGCATGCCTGAGCAAACGGCCCGGATCCTTGATGGTTTCAAAATAGAGCATCTTCACACGGGACGAATGTTCCTCATCGAATGTCTGATCAAGGTATTGCAGTACATCTTCCACGCCCAGCTGGGCAGAGTTTCCCACTGAAAAAACATGGTTAAACCTGAGCCCTTTTTGTAGTCCGGACTCCATGATAAATACCGCAGTGGCACCGCTACCGGAAATAAAATCGCAGCCCCTGGGATCCAGCTGTGGTATGGGAAGTGTAAAAACACCCTGGTAGGCCGGGGTCATTACGCCTATGCAATTGGGACCAATCAGGGCGGCATCATGCTTCTTGCAGATCTCCACAATTTCCTTCTCAATCTCAGCTCCTTCGCTGTTCTCTTCGCTGAACCCGGCCGATACTATAACAAAAGCCCGGGTTCCTTTGGTCTCTGCCAGTTCTCTCACCACTGCGGTACACAGCGTCGCAGGAATAGCAAGGAAAGCCAGCTCGCTTAAGGGAAGATCGCTGATCTCCCTGTATGAAGGTAGCCCCTGAATCTCATCCTCCTTGGGATTCAGCGCACAAAGGCTCCCTTTGAATGTTCCGGTACGGATATTATGAAAGAGTTTTCCTCCGGGCTTGGAAATATTATTGGAGGCTCCTACAACGACAATACTCTCAGGATTAATAAGTTGGCGATTAATCATTCAAATCAGTTTAACAGATTCAAATATAACAAAGCAGATTTGTGTGATCGCCAGATCGGAAGTGTCTTAGAACACTGCCCAACAACAGGAATAAAAAAAATAAGGCAAGTTGCTGCTCTTCCTAAAACCCTCAAAAGATTCGCAACTTGCCTTGCACCCCAACAATTACTTTTCAGCTATATAAACCAATAATAGGGAGATTTGTTTCTTATCAGTAGGATTTTAACAAATGGAGGATGTTTTTTAACATTTAACCGGCCAGTACCGATTTTACTTTTACTCCCGGCAGCCTTCCCAGCTTTCCTGTGAGAGATCCGATCAGATCTGTATTCCCTTCAAGAACAAGGGAGATTACACTTGTTGAACGTTCCCTTAAGGGGATGCCCTGGCGTCCAAGGATCATATCGGCATGTTCAGAAATGATGGTGTTGATCCGGTGGATATCACCCTCCTCTCCAACCAGGATTATTACTGCCCCGATACGTTGTTCCATACAACGAATATACTAAGAAATGCATATTATTCCCGGGGACTCTTCACGAAATAGGCCACTTTTTCGAGCGAAGTAATCATATCATACTCATCCAGGAAGACTTCATTGGGTACATTCAGGGGTATCGTCGTGAAATTCATAAGACCCTTGATTCCTGCTTCCACCAGTTGAGCTGCAACTTCAGAGGCTGAATCAGCCGGGACTGTCAAAATGGCGATGGAGATCTGGTGGGTTTCAACCACCTCCTTTAGTCTGTTGAGCGGGTAGCACTTTACACCAGAGATCACCCTGTCTATTTTAGTGGTATCCACATCGAAAGTAGCTATGATATTCAGCTTGGAACGTTTCCCTACAAAATAGGTGGTGAACGCTCTACCAAGATTTCCGATCCCGATCACGGCCACATTGAGGCCCATCTCTGAATCAAGTATCTCTCCAATGACATCGACCAGTTCTCTTACATCATAACCCTTACGCTGCATGCTGGTATAACCGATAAACATAATATCACGGCGAACCTGTACTGCGGTATTGTGATGAAGATTTGCTAACTCGTGAGAAAAAATATGTGTTTTTCCCTCCTCCAGGCATTGAAGCAGGGATCTGCGGTATTCACTCAAACGTTCAACGGTACGTTCCGGTAGGGTCATAAAATAATCATTGCTCTGATGCAATACTACGAAATATTGTTAATTAAATCACAGTTTCGACTTAAGAATTATATTGATCTCCATCATGCTTCATAACAATGGAAAGACCCAGTCCCCTCTTTTCAAGCTGCAGTCCCATCTACAACAAAACCTCCCTTTTTAAATAGGTGGTATAGAACAAGTCCTGGCTCAGTTTACCTCCAGCTTCCTTCAGCAAATCCCTGTAGATTTCCTGAACAAGCGGGTCGCCGTGAGCTGTATGGTTTTTGCTCCCGTTATCCATATCATAGACCGCCTTTGACCTGGAACGTATCAGTTTCTCCTCGGCCGGAATGGGTTGCCCTCCACCATTGATGCATCCATCCGGACAGGCCATTACCTCCAGAATATCCAGTTTTCTCTTTCCCGAAAGGAGTTCTTCAATCACTGCCACTGCATTGGCAAGTCCACTAACCGTGCCCATCCGTATTTCTGTTTTACCTGCCTTAACGATCATCTCCCGATAGGACTTATTTATCCGGAACCTGTGCAATTTAGATGCAGGTATCTCGGTCCCTGTGATTTGTGCATAAATGGTGCGAACGGTGGCTTCTGCCTCCCCACCTGCCACACCGCAAAGTTTCCCTGCTGAACCTGTGGAATAGAAAGGGGCATCGGGCAACTCCGGCTCCAGAAGCTCAAGGTCGAGTCCGCTGAGTTTAATCATCCTGGCCAGTTCACGGGTGGTTAGCACAAGATCGATTGTTGGAATCCCCGTACGGGTCATCTCCACCCGTCTTGCTTCGGTCTTGGCTGCTGTGCAGGAGGAGATCACAACAGAAACAATTTCTTTTCCTTCCTCTTTCTCAGCNNCTCCCTGATCAGTGCACCGGCAATTTGTTGGGGGGATTTCAATGGGGAAAGCAAGTAAAGGAGTTCAGGATAATATTGCTCCGCATAATGAATCCATGCCGGACAGGAAGAGGTGATCAGTGGAAGATCCTGGCCATCCCTCTTTCGATCCTGGTAAATCCTGGCCTGCTCCATAATCATCAGATCGGCTCCAAATGATGTTTCAAAAACCTTATCGAAGCCATACCTGCGCAATACAGCATTGATGATCCCGCTCAAATCGGTACCTGGTTTATAGCCCAGCAGCTCAGCCACAGAGACGGCCACGGCCGGACTGTACTGGGCCACCACCAGTTTGCCGGGAGCATGAATATGTTCTTCCAGTTCGGGAAATTGAACATGCTCAATAAGGGCCCCGGTGGGGCAGGCTACCAGACATTGACCGCAGGAAGTGCAGTTTGAATAATTGAGTGGTTTTGCCAGAGTAGTGGATATCTTCAATTCATTTCCCCTGTGCGCAAAATCCAGGGATGAGGTAGCCATTATCTCCTCGCATATTCTTACACAGCGCCCGCAGAGTATGCATTTGGATGGGTCTCTGATAATGGCAGGACTCGACTTATCAATTTTATGCGGACTCCTCTTTCCAGAAATACGCCGCTCCCTGATGTTCAGATCTTCCGAGAGAGATTGCAGCTCACAGGAACCATTTCGCTCGCAGTAAAGACAATCGTCAGGATGGTTGGAAAGTAACAATTCCACATTGGTTTTACGCGCTCGCAATACCCTGGGAGAATGGGTCATGATCTTCATGGGTCCCTCAATGGGAAAGGAACAGGATGGGACGAGATTCTCACTTCCTTCCACCTCAACCACACACATCCTGCAAGCTCCTGAAGGAGACAGGTCCTTCATGCTACAAATGGTTGGCACGTGCATACCATGACGATTCAGGGCAGAGAGAATGGTTTCTCCCTTCTCTGCTTCAATACTCCTTCCGTTTACCTCCAGCCTAACTCCCATTATTCGCTATTTATAATAAACTGCTGTAAACTTGCATACCTCATGGCAGATACCACACCCTATACACTTTTCCTGAACAATAAAATAGGGGTGCCTGGCCGTACCGATGATTGCTTCGGCCGGACACCTTTTGGCACAGATGGAGCATCCGGTACAAAGGTCCACATCAATGAACCAGCTACGTAATTCCGTGCAGGAATTGGAGGGACAGCGCCTGTCAAAAATATGCTCCTCGTATTCGTGCCTGAAATATTTGAGTGTACTGAGTACCGGGTTGGGTGCGTTCTGACCAAGTCCACAGAGGGAGGTATCTTTCATTACTTCAGCCAGTGTTTCAAGCTGCATCACACCCTTGAACTGCTCCAGGGTAGTATGACCCTCCTCATCTGCGGGTTTCCGGGTGATACTCCGCAGGATCTCAGCCATACGCCTGGTCCCCTCCCGGCAGGGGATGCATTTGCCACAGCTCTGCTTATTCATATACTCCATGAAGTAGCTGACTGTATTTACCACGCAGCTCTGATCATCCATCACAAAAATTCCACCCGAACCCATAATCAGGCCTTTCTCCTTCAGGGTTTCATAGGTCACAGGAATATCCATCAGCTCCACAGGTACCATACATCCCGATGGCCCCCCCACATGAAGGGCTTTCAATTCCCGCCCTTTACCCACACCACCAATAATCTTATTGACAATGGTATCGAATGAGGTGCCCAATGGTACTTCAACCAATCCTGTCAGCTTCACACGACCCGAAATGCTAAATATCTTAGTGCCCGGACACTCTGTAGTGCCTATCCCCTTAAACCATTCCGGGCCATTCCTGATGATTCCGGGCAAATTGGAAAGGGTCTCCACATTATTAACCACAGTGGGTCTCCCCAGATAACCTGAAGTGGAGGGATAAGGCGGTTTGGAGGAGGGTATTCCCCTTCGGCCTTCAAGGCTGGCAATCAAGGCCGTTTCCTCCCCACAGACAAATGCTCCGGGGCCTTTTCGCAGGGAAATCTGGAGATTGTAACCACTGTCCAGGATATTGTCCCCCAGCAGTCCCATCTCTCTTAATATCTTGATGGCATTGTTAATGCGTCTTATGGCATTTTTGTATTCGCTGCGAATATAAATATAGGCCCTGTTGGAACCAATGGCATAGGCAGCAATTGAGATGCCCTCCAGTAAACGAAACGGATCTCCCTCCATCAGCGTACGGTCCATAAAGGCTCCGGGATCGCTCTCCTCGGCATTACAAACCAGAAACTTCTGATCGGAGGGTGTCCGAAACGCTGCCTTCCATTTCTCTCCTGTGGAAAATCCTCCTCCCGACCGGCCCCTCAGTCCACTGTCGCTCACCAGGTCACAGACCTCACTGAATGTATACGAGCGGATGGTAAGCAAAAATGCCCTGTAACCACCACCGGCAATATACTCTTCAATAGAAAATGGATCGATGATTCCGCAGGACTCCAAAACAATGCGGCTCTGCAAGGCAAAGTATGGAATATCTTCCAGGGATGGGACATCTTTCCATGGCTCCTGTCCCTCCCGGTAAAGCTGACCAATAACATGCTGATCAGGGACCTCGCGGTGAAACAGGTCATCCAGCAAAGAGGGAACTTTCTCCGCAGTAATTCTGCTAAAAAAAATTCGGGTTCGTCCCGGCAGCTGAACCGAAATCACGGGATCTTCTGAACTTAATCCGATACTTCCTGTTTCGGCCAGGTCAATATCAATGGATCGCTCCGCAGCGTATTGCTCAATGGCCTCCCAGGTCCTCATGGATCCAGCTACAATTCCTGAAGTAGAGCTGTTCACCATCACAAGAGGTCTGGGGATCTGTATCTTTCTGAGTAAAGCTGTCTGTCCGAGTTCGTCAGGACTTAGCTCAGAGGGATTCTGCTGTGCCAGTTTTATTAATATTTCCTTATCTGCCTGCATCTTCCCTGTATTGCTTGATGATCTCCCTGAGCTCCTTTACTGAAATCCTTGAATGATATTCACCATTCACAGCCATAACCGGCGACTGTCCGCATGCGCCAATGCAGGACTGTACCTACAGACTAAACATACCATCCCGAGTGGTCTCGCCGTCCTTAATTTCCAGCAGTTTTGCTAATTCACTCAACAACTCCCCTGAGCCACTCATATGACATGAGGTGCCATTGCAAAGAACCACATGGTAGAAGCCTCTGGGTGTAAAAGAGAACTGATTATAGAAGGTGGCCAGACCATATATTTTACTGGTGGGTAGCGACAGATGAGCTCCGATCCTTGAGATGGCCTCTTCAGAAATATAACCAAATTCATCCTGAACAGCTTGAAGCAGCGGGATCAGCGCATTCCTCTTAATCTGAGGAAATCGCTTCAGAATCACTTCAATTCGTGCTGTTTCGTCTGCCATAAAATTATATAGGTATCAACTTTTTAGTGCAGAAATTCTGTTAATTTCACAGAACGCTCAAAGATATTGATTATGTTTGTTATTTGAAAAACAGTAATCAATTTGAACAGATTATAAATTACTTCAGCTGACCTGATTTTATTACCTTTATTGCTCGATCGGAATGACACTTTTAAAAAAGGAAATAAAGATATGCCTGGGTAGTTCCTGCTTTAGCCGTGGAAACAAAATGACCCTTCAATTGGTCCAGAAATACCTGAAGGACCACCAGCTGGAAAGGGATGTCATATTGAAAGGAAACCACTGCTTCANNCTTCAGCAACTGCAGCGCTGGTCCCACAATGAAGATCGGAGAAAAGGTTTACGAACAGGTGACCAGTGAGTCTGTCCTGGAGATCCTTGAAGCCGAATTTGGAGATATGTAAATATGTCGTAATGGAAGCCCTCCTGAAAATAAACAGTGAAACTTGCATTGCCTGTTATGCATGTGTAAGAGCCTGCCCTGTAAAAGCAATCAGGGTACAGACCGAAAAAGTAAAACCCGAGATCATCCCTGAAAGATGTATTGGCTGTGGAAGTTGTGTGGCCGTTTGTGGACCGGGTGCCATTGAGATCAGGAACTCCAAAGATGAGCTAAGAAAGATTCTTGGAACCGGGAAGAAGGTAGCCGCACTGGTTGATCCTTCCATTGCCGGTGAGTTTCCCGATATTACAGACTACCGGAAATTTGTACAGATGCTGCGGACACTGGGCTTTCACTTTATCCACGAAGTGGCTTTTGGTGTTGACCTGGTGGCACGAGAGTACGGGAAACTATTCAAAAAGAGCAAGGGAAAGTACTACCTAATGTCAAACGACCCGGTTACAGTCTCCTTTATTGAAAAATACAGACCAGGGCTTGTGCCCAACCTGGCACCCATCATCCCCCCGGTAGCTGCAACAGCCAAGGTGGTCAGGAAGATTGTCGGCGAAGAGGTGGTCCTGGTCCATATCAGCCCCCTGATAGCCAGTAAAGATGAGATCAGGCGCTTTGAAGGAGATAGCCGGATTGACCTGGCCATCACCTTTGTAGAGCTCCGGGAGCTTTTCATAGAGGCCAATATTCACGAAACAGATCTTGAGTACAGTGATTTTGATGCACCTCTGGGCTACAAGGGCTCCTTTTTCCCTGTAGCCAGGGGAATCATCCAGGCAGCCGGCATTGAGGAGGAGCTTTATCGCACCCCTGTAATCACCGTGGAAGGTGAGGGAATGATTGATGCCATAGATGAGTTTGAGGAGAATATCGGAACCATTAAACACCATTTCAACCTCTTTTACAAGGAGTTTCTTATGGGAAGGGGAACCAGTGCCGGTGGAAAAAGGTTCCTGAGACAGAGTCAGCTAATCAAATATGTGCAGAAAAGGTTTAAAACACTGGATATAGAAGCCTGGTCGGCCAGCATGGATGAATTTGAAGTGCTGGATCTGACGTGCACATTCACAAGCGATGATCAAAGCCTTTCTGTCCCATCAGAAAAACAGCTGAACAAGATACTTAAGGAGATCGATCAGTCGAAACCATCTGAAGTAGGCTGTGGTGCATGTGGATATGCAAGCTGTACCGACTTTGCCATTGCCATTGCTCAGGGTCTGGCCATTCCGGAGATGTGCAACACCTATGCATCCAGGAACAGGCAGGATCATATCCAATCGCTGAAGATCAGCAATGAGAAACTCGCACAGGCCCAGGACCTACTTAAAAAATCGGAACGGCTTGCTCAAAAAGAGAAGGAGGCCGCCAGAGAAGCCTCTGAAATAGTCCGCCGCATGCTCCATAAACTACCTTCCATGGTGGTAATCTGTGATATGAACCTGAAGATTATTCAGACCAATGATAGTTTTATTTCTATGCTTGGAGAGGATGCCAAAGAGATCAATGAGGTGGTACCCGGACTGGCCGGTGCCGATTTGAAGACCCTCCTTCCCTACAATTTTTACAACCTCTTTACCTATGTGCTTGCTCAAAATGAATCCATTACAAACAGAGATATTCATCACGAAGGCAAGATGTTGAATGTAAGTGTATTTGTCATCGAAAAAGATAAGATTGTAGGAGCGGTGATCCGGGATATGTCGGCCCCCGAGGTGCAAAAAGAGGAAGTGGTAAAACGACTTAACGAAGTGATTGATAAGAACCTGGGTCTTGCACAGCAGATTGGCTTTATACTGGGCGAAGGGACTTCAGAAGCTGAGAGGATGCTCAATTCAATTATTGAATCGTATAAGCCCGGGAAGGACCTGAAAGATAAATGAGTGGTAAGTTTTATATCGAGGCCGCATGCAATCAGCGCAACTTCGGCAATGAGCGTATTTGCGGAGATGTGTTTCTCAGCCGTAAGGTAAAAGAGGAAAACCGCACCATTGTGATCCTGTCCGATGGTATGGGGCATGGAGTTAAAGCCAATGTTCTGGCCACCTTAACGGCCACCATGGCTGTAAACTTCACTATAGAGCATAAGGCAGTTGAGAAAATTGCTGAGATCATCATGAACACTCTGCCCGTATGCAGCGAACGCCAGATGAGCTATTCCACTTTTACAATCGTAGATATCGAGCACGACGGTCTCATCAATATCCTGGAGTTTGATAATCCCCAGACCATTATTCTGAGAGATAATAAACCCTTTGATCCGGGTTGGAAAATCCTGACACTGGAGAGTGAAAAAAATGGAGGCAAGGAGATCCTTTCCTGCCAGTTTGAACCCAGGAAAGAGGACAGGATCATCTTTTGCAGCGATGGCATCGCCCAGTCGGGACTGGGAACGGACAAGTATCCTCTGGGTTGGGGAAGAGACAATATGCAGGAGTATACCATAAAACTGGTTCAGAACAGTCCCAAGATATCTGCCTCCAAGCTGGCCTTGAAAATGGTGAACATGGCACATCATAATGATGGCTACAGTTCCAAGGATGACACCAGCTGTGCCAGCATCTATTTTCGAAATCCCCGAAAGTTGATGATCATCACCGGCCCCCCCTATGAAGAGGAAAATGACCAGGAACTTGGTAATACAGTGAAGGCCTTCAAGGGGAAAAAAGTTGTGTGCGGGGCCACCACTGCAGATATCATTGCCCGTGAACTGGATGTGGAGATAGAGGACAGCCTGGTGTTCGAAGATCCGGAGCTGCCACCTGTATCACATATGGAGGGGATAGATCTTGTTACCGAAGGCATTCTGACCATCACCAAGGTAACCCGGATTCTCAAGGATTTTTCTCCTTCTTATACTCTGGGAAAGGGCCCTGCAGACCGGATTGTTAAACTGGTTCAACAGAGCGATGAGATCCATTTCATCATTGGAACACGCGTAAATATTGCCCACCAGGATCCAAACCTTCCCATCGACCTGGAAATTAGAAGAACAGTGGTGAAACGAATGGCCAGAATGCTGGAAGAGAAATTTCTGAAGGAGGTCACTATCAGGTATATCTGAGTTAATTTAAAGACTTTTTAAACAAATACCCCTTGCTGTGTGTATTATTTCTTGGCACGCTTATTGACATAAGGGTGAGATCGGTTCCGGAAATGTGGAGCTGACAGATTGACTGAAGAAAGTGTACTAATTAGGAAGTGAGAAGCTGATGATCCCTATTGACGAAGAAACTGAATATATCCCCTTACTCTCCCAGGAGGAGGAGGAAGATCTGAAAAATGTGAATATACCCGATGTGCTGCCGATTCTGCCATTGCGCAACACGGTGCTGTTCCCTGGAGTGGTGATCCCCATCACAGTAGGTAGAAATAAATCATTAAAGCTGGTTCAGGAGGTATATAAAAAAAATAAAATACTCGGTGCAATAGCTCAGAAAGATGGTACCATTGAGGATCCTGATCTTGATGATCTCTACCGAATCGGGACCGTGGCACAGATCCTGAAGATCCTGGAGATGCCCGATGGGTCTACTTCGGTGATTATCCAGGGAAGGAAACGGTTCAGACTCAATGATCTGCTTACTGAGAAACCATATCACGTTGCCAGAATTACCCCGCTGGAGGATGATGAAGACGAACCTGCTGGTGAAGCCAAAGCTGTGGCAGCTGCACTGAAGGAGCTCTCCATCAAAATTATCAAGCTCTCTTCCAATATCCCGACCGAAGCTACTTTTGCCGTTAAGAACATTGAGAGTCCCTCTTTCCTGGTCAACTTTCTGGCTTCAAATAGTGAACTTTCCCTGAAACAAAAACAGGATCTGCTGGAAACCAACTCTGTGTCAAAGAGGGGATTCACCCTGCTGGAGAGTCTATCCAATGAGGTTCAGATGCTGGAACTTAAGAATGACATCCAGACCAAGGTAAAAAGCGACCTGGATCAGCAGCAAAGAGAATTCCTGCTGCACCAGCAGATGAAAACCATACAGGATGAGTTGGGTGGATCACCACAGGACCAGGAAGTGCTTGACTTCAAAGAAAAAGGGAAAAAGAAAAAATGGAACAAGGAGGTGGCAGCTGCTTTTGAAAAAGAGCTTGACAAACTTCTTCGTTTGAATCCCGCCACCGGGGAATATTCTGTACAGGTCAACTATATCCAGACCCTGATTGAGCTTCCCTGGAACGAATACACCAAGGACAATTTTAATCTGAAACGTGCCAGCCGGATTCTGGATAAGGATCATTTCGGACTGGAAAAAGTGAAGGACAGGATTCTGGAGCACCTTGCAGTGCTAAAGCTAAAAGGGGACCTGAAGTCACCCATCCTGTGTCTGGTGGGCCCCCCGGGTGTTGGGAAAACCTCCCTGGGTAAATCTATTGCATCGGCCCTGAACAGAAAATATGTCAGAATGTCATTGGGCGGACTCCATGATGAGGCTGAAATCAGGGGCCACCGGAAAACCTATATAGGTGCCATGCCGGGAAGGGTGGTTCAAAATCTGAAAAAGGTTAAGTCCTCAAATCCCGTATTTGTACTGGATGAAATAGACAAAGTGGGCAGAGGTGTCCAGGGCAATCCGGAATCTGCTCTTCTGGAAGTATTGGATCCGGAACAGAACAGTGCCTTCCATGATAACTTCCTGGAGCTGGATTACGATCTTTCGAAGGTAATGTTTGTAGCCACAGCAAATACCACAGCAGGAATTAACCCTGCCCTACTCGACAGAATGGAGATTATCGATCTATCGGGCTATATAGTGGAGGAGAAGATCCAGATTGCAAAGAGACACCTTATACCAGACCAGATTGAAAAACACGGATTAACACGCAAACAATTCTCAATCTCTTCTCAGGTACTGGAACAGATCATTGAAGGCTATACAAGGGAATCGGGTGTGAGACAATTGGACAAACAGATCGCCAAATTGGTGCGCGTTATGGCCAGACATATTGCCTTTGAAGAAAGTTATGATAGTAAACTCTCCGGAAAAAAAGCCGCCGAAGTTCTGGGGCCACCCCGGTTCATCCGGGACAAATATGATGGGAACAGACATGCAGGGGTGGTGACCGGACTGGCCTGGACGGCTACAGGTGGTGAGATCCTGTTTGTGGAGACTTCCCTGAGCCAGGGGGAGGGAAAACTCACCCTGACAGGAAATCTGGGTGATGTAATGAAAGAGTCAGCTATCCTGGCCCTGGAGTATTTGAAATCTCATGCTTCGAAATTCTCCCTCGATCCTGCAATCTTTAAAAAATACAATGTACACGTCCATGTCCCCGAAGGAGCCATTCCAAAGGATGGTCCCTCTGCCGGAGTGGCCATGATGACTTCCATCACCTCTGCTTTTACCCAGAGGAAGGTAAGGGGGAATTGCGCTATGACCGGGGAAATTACCCTCAGAGGGAAAGTGCTTCCGGTGGGGGGCATCAAGGAGAAAATCCTTGCCGCCAAAAGAGCAGGCATAACGGATATTGCCATCTCACTTGAGAATAGAAAAGATGTTGAGGAGATCAATGAGATCTACAGGAAAGGATTGAATTTCAACTATGTGAATGACATATCAGGACTGATGGACTTTGTCCTTCTTCCCGAACTGGTTGATCAGGCGATGGAAATCGCCTAACAGATTAAGAGCTTGGCGGTTTCAATGCCATGCGCTTTCTTGATTCTAACAAAGTATATGCCGCAGGGCAATCCTTTACCTTCCAGGTCAGAAATGGCAAAATTATCTTTCTCCCCGGATCTCAGTTTATAAACGGGCATCCCTTCAAGATTAAATACTTCTACCATGGTTAATTCAGCTTAGCTTAGGTTAAAGTTGACTCTATCACCCAACTAAAATATGGCTAGAAAGAGCCATTGCAAAGAGAATTCGGACTTATTGTGTGAACAGTGGGTTCTGAGCTTTGAACCACTATTTATTCCGGATAAAGCGCTTAGCGGGAAAATGTCGTTTCCAACATCTTGACCTTCTGAGTTGGGATTTTTATGCTGCATGTTTCGCCGGCATACTCAAGGGTACAAGAGCAGCTTTTTCGGTCAACTCTGCTCAGATATCTCAGATTTAGCAAATAGGACCGGCTGGCACGGAAAAATGATCTCCCTTCAAAAATCTCCTCAATGGCTCCCAGGTTCTGGGTAATAATTTCAGAGTTTCCACTAGTCTGCAGTATACGGGTGTAATTGCCATCGGCCTGACAATAAACCACTTCCGAAGGATCAATCAGGACATATCCCGATCGGGTATTTAGCTTGATTTTAGAGGGCCCATTGCCCCGCAATGCTTCCACCAGAAGATTCAGATCCTGTTCCTGGACCGTTCTGCCCCTCAATCGAAATCGCTCGATGGCAGAGTCCAGTTCTTCCTGATGAACAGGTTTCAGAATATAATCAAAAACCGAATTCCGGATGGCCTGAATGGCATAGTGTTCAAAAGCAGTGACGAAAATTATTCCCGGATCTTTACCCGAAAGGTGTACCTGTTCAATAAAGTGAAATCCATCCTTCTCAGGCATCTGTATATCCAGGAGTACCAGGTGCGGATGCTCTTTTTGCATCAGTTTTACTGCCTCATCCACTGTACCGGCAGCACCAACAACCTTAACTCCTTTCTTCCCAAGCAACATGTACTTAAGCAGCTCCCGGGCCTCAGGTTCATCATCAACCAGCAGTATTTTCAACACCTCTTCCATGGCATGAAAGGAATCACATATCTTTTCAGTGCGCAAGTTAAAAAAATCCGCGAAGGACAAAAAACGGGGCCAAGCTAAGGACCTTTCAGTTTTTTTTAGTTACCTTCCATGCTTTTATGCGGTAAAAAAGGCATGCCTGATTCTCATTTGCATAGAACCACAGCCAAGTTTGGTACCCTGCCGGTCTTCATGACCACTATCTCTACCATTCTTGGGGCCATTCTCTTTCTGAGATTTGGCTATGCCGTAGGCCATCTTGGATTTCTGGGGGTCATAGGGATCATATTCCTGGGACATATGGTTACCATCCCCACTGCCATGGCGGTGGCCGAAATTGCTACCAACCAGAAGGTTCAGGGGGGCGGGGCCTACTACATCATCAGCCGTTCCTTCGGGATCAACATTGGCTCGGCCATCGGCATAACACTCTATCTGAGCCAGGCCATTAGCGTGGCTTTTTATGTGATTGCATTCTCCGAAGCATTTGACCCGCTGATCAGATATCTTCACTACGAAATTAATACACCCCTGGTTGATAAACGCTGGGTCGGGCTGGCCAGCATGACCCTGCTCTCTGTTGTAATTCTTTCCAGGGGAGCCAATTTTGGAATGAAAGCACTCTATGGAGTGGTAGCCATCCTGTTTACATCCCTGCTCTTCTTCTTCCTTGGAAAACCTGGTTCGGAAGAGCAGTCTTTTATTCTAAATACACACATCCAGAACCCTGATAACTTTTTCTTTGTATTCATTATTATTTTCCCTGCATTCACCGGTTTGATCGCGGGGCTTGGTCTCTCAGGAGACCTTCGCGACCCTAGTAAATCCATCCCCAAGGGAACCCTATGGGCCACCCTGGCTGGCTTTGTGGTCTATATTATGGTGGCCTATAAGCTGGCCATCAGTGCTTCACCTGAAGATATGGCCTCAGACCAGCTGATTATGGAGAAGATTGCAATCTGGGGCCCCATCATCCCCATCGGATTGGCTGCAGCATCCCTTTCATCTGCACTGGGTTCCATCATGGTTGCTCCACGGACCCTCCAGGCCATGGGCTATGACGATGTGTTCCCCGGAACGGGTCTGAACAGCTGGCTTTCACGTGGTAAGGAGAAAGATAATGAACCCACCAATGCAGGATTAATCAGCATCATCATAGCATTTGTGTTTGTTGCCTTTGGAGATATAGACTTCGTGGCACAGATCATCTCTATGTTCTTTATGGTTACCTATGGGGTGATCTGCCTGATCTCCTTACTGGAGCACTTTGCTGC
>LGVD01003331.1_pt3 | contig 15154 bp, 14 predicted proteins | sample 469861 | NCBI WGS metagenome assembly LGVD01 (sample SAMN03857201, study PRJNA290197) | marine sediment metagenome | biome: ocean floor; feature: cold seep; material: sediment; isolation source: sample #3730, Push core (PC) 16 from cruise R/V Atlantis leg AT-15-68, Alvin... ... | reverse complement strand
CCGATCCCGGAATTCTGCGATCTCTGTCTGGCTGCCATGCAGGGAATTTCAGATGATCTGGGACTTTGACCAAAGGGACGATTGTGAACAGTAAGGAACTGACCCGCCTGTTGCAATCACTGGCTGATGGCCAGGTCAGTGTTGAAGATGGCGTCGAGCGATTAAAAAAGCTCCCTTTTGAAGACCTGGGAATTGCCCAGATTGACCACCATCGTGAACTGCGCCAGGGCGTTCCGGAAGTTATTCTCGGCGAAAGCAAAAGCTTGGAACAGCTCAAAACGATTCTGGCTGCCATGGCCCGGCGCGGCGGCAATATTCTCGCGACCCGTTTGAACGGCGAAAAAGGCACCATTCTCTGCAGCCAGTTTCCGGAGGCTGAATACGATGCCGAGGCCCGCACCTTTTGTCTTATCCAGCAAAAGATTGAACGTAATGGTCGCGGTAAGATTCTGGTGATCTGTGCCGGAACCTCCGATCTCCCGGTTGCCCGCGAAGCAGTGATCACGGCACGGATGCTCGGCAACGAGGTCGATGAAATTATCGATGTCGGGGTTGCCGGTATTCACCGCCTGCTGGCTTACAATGAGCAATTACAACAAGCTGCGGTGATCATCGTCGTTGCCGGTATGGAAGGCGCCCTGCCTTCAGTGGTCGGTGGGCTGGTCGCCGTTCCGGTCATTGCCGTACCCACCTCGGTCGGCTACGGCGCCGCTTTCGGCGGCATCGCTGCTCTGCTCGGCATGCTCAACTCCTGCGCCGGCGGGGTCACGGTGGTGAATATCGACAACGGGTTCGGTGCCGCTTTTGCAGCGAACCGGATCAACCGTCAGGAGACCTGATGCGAACCCTTTATCTCGACACCTTCTCCGGCATCTCCGGGGACATGTTCCTCGGCCTGTTGCTCGATCTCGGCCTGCCGCTACAACAACTGGAAAGCGAACTCGCCAAACTACCGCTGGATGGCTATACGCTGCAGGTCGATCGCGAACAACGGCATGGTATTGAGGGCTGCCGGGTCCGGGTTCGCTGTGAAGAAACCCATCATCACCGTACCTGGAGCGGGATTGACCAGATGCTGGCAGAGAGCGATTTATCAACAGCCGTCAGTGCGTTGGCGCGACGTTTTTTTCGCCGCCTCGGGGAAGCCGAAGCCAAAGTTCACGGGATTGATATCGACAACGTTCACTTTCACGAAGTCGGCGCCATCGATGCGATTGTCGACCTGACCGGCGCGGCCATCGGCCTGCATCTGCTCGGCATTGACCAGCTTGCCAGTGCCCCCCTGCCGCTATCCCGCGGCATGAGCCGCTGTGCCCACGGAGCCCTGCCGCTGCCGGCTCCGGCGGTCCTGGAACTGCTCCGGGGGATGCCGATTGTTGACAGCGGCAGTGAGCGGGAGCTGGTCACTCCAACCGGGGCCACCATCGTCGCCGAACGGGCCGAAATCTGTCCCTTACCGCAACTGACCATCGAGCGCACCGGGTACGGGGTCGGTGGCCGGCAACTGGAGGATCGACCCAACTTGCTGCGCGGAATTCTCGGCGAGCCGGCCGACAACCGATCATTATCGATCGACCAGGTGCGCCTGCTGGAAACTCACATTGATGACAGCTCCCCGGAACAGCTCGGTTTCCTGCTGGAACAACTGCTGGAGGCCGGTGCGTTGGATGTCGGCTATGCCCCTTTGCAGATGAAGAAAAATCGTCCCGGGGTGCGGTTGACAGTGGTTTGCGAACCACAACGGGCGGAACAGTTGGCGAACCTGATCATGCGTGAAAGCAGCGCTATCGGGGTACGCTGCAACCTCTGCGATCGCTACAGGTTGCGGCGGCGCAGTATCAGCATCACCACCGAGCTTGGCGACGCCGGGATCAAGCTGCTTTATGATGGGGAGCAATTCCTGCGCCTGTCCGCCGAATACGATGACTGCCGCAAGCTGGCACTGACGCACGGAATGCCCCTGCCGGAGGTTTTCCGATTGGTTGAAAATAGCGCCTACCGACAATTGAATCTGACCACAGACAGGACGAAACATGAGTGACAAAAATCAACCACAGGGACTGCAGAGAAAGTTGATCCTGCTGATCGCCAGCAATGCCGGTCTCGGCTATGCGCCGATTGCCTCCGGCACCTTCGGTACCTTGGCCGGTATCCCTTTTTTCTATTACCTTTCCAGTTTCAGTTGGCCGTTGCAATTGTTGACCCTGTCGGCGTTGCTCTTTCTCAGCTTCTGGGTTGCTGACCAAGCGGGCAAAATTTACGGTGAGGCGGATGATGGCCGGATCGTCATTGATGAGCTGGTCGGTTACCTGATAACCGTGGCTTTTCTCCCCTTTTCCTGGCCGACGGCCCTGGTCGGTTTTTTCTGGTTCCGTCTGTTCGACATTGTCAAACCGCCTCCGGCCAATTGGTTCGACAAAGAGATGAAAAATGGTGTCGGGGTCACTCTTGACGACCTGATAGCAGGCCTCTATGCAGCCCTGGCCTTGCGCCTCTGTTTAGCCATCTTTTCCTGATATTTTTCATCTGGAGAGAACCATGTCCACCTTCGATATTGCGGTTCTGACCACCGGAGATGAACTGCTCAACGGTGAACTGGCCGACACCAACACCGGCACCATCGCCGCAATTCTGACTCGTCATGGCTACCGGCTGCGTTGCTCTTTGTCGGCTCCGGATCAGGAAAAAGAAATCGAAGCGGCATTGCGTTATCTCATTCAGCATGTCCAGGCTGTCATTGTCACCGGCGGCCTGGGACCGACCGGCGATGATCTCACCGCCCGAGCGGCAGCCCGGGCTCTCGGACAATCACTGGCGGTCAACGATGAAGCCCTGGAAATGGTACGGTCCTGGTTCAGAAACCGCAATCGGCAGATGGAGCCGATCAACGAACGGCAGGCGCTCTTGCCGATCAAGGCGATTCCTTTACCCAACGCTCTCGGTACGGCCCCCGGCTTCCGTCTGCAACAGGACGATTGTCAGCTGTTTTTTTTGCCCGGGGTGCCGAGTGAGATGAAAGCCATGTTCGAACAGTCGGTGCTCCCCGCTCTGCAGGCCCTTACTCCGGGGAGGAGCGCTCTTCGGCAACAAACCTTCAAGCTGTTCGGCCTGTCGGAATCCAGAATCAGCGCCATGATCCCTTACCGGGAATTACCCGCAGGGGTTAAGGTTGCTTTTGCGCTGGACTATCCGCTGGTCGTTGTTAAACTTCGTGCTGCCGGTGATGATGCCGGTCGGCAACTTGACCGTGCAGAGGCGCTGCTGCAAAAAGTGCTGGGCGAATACATCATGACTCGCAACGAGGAGACACCGGAAGGGAACGTCGGCAGGCTGTTAACGGCGGCTGGATTGACCTTGTCTCTGGCAGAATCCTGTACCGGCGGCCTGCTGGCCAGCCTGCTGACCAGTCAACCGGGTGCATCGGCCTTTCTCGAACGAGCAGCGGTCACTTACGCCAATTCGGCCAAGCTCGACTGGTTGCGGGTACCGCTCTCGATTCTGCAACAGCATGGCGCTGTCAGCGAGCAGTGCGCACGGGCCATGGCCATCGGTCTGCGTCAGGCGTCCGGCACCGATCTGGCTCTGGCGATCACCGGTATTGCCGGTCCTGACGGCGGCACGCCGGAAAGACCGGTCGGAACGGTTTTTCTGGCTCTGGCCGGCCCGGATGGAGTCCATGTCAAGGGTTATCGTTTTAACGGTGAGCGCTGTAAAGTCCAACGGATGAGTGCCTATATGGCACTGGAATGGCTCAGACGTTTTGCCCTGCGTCAACAACAGGAATCGCTCAAAGGATAAGTTTTGATGACTCATAACGCTGCGCCCGATACCTTGTCTGACGGGGAGGGGGCGCGTGTGCAACGGGAAGTTGCCCGGCTTCGGCTACTCAGTCGGCTGGCCTCCCTTGCGGCGACAATTCGCGATCGCGGCTTGCTGCTCAATAAGGTATTGCAGCAGTTGCAAGAGTTTTATGCTGTCGGCAGCTGTGGCATCTATCAGCTGCACGGCCCGGTTTCACCCTTACACCTGATCGCCTCTCTCGGGATCAGTCCCGAGCTGGCTCGTGAATTACAAAAAGTGCCTGCCGGCAAAGGCCTGATCGCGAAAGTTGTTAAAGACGGCACAGTAACAAGCTGGCTTGACCTGCAGCAGGAACCGCAACTCTATTGTCCGGCCATTCTGGAGGCTGGTTGGTGCAGCTATCTGGCCCATCCTTTAATCGCTCATGAGCGCCTGTTGGGGGTCATCTTTTTTTCTCAGAACCGGCAACGGCAATTCTCCCTTGAAGAGATTGAACTTCTCGGTCACTGTTGCGAACTCATTGCCGCAGCAATCGATACTGTCGATCTGGTTGAAAAGCTTGAATGGCAACACCGCCTGACGCATGCCAGTCAACGCGAACTCGATCGTTCCCGCCAACAGTTGCGAGAACACGTCCACCGTCTCGAAGAGAGCAACCGCTCACTCGAGCAAGCCAGCCGGATGAAGGACCGCTTCCTGTCTCTGGCTTCCCACGAATTGCGGACCCCCCTGACCTGGATCATGACGGCAACGGAAATGCTGGAAACTTCTCTGCCAGACCTTCCTGACGACTCCCAATCGCTCTTGAAAACGATTCACAAGGGGAGCAATCGCCTCAACAATCTGGTCGAAGATTTGTTGGAAATGGCCCGAATTGAGGCACGGGTCATCTACCTGGCCCGCGAAAGTATCAACTTGCAGATCTTTCTGGGGGATCTCGCCGGCCAGTATGCCGAGGAAACTCTGCGCCGCCGGCTCATCCTCGAAATCGGCAGCATTCCGGAACATATTTCGCCGATCGGCGATTATCATCACCTGCGCCAGGCATGTGAAAGAATCCTCAAGAATGCTCTGAAATTTACCCCTCCCGGCGGCGCCATCAAGCTTGAAGCCGTGCACCGAACCAGTGAAGAACTGCGTCAACAACAACCGGAGATGGAACCTTTCTGTCCGGAGTTTTTTTGCCGGGAACCCTTACGTGATCATATCGACGTCTGCATCAGCGACAATGGTGTCGGCATCGCGGAACAGGATCGGCTGCAGATTTTCGACAAATTTCATGGTGTGGGGAGTATCAATTTGCACGGCAAACATCATCATTCGGTAGAAGGGCCCAGTGCCGGGCTTGGTTTGCCGCTGGCCAAGGGGATGATCGAAGCCCATAACGGTATGGTTTGGGTCAGCAGTCCTGTGGATTATCGGAAAGGCAGTTGTTTTCATGTGCTCTTGCCTCTCTATCTGCCGAATCGACCATCCATTGACTGATGGCGTCGCCATCGTATTCTTTTTTACGAGACCATTGCATTGACTGAGCCAGAACAAAAACGGCTACGCTCTTTTATTGCCATCCCCCTGCCGGAGCCGCTGCGGCAAGAGCTTGCCGTCCTGTCACAACAGCTCAGCAGCAGGGTTCCGGAGCTGAAGCCGGCTAACGTGGAAAACCTGCACCTGACCCTGAATTTTCTTGGCGATCAAACAGCTCAGCTGCTTGCGAAAATCGGTCAAAGCATGCTATCGATAGGGCGAAGCAAAAGAATTTTTAATGTCACGCTGAAGGGGTTGGGTTTTTTTCCACACCGTCGTCGACCCAGGGTTCTCTGGATCGGACTCGAACCGCAGCGAGAATTAATCCAATTGTCCCGGCAACTGGCAAAAGAATTGGAACTTCTGGGGGTGCAATTTGACGTCCGCGTCTCTCGTCCGCATCTGACCATCGGCCGATTCAAACAACAGCCGAAACAGCTCAAGTTATTAAGTCCTTTTCTATCACACAGCTGCGGGACCTTAAATGTCGACAGAATAATCCTGTTCAGCAGCGAACTGACACCAAGGGGCGCCATTCACACCCCATTGACGACGGCATATTTTACCGGCTGAACTTTGCTGCTTTAACAATGATGATGGTTTCGCAAAAAACAAATACGATGGCTAAGCAACAAGGCTCATGAGATTCTATCACGCCAAGGGAGACAGGCATGTCCGATGAAAACCGCAACCGCGCACTTGAACTGGCCATGGGCCAGATTGAAAAACAGTTCGGCAAAGGGAGTATCATGCGCCTTGGCTCCGACTACCAGATGCCGTCAATTGAATGCATTCCGACCGGTGCTTTAAGCCTTGATCTGGCCCTCGGTATCGGCGGTGTTCCCAAGGGGCGAATCATCGAGATTTTCGGCCCGGAATCTTCCGGTAAAACCACCCTGGCCCTGCACATCATTGCCGAAGCACAGAAGCAAGGTGGAGTTGCCGCTTTTGTCGATGCTGAACACGCCCTCGACATCCAGTATGCCGGGCACCTCGGGGTTAAGGCCGATGACCTGCTGGTCAGCCAGCCGGATACCGGTGAACAGGCCCTGGAAATCACCGAAATGCTGGTTCGCAGCGGCGCTATCGACGTGTTGGTGATCGACTCGGTCGCCGCCCTCACCCCACGTGCCGAGATCGAAGGCGAAATGGGAGATTCGCACATGGGGCTGCAGGCACGGCTGATGTCACAAGCTCTGCGTAAACTGACGGCAACCGTCGCCAAATCAAACTGCTGCATTATCTTTATCAACCAGCTGCGCATGAAGATCGGCGTCATGTTCGGCAACCCGGAGACCACCACCGGTGGCAATGCCTTGAAATTCTACGCGACGATGCGCATAGACATCCGCCGGATCGCTTCACTGAAATCGGGTCAGGATATTATCGGTGGCCGTACCCGGGTCAAAGTCGTAAAAAACAAGGTGGCCCCACCCTTTAAGCAAGCAGAATTTGATATCATGTACGGAGCCGGGATTTCTCGCGAAGGGGATATTCTTGATCTCGGTGTCGATAACGACATCATCGAAAAAAGTGGATCCTGGTTTTCCTACAACGGAGAACGGGTCGGCCAGGGCCGGGAAAACGCCAAGCAGTTTCTGAAAGAACACCCGGAAATGACCAACGAAGTTGAAGCTCGCCTCCGTGAACTTTACGGTCTGGACGAAGAAAAATCGGTCAGTACCGATGAAGGCTGATCACCATCAGTAACGGGTAAAGGATGATGCACTCACAAAAAAATACGCCGGCTAAGCAAAAAGTCTGACAGGATGGATCTATGAATCTGAACGATATTCTCGGCATGGCCCTAAAGTCAAACACCTCGGATATCCACTTGAAGGCGGGACTCCCCCCGGTATTCCGGATTGACGGTAACCTGCGGCCATTACCGAAGACCCCGCGACTGACCGCTGAATCGGTCCGCGAGATGTGTCAAGGCATCATGAATGAGCGCCAACGCGCAACCTTCGAGGACCGTTACGAGGTCGATCTGGCTTACGGGGTTCCGGGCCTGGGGCGCTTTCGCGTCAACGTCTTCTCCCAGCGCAACTCGGTCTCGGCAGTGTTTCGTGCCATCCCCTACAAGATTGCCACCCTTGATGAGCTGTTGATGCCGCCGATTCTGAAAAAGATCTGTGCCGAACAGCGTGGTCTGGTGCTGGTCACCGGGGCGACCGGGACCGGGAAATCGACAACCCTGGCGGCGATGATCGATTATATCAACAGTACCCGGACGGCCCACATTGTCACCATTGAGGATCCCATTGAATACCTGCACCGTGACCGCAAATGTATCATCAACCAGCGTGAAGTCGGTTTCGACACGGCCGGTTTTGCCCCGGCCCTGAAAAGCGCCCTGCGGCAGGATCCGGATGTTATTCTGGTCGGAGAAATGCGCGATGTCGAAACCGCGGAAACCGCCCTGGCCGCCGCGGAAACCGGTCATCTGGTGCTGTCAACCCTGCACACCATCGACGCCACGGAAACCATCACCCGGATCGTTTCCATGTTTCCGCCGCACCAGCAACGACATATCAGGCTGCAACTTTCCGGTGTCCTTAAAGGGGTCGTTTCGCAACGCCTGCTCCCCCGTGCGGAAGGCAAAGGACGCGTTGCCGCGGTCGAAGTCATGATTTCAACCGCCCGCATCCGCGGCCTGATCGATGATCGCGAGAAAACGGCTCAACTCAAAGACGCGATTGCTCAAGGCTACACGACCTACGGGATGCAAACGTTTGACCAGGCACTGATGACCCTGGTGAAAAAAGAGGCCATCACCTTCGAAGAAGCCTTGCGGCAGAGTTCCAACCCGGACGATTTCAAGCTCAAGTTCTCCGGGATTGACTCCACGTCCGATACCTCATGGAGCGATTTTGAACGCGGCAAGGAGCAGGAACAACTGGCCGAAGAGAATGAAGATCTGGATACTGATGGGCAAGTCAAAATCGACCGCTTCTGACCCTTTTGCCGCGGCCCTGCGGCTGCTCACCCGGCGCGACCGGAGCGAAGCCGAACTGCGCGATAAGCTCAATCAGTTCGGCTTTTCTGCCTCCCAAGTTGCTGCGGCCATCAAAAAATGTCACGACTATAAGTATCTGGATGACCGCCGATTCGCCCGGGAAAGAGCCCGCGCCCTGATGCGCAGCGGTCGCGGGATCGGCCCCAAAGTCCTGCTCGACTTGCGTAAACGGGGCATTGACGAATCTCTGGCCAGACAAACCCTGGAAACCGTCAGCCGCGAATTTGACCCCCGGCAGTTGTTACGCAAAAAGCTGACAAGTCGTTACCCCGGTTTCAGCTACCAGGGTGCCGATGAAAAGGAACGCCGCCGCGTGATCGGCTATTTTCAGCGCCGGGGTTTTCCCTTGGAATCGATCTTCGCCGTTCTGAAAGAATCTCCGCAATAGGCGGGTGACCGAAAAGCCTTTTCAATCTCGGCATCTTCGATTATTATCCCACATTCAATCACGCAGAATTCAACGCTTAGCTGTTTCAATAGAACCACAGTAAGGTGCACTTGCAAAAAGTCATGAGATGGCGTCGCCAGTACAGAAAGGTCGTTACCGATGATTACCGGAAATGAAATCCGTGCCCGTTTTTTGAAATATTTCGCAGATCGGGGACACCGTATAGTCTCTTCTTCATCGCTGGTTCCGCACAACGACCCGACCCTGTTGTTTACCAACGCCGGGATGAATCAGTTCAAGGACTGCTTCCTCGGTGCCGAAAAACGCGATTATGTCCGGGCGACCACCTCGCAAAAATGCGTTCGCGCCGGCGGCAAACACAACGACCTGGAAAACGTCGGCCGCACGGCCCGTCATCACACCTTCTTCGAAATGCTCGGCAATTTCTCTTTCGGTGACTACTTCAAAAAGGAAGCGATCGCTTATGCCTGGGAATTCCTGACCAAGGATCTTGGCCTTGACGTCAACCGGCTCTACGTTTCGGTTTATACCGACGACGATGAAGCCGCGGATATCTGGCACAATCAGGAAGGGGTTCCGCGCGAGCGGATCTTCCGTTTTGAAGAGGATAACTTCTGGTCGATGGGTGATACCGGCCCCTGCGGGCCCTGCTCGGAAATCTTCTATGATAACGGCCCGGAAATCGGTTGCGATTCGCCCAATTGTACCGTCGGCTGCGACTGCGATCGCTACATGGAAATCTGGAACAACGTCTTCATGCAGTTCGACCGTCAACCGGACGGCACCCTGCTGCCGCTGCCGAAACCGGCGGTCGATACAGGGATGGGCCTGGAACGCATCACCACCGTTGCGCAGGGCGTACAATCGAACTACGACACGGATCTGATACGCAAGATCATCGCTTATATTGAAAAGCTTTCCGGAAAAACCTATGGAGACAACGAAGACGATGATGTTTCCATGCGCGTCATGACGGATCACAGTCGTGCCACCGCCTACCTGATTGCCGACGGCATCCTCCCCTCTAATGAAGGGCGCGGTTACGTGCTGCGGCGGATCATGCGCCGCGCCATGCGTCATGCCAAAATGCTCGGCCTGGAAGATCCGGTATTGTTCAAAACTGCTGTTTTTGTTCTTGAATCGATGGCCGACGCCTATCCGGAAGAGGCCAAGCGGAAAGACTTTGTCGCCAAGGTGGTGGAAAATGAAGAAGAACGTTTTATCCAGACTCTCGGCAACGGTCTGCGGATTCTGCAGGATGAAATCGCCGACCTGAAAAAGGCCGATCAAAACATTATTCCCGGTGAAACTGTTTTCAAGCTCTACGACACTTACGGTTTCCCGGTCGATTTGACGGCTGACATCGTTGAAAAGGATGGCTTCAGCCTCGACGAAGCAGGCTTTGAAACCTGCATGGAAGCCCAGCGCAGCAAAGCCCGCAAACACTGGAAAGGTTCTGGTGAAGAAGCGGTTTCGGCCATCTACAAGCAGCTGGTCGATCAGGGGATCAAATCCAACTTCAGCGGCTACCTGAAACGGCAAGACCGGGGCGAAGTCCTGGCCCTGATCCGCAACGGCGAACTGACCGACGAGGCGGTCTGCGGCGAAACCGTTGAGGTGATCACTTCCAGCACCCCCTGCTACGGTGAATCGGGCGGTCAGGTCGGTGATACCGGTGAGATGAGTACGAGCGAAGCAACCCTGAGGGTTGTCGACACCAAGAAACCGCTGCCGGATTTGCACGTGCAGGTCTGTGAAGTGGTGACCGGGGCGATCAAGGTCGGTGATGAAGCAACCATCAAGGTTGCGGGCGAGCGCCGTCAGCGGATTGTCTGCAACCATACGGCGACGCACCTGCTGCAGGCAGCACTGCAAAAGATCCTCGGCGATCACATCAAACAGGCCGGCTCGCTGGTCACTCCGGATCGGTTACGTTTTGACTTTAGCCATTTTTCCCCGGTTTCGACTGATGAGCTGATCAAAATTGAAGAAGAGGTCAACCGGCAGATCCGCGTCAACGCGCAGGTTCAAAGTCAGGAGATGGCCGCTGATGCAGCCCAGGCCGCCGGTGCCATGGCCCTGTTCGGTGAGAAGTACGGTGACTTGGTCCGGGTGATCAGTATCGGCGATTACAGTATGGAACTCTGCGGCGGCACCCACGTTGACGCTGCCGGAGATATCGGCCTGTTTCGGATTCTCAGTGAAGGCGGCATCGCTGCTGGCGTGCGCCGGATCGAAGCGGTCACCGGCGATGGCGCCCTGGCTCAGGTTCATCAGCAACAGCAGCTCCTGCAACGTTTGGCTGCGCTGGTCAAGAGTGATCCGCAGCAACTGGAACTACGTGTCCGGAAACTGCTTGAACAGCAGAAAGAACTGGAAAAGGAACTCGGGCAGTTGCAGGCCAAGGCGAACGCCGACCGCAGTGGCGAACTGATCGATCAGGTCCAGGAGGTTGCCGGGATCAAGCTGTTGGCAGTCAAGGTTGCCGGTGTTGACGGTAAAGGGCTGCGCGAATTTTCCGACCAGTTGCGAGACAAACTTGGTTCCGGGGTGCTGGTGCTGGTATCAACAGCAGGCGGCAAGGTTGCTCTGCTGGTTGCCGTCAGCAAAGATCTGACCGGCAAAGTCAAAGCCGGGGAGCTGATCAAGCCGCTGGCAGAGATTGTCGGTGGTCGCGGTGGCGGTAAAGCGGAACTGGCTCAGGCGGGTGGTGCCGAGGTTGAAAAAGTTGCGGCACTGCTGCAGGCAGCACCGGAAAAATTGCAGCAACTGCTCGGCTGACTTTCAAACCGGCGAAATCATTATTCTCGGCAATGTGATGATCTTGCACCTCAACAGTTCGGGGCTGCGTACGCCCCTCTAAGCCCTTTTTTTTCGTAACTTTTATGTGTTATATTTCGTCTTTCGTCATTTTGATGATTGAGCAGTCTTCTCAGGAGGAGATTGATGTTTAAAGGAACCACGATCTGCTGCGTACGACGGGGAGCGGAAGTTGCCCTGGCTGGTGATGGTCAGGTCAGCCTCGGCAACACGGTGATGAAGCATGGTGCCCGTAAAATCCGCCGGCTTCATCAGGATCAGGTGCTGGCCGGATTTGCCGGCAGTACCGCTGATGCGTTCACCCTGTTCGAAAAATTTGAAACCAAACTGCAGGAGTTTCACGGTAACCTGCCCCGGGCCGCCGTGGCCCTGGCCAAGGACTGGCGCACCGATCGGGTGTTGCGTCGCCTCGAAGCGTTGTTGATTGTCGCCGACAAAGATGTCTCGCTGGTGATTTCCGGTGCGGGTGATGTCATCGAACCGGATGACGGTGTCACCGCCATCGGTTCCGGCGGCAGTTTTGCCCAGGCAGCGGCGCGGGCCATGCTGGCCCATTCTGCGCTGGATGCAGAAAAGATTGCCACCGAGGCACTGCGGATAGCTTCGGAAATCTGCATCTACACCAACGACAACATTGCAGTTGAGGTTCTGAAATGACCAATTTTACCCCCAGAGAAATCGTTTCCGAACTGGATCGTTATATCATCGGCCAGCACGATGCCAAACGAGCCGTGGCGGTTGCCCTGCGCAATCGCTGGCGGCGGCAGCAGGTGCAAAGTGATCTGCGCGACGAAATCGTGCCGAAAAACATTATCATGATCGGCCCGACCGGAGTCGGTAAAACCGAGATTGCCCGGCGTCTCGCCAAGCTGGCTCAAGCCCCCTTTATCAAGGTCGAGGCGAGCAAATTTACCGAGGTCGGCTATGTCGGTCGCGATGTTGAAAGCATGGTGCGCGATCTCCTGGAACTGGCCATCATCATGGTTAAGGAAGAGGAAGCGAAGAAGATACGTGTCAAAGCCGAGGACAACGCTGAGGAAAGACTCCTCGACGCGCTGCTGCCCGGCGATGCCGACCACTCCCCCGACAAGTTGGAACAGCAACAGCATACCCGTGACAAGCTGCGCAAACTGCTGCGCCTGGGTGAGCTGGACGAGCGCTTCATCGAACTGGAAACCGAGGTCAGCAGCATGCCGTCGATGGGCATTTTCACCCCACAGGGGAATGAGGATATGGGAATGAACATCCAGGAGATGTTCGGCAGCATGTTCCCGAAAAAAACCAAGCGTAAGCGGGTCAAGGTCAGTGAGGCGCGCGAGACGCTCATCGAGAGCGAAGCGGAAAAACTGGTCGACATGGAAAATGTCACCACCCTGGCCCGCGAGCGGACCGAGCAGACCGGCATCATCTTTATCGACGAGATCGACAAAATTGCCAGCCGTGAAGGGGTGGGCGGCCCGGAAGTTTCCCGCGAAGGGGTCCAGCGTGACATCCTGCCGATTGTTGAAGGAAGCACGGTCAACACCAAGCACGGCCCGGTGAAGACCGATCACGTATTGTTCATTGCCGCCGGGGCCTTTCATGTCAGCAAACCATCCGACCTGATCCCGGAACTTCAGGGACGTTTCCCGATTCGGGTCGAGTTGAGCAGTCTTGGCGAAGAGGATTTTTACCGCATCCTCACCGAGCCGAAAAACGCCCTGATTCGCCAGTACCGGGAACTGATGAAAACCGAATCGATCGAACTTGAATTTACTGACGAGTCAATCCACGAGATCGCCCGGATGGCCAAATCGGTCAATGATCGCACCGAAGACATCGGTGCCCGGCGCCTGCATACGATTATGGAGAAACTGCTCGAAGAGCTGTCCTTCAGTGCGCCGGAGTTGACTGAGCAGCAGGTCAAGATTGACGAAGCAGAAGTCCGACGATGCTTAGCCGACATTACCCAGGATGAAGATCTGTCCCGTTACATTTTATGACGTAGGGGCGCTGCTTGCCGCGCCCTTCATATTATTTGCACAAACTGGGCGCGGTAAGCAGCGCCCCGACAGTGGAAAGATCAATGGAAAAACTGATCGGAAAAGCCAAAGTACTGATAGAAGCCCTGCCTTGGATCAAGAACTTCTCCGGCAAAACCATCGTGATCAAATATGGCGGCAACGCCATGGTCGAAGAGCGACTGAAGGAGAGCTTCGCCCGCGACGTCATCTTGATGAAATATATCGGCCTGAATCCGGTGGTGGTTCACGGCGGCGGCCCACAGATCGGCAAAGTGCTGGAAGCGATGAAGATTGAAAGCCGTTTTGTGCAGGGGATGCGCGTGACCGACAGCGCCACCATGGACGTGGTCGAAATGGTGCTCGGCGGGAAGGTCAACAAGGAGATCGTTGCCAACATCAATCGCCACGGTGGCAATGCGGTCGGCCTGACCGGGAAGGACGGCGGCCTGATCCAGGCCCGCAAACTGGAAATGACCGCAGTCAACCCCGACACCCTGACCCCGGAGATCATCGATATCGGCATGGTCGGCGCGGTCGAAAGGGTTAATCCAAAAATCATCAATGCTCTGGAAGAGAACAACTTCATCCCGGTCATCGCACCGATCGGGATCGGCTTGAACGGCGAAACCTATAACATCAACGCTGACCTGGTCGCCGGAAAAATCGCCGGAGCGCTACAGGCGGAGAAGTTGATCCTGCTGACCGATATCGAAGGGGTCAAAGATCGGCAGGGAAAGCTGATTTCAACGATTGATGTGCAACGGGTTCCCGACCTGATCAACGATGGAACGATCTCCGGCGGCATGATCCCCAAAGCCAACTGTTGTATCGACGCGGTTGCAGAGGGGGTGACCAAAACCCATATTGTCGATGGCCGAATGGAACACGCCTGCCTGCTTGAAATCTTCACCGACAAGGGGATCGGTACGGTCATCGCGAGGTTCAAAAAATGAGCGCTTCAAAACACTGGATTGAGCGGGGCCTGAGCTGCGTCGCCAAGACCTATGGTCGCTATCCGCTGGTTGCCGCCAGTGGTGAAGGTTGCTGGCTGACCGATATCGACGGCAAGAAATATCTCGATTTTCTCGCCGGCGTCGCCGTCAACAGCTTGGGGCATTGTCATCCAAAGGTGGTCGCCGCCTTGCAGGATCAGGCGGGCAAGCTGCTGCACTGCTCCAACTTCTACCATATCCCGCAACAGATCGAACTGGCAGAGCTGCTCTGCCGACATTCCTTCGGCGACCGGGTCTTCTTCTGCAATTCCGGCGCAGAGGCGAACGAAGCGGCAATGAAGCTGGTGCGCAAGCACAGTGTTGAGAAACACGGTGTCAACCGCTTCGAGGTGATCACCGCGCTGGCCTCCTTCCACGGCCGCACCATCGGCACCATCAGTGCCACCGGCCAGGAAAAGGTCAGGGCCGGTTTTGCCCCGATGGTTCCCGGTTTCAAGTATGTTCGCTTCGGCGATATTCAGGCCCTGCGTATGGCGATCAATCCCAACACCTGCGCCATCATGCTTGAGCCGGTCCAGGGTGAAGGCGGCGTCAATGTCCCACCGGCCGGTTATCTGCAAGCGGT